>Ga0074195_1000181_pt1 | contig 150562 bp, 129 predicted proteins | sample EPASupsiteHSE623_FD_64525 | JGI IMG/M metagenome (GOLD analysis project Ga0074195, IMG submission 64525) | Bioremediated contaminated groundwater from EPA Superfund site, New Mexico - Sample HSE6-23 | ecosystem: Environmental > Aquatic > Deep subsurface > Groundwater > Contaminated ...
CAACCGCAGGCCTCTCCCAACTCACAAGAAGCGCCCAACACATCGCCAGTCACCCCGCCTAGTGCTTTGGTCGCCTTGAACCGCAGCCAAAAGGCAGGCAACATTGCGGCCCCAAGAATAATCAGGCCAGCCGACCAATTCCACCAGATAAGCGGTGCCAGCAGAAGACCGCCAATCGCCAGTTCCCCCAGACCTACCTTGCCGACAAAGGCATGACCGGTGCCGGTGGCTCGCGGGTATTGCACGCCGCAGGCCAGGGTGGCCATGGCCCAGCGGGCAGCCACTGGCGCGGCAAACAAGGCAAAGAAAAGAGGTTCCTCACCATTTAGCAGAAGTGAGGCCAGACAGACAACCTTCAGAACAAGCAACACAACCAGCCCGATCACCCCAAAGGCGCCGATGACCGAGTCCTTCATGATCGCCAGCCTACGCTCCGGGGTCTGCCCGCCGCCCAGGCCATCCAGTAGATCAGCCAAGCCATCGAGGTGCAATCCCCTGGTCAGCCAAGCTCCCAGGCCCACCAGCAGCACCGCACTCACCAGCGGGGGAAGGTTGGCCCAGACCACAAGCCAGGCGCCTCCGGCCAGAAACCCGCCGATCAGCCAGCCAGCCAAGGGGAAAAAAGCCCCGCTCCGCTTGAGCCCCTCAGCAGGCAACTCCGCAGGCAACCGCACAGGCAGAATGGTAAGAAAAGCGATGGCGATCTTAGTGGCCAGCAGCATGGGCTTCAATCTGCCTCGTTGTAATTATCCAGCTTGATGCCGGAAGCAGAGTTAGACAAAATCCACAAAATGTAAATGTTCAGCAGTGCCGCAGATGCGCGGAAGAGGTCTGCGAAGTGTGCTATTGCACATGAGCAGGCCGATGACAAAGCAGATGTGGTGCTGCTGGACATTTACGCCTCGCTCACTCCGGCCTCGCCGAAGGTGGCCATCTCGTTCATGATCTTGAGCCCCGCCTCCACCAGATTCATGGTCAGGGCCGCGCCGGTTCCCTCGCCCAGCCGCAGGTCAAGGTGCAGCAGGGGGCTCAACTCCATCTTCTCAAAGAAGATCCGGTGGCCCTGCTCCGCCGACATGTGGCTGAAGAAACAGTAATCCAGAACATGGGGGGCAAACCGCTGGGCAACCAGGGCTCCGGCACTGGAGATAAAGCCGTCCACCACCACCGGAATCTTGCTGATCGCCGCCTGCAGAATGCAACCGCAGATGGCGGCGATCTCCAGGCCACCCACCGCAGCCAGCGCCCCAAGGGGCGAATCCAGCCGTTCCCGGTTCACGGCCAGGGACTGCTCGATCACCGCAATCTTGTGTTGCAACATGGCGTCGTCGATGCCGGTGCCCCGGCCAGTCACATCGGACACCTTGGCGGGCAGCAGGGCGGCAAAGAGCGCGGCGGACGGGGTGGTGTTGCCGATGCCCATGTCGCCGGTGCCCAGGATCTCGGCCCCATCCTCAATAGCCTCGCGGGCTTCTGCCATGCCGACCCCAATGGCCGCCACGGCCTCGTCAATGCTCATGGCCGGACCCTTGGCCATGTTGGCGGTTCCGGGACGGACCTTGCATTGCCGCAACCCCTCGGCCTCGATCGGCACGGCCACGCCCACATCAACCACTCGCACCTCGGCCCCAACATGGCGGGCCAGCACATTGACCCCTGCGCCTCCGGACAGGAAGTTCAGGACCATCTGCGGGGTGACCTCCTGGGGAAAAGCGCTGATCCCCTCGGCCACCACACCGTGGTCCCCGGCAAAGGTGAGGATGATCTTCTTCTCCACCTTGGCGGCAATGGTTCTCCGGATAGCGCAGGTCCTGGCCGCCAGCATCTCCAGCTTGCCGAGGCTGCCAAGGGGCTTGGTCAGGTTGTCGAGCCTGGCCTGGGCCTGAATCAAAACATCCTTGCTGGCCGGTTCAATGCTGGCGCAGGCGGCCTGCAATTCTTCCGCTGTTCGTATCATGTTCTCGTCTCCTGTATTTCTCCGCAGCCAACGTGCGCTACGATACTGTTGAGGCTCTTGCAAAACAACAAAAGGCGTCCGACCTTACTCCCCTCGCCCGCTCGGAGTCTACGCTTACCTGCGGGAGAGGGGCCGGGGGAGAGGGAAAATCCACCCTGCTGAATTTACAGCTATTTCCCCCTCTCCCTAGCCCTCCCCCCGAGGGGGGAGGGAACTTTTGGGACTTTTGCAAAAGCTTTTGTCTCTTTTTATCTGCGACTGAACGGCTGCCACGCCTCATCGAGAAGCGCCAGCGAAGCCTTCAGCTTTTCAATGCTATACATCTCCAAGGTGACCACCCCATCATACCCGGCATCAGCCAACCGAGCACCCAACATCCTGGCCTGCTCCGCATCATGCAGGGCCTGATGGTCCTTGCCACCCCGCACCCCATGGTAATGCAGATGCGAGGCCTTAGGCAGCAAGGCCAGCCCTTCTTCCAGATCATGGCCATAGTGGACAAGATGCCCGAGATCAAGGCACACGCCAAAACCGTACTCCGCAACCAACGGGGCCACCAACCCGAATGGATACTCGATATTCTCGACACCAACCAGCCTTTTCTCGTCGCCCAAGGCACCGGATAATTTCTCAAGACTGGCCGCCAGATTATCGAGCCAGGCTGCTTCGGACAAGTCCGGCTCCCGGACCAGATGCAGGTCAAAACTCAGCACCCCAAGGGGAGCCAACTGCGCCATGAGCCGAAGCATCTCTCCAATTCCCTCCTGCCGCTCAGCCCTTGAGGCCGCACCCAAGGCCAGATCGGTGGGCAGGTGCACCGTATAGGTGAGGCCATGCTCCTCGGCAAGATCGCGCAACACCTGCACATCCACAGGCTGGGGCAGACGGCTTTGGGCCGCGCTTTCAAAAAAGAGCAACTGGACATCATCCACCAGGGGGGCCAACACCCGGACATTGGTCATGATGTCCGCTGGCAGCACGCAGGAGGTCGCACCCAGCCGCCAGGGAAAACGTTTCTTAAACACCATCACCCAGCATTGCCCCGAAGAGTAACCACCTCGCCGACCCGGTCCTGGTGGGCAAGGGAGATCACGGGCACCGGGCACGCGCCCCGCTGTTGCCGGAATATCTCCAGCATGGCGTTCATGGCTTCCTGGGCAAGATGCGGTCGGTTGTTGGTTTCGCTGAGGTGGGACAGGACCACATGCTCCAAGCCGTCGTGGAGGATATCGCTCAAAAACCCTGCAGCGTCTTCATTGGCCAGATGCCCGCTCTTGCCGCGCACCCGCTGCTGCAGGGATGGCGGATAGGGCCCGTTGCGCAACAGCTCCGGGTCGTGGTTGCATTCGAGCACCAGCCCGTGACAATTGCTCAATCGGTGGCGCATCAGTTTGGACACCACCCCGGTATCGGTGCAGTATCCCATGAGCACCCGGCCATTGTTCAGGAGAAACCCGACGGGATCGGCTGTGTCATGGGAGATTGCGTAGGGATGGATCTGAAAATCCTGAAACACGAAGGTCTCTCCCGTAACAAAGGCATGGCACTGGTGGAGGTTATCCAAGACCGTTCCGGCGGCGGCCAGGGTCGCTTCGTTGATAAAGACCGGCAGGTGGAAGCGGCGGGAGAGAATCGCCGCGCCCTTGACATGGTCGCCATGCTCGTGGGTGATGAGGATACCGGACAGGGTTTCCGCGCCAACCCCGATCCCGGACAGCCGGTGCTCGATCTCCTTGCCGGAAAAACCGGCATCGATCAACAACCGCGTCTGCCCGGACTCGACAAAGGTCGCGTTGCCCTTGCTGCCGCTGCCCAGAACACAAAAGCGCATGGATCACCAGAAAAAAGGTTAAAGGTTAAAAGCGAAAGGATTTCGTCTTTCTGTCCGCCTGGGCATAGTCCTTTCTCCTTGCCCCTTTAGCCTTTTACCTGCCCCAGGCCCGTATGGCCGAAGCCGCCGTCCTGGCGGAGAGTCTCATCCAGCCTGTCCACCGCGACCACCGTGGCCCGGCAGACCGGGGCCAGCACCAGTTGGGCGATCCGGTCGCCCCGGCGGATGGTGAAAGGCTCGCTTCCGAGGTTGATCAACCCGATCTTCACCTCGCCCCGGTAATCGGCGTCAATGGTGCCGGGGCTGTTGACCACGGTGATCCCGTGCTTGATGGCCAGCCCGCTTCTGGGCCGCACCTGCAACTCATAGCCGGGAGCCAGGGCCACGGCAAAGCCGGAGGGCAGCAAACGGATCTCCCCCGGCCCGATTACCACCGGCTCAACCACGGCTGCAGCCACATCCATGCCTGCGGCCAGCTCAGAGTGGTAGGCGGGCAAGGGCAGATCGGCATGGCCTGCCGGGTCTAACCACGACAACTGAATGACATGCATTTCTTTGTTCTCTGTTTCCATCATCTTCTACTCCAGATCAAGGGGGCGCCAGTCAATATCCTTTGCCTTGAGCGGGCCAAGAACGGTGGCGAACAACGGCTGGCTGAAAAGCCGCCCGGCAAGGTCGCCGATATCCTCTTGCCGCACTTGGTCAAACCCCGCGGCAACCTCTTCAAAGGGGATATAACGGCCAAAGGTCAGCTCGTTTCTGGCGATTCTGGTCATCCGGGATTCCATGTTCTCGGCGGAAAGATAGATCCCGGCCTTGGCGTAATTCTTGGCCCTGTCCAGCAAATCGCTCGAAACCCGGCCTTGGCGCAGCCCTTTTATTTCCCTGGAAACCACCGCCATGGCCTTGTTCACCACCGCCGGATCGACCCCCAGGTACACCCCGAGATAGCCGCTGTCAGTAAAGGAAGAGAGATAGGAATAGATGGAATAGGCCAGCCCCTCTTTCTCGCGGACCTCCTGGAAAAGCCGGGAGCTCATGTTGCCGCCGAGGAGAACATGCAGCAGATAGAGGGCATACCGGTCGGGCGCCACAATGGGCAGGCCGTAAGTGCCAAGCACCAGATGCGCCTGCTCCAGATTCTTTTTATAGAGCTTGCGCACCGGCGCAAGCGCGGTGGGCGGCTGCCGGCGAAGACCTGTGCCCGGTCCGGCCAAGGCGCCCATCTGCTGCTGCCAGAGACGACAAAATTTCTCATGCTCCACATTGCCGGAGGCGGCGATGACGATCCTTTCCGGCGTGTACTGGCGGCGCATATACTCCCGCAAACCGTTGGAATCCATGGCTGCCACCACCTCCCGCCGCCCGAGAACCGTATAACCGAGGGGGTGCTCGCCCCAGAGATTGCCGGTAAACATCTCATGGATCCGGTCATCCGGGGTGTCTTCCACCATGGATATTTCCTGGAGCACGACCTCCCGCTCGCGCACCACCTCTTCCTCCTCAAAAAGCGAATTCAGGAAGATATCCCCCATGAGCCCAACAAGCCGTTCCAATTGGTCATCGAGGACCGTGGCGTAATAGGAGGTGGTCTCGCCGGAGGTGAAGGCGTTGGACATGCCGCCCAGGGTGTCGAGTTCCTGGGCAATTTCCCGGGCCGTCCGGCTGGGGGTGCCCTTAAAGAGCATGTGCTCGACAAAATGGGCACTGCCGTTGTTGTCGGGCTGCTCGTCGCGCGCGCCCACATCCACCCAGATCCCTGCGGAAACCGTGCGGGAGGAAATCTTTTCGGTAATGATCCGGATGCCGTTGTCGAGCACGGTTTTCTGGTAGCTATTGGCCACGGTTTCCCCTACTGATCACAGTGTGATACGGAAAAGGGGAAAGAAGGCCGCGCCCTCCTTCCCCTTGGAAGAATCAAAAGACTACATGAGACGCTGGATCAGGAACCCGACTCCTCCTGCAGGACAGCCTTACGGCTCAGGCGGATCTTGCCCCGCTGGTCGATCTCCAGAACCTTGACCCGGACCTCGTCGCCTTCCTTGAGAATATCGGTGACTTTCTCGACCCGTTTGCTGTCAAGCTCGGAGATGTGCACCAGGCCGTCAACCCCCGGCATGATCTGAACGAAAGCCCCGAAATCGAGGATCTTCTGGACAACACCGTCGTAGATCCGGCCGATTTCAGGATCAGCGGCGATCTCGTTGACTTTGGCGATAACAGCCTGGGCAACTTCACCATTGGGCGCGAAAATCGTTACCTTGCCGGAATCCTCTACATCCATCTTGATCCCGTAATCGGCGGTGATCGACTTGATCATCTTGCCGCCCGGGCCGATGAGGTCGCGGATCTTGTCGGGATTGATCTGCAGGCTGAAGATCTTGGGCGCATGCTCAGGCACATCCGTCCTGGGCTGCTCGATCGCCATCTTCATTTTTTCGAGAATATGGAGACGACCGCCCCTGGCCTGGGCCAGAGCGCTGGTCATGATCTCCTTGGAAACGCCTTCGATCTTGATATCCATCTGCAGGGCGGTGATGCCCTCGTCGGTGCCGGTGACCTTGAAATCCATGTCGCCGAGATGATCTTCATCGCCCAGGATGTCCGAGAGGATGACGATGGTCTCGCCGTCCTTGATCAGACCCATGGCCACGCCGGAAACCGGTTTCCTGATCGGCACGCCCGCGTCCATCAGGGCAAGACTGCCGCCGCAGACCGTGGCCATGGAGGAGGAACCGTTGGACTCCAAGACCTCGGACACAATGCGGATGGTGTAGGCAAATTCGTCGCTTTTCGGCAGCACGGCAGCAAGAGCCCGTTCGGCCAGAGCGCCATGCCCGATGTCCCGGCGGCTGGGGCCGCGCATGAAACGGACCTCACCCACGCAATAGGGAGGGAAGTTATAATGGAGCATGAAGGGCTTGAACGACATGCCGCTGAGGGATTCAACCCGCTGCTCGTCATCGCCGCTGCCCAGGGTGGCGGAAACCATGACCTGGGTTTCGCCCCGGGTAAACAGGGCGGAGCCATGGACGCGCGGCAGGGCTGCAACCTCACAGTTGATGGGACGGATCTCGTCAAAACGGCGGCCGTCGATGCGGCACTGATCCTTGACGATCCGGTCGCGCATCATGGTTTTATTCAGGGAATGGAGATGTTCCTTGGCCTCTTTCAGGCTGTCGGCATACTCGTCGCCCAGGGCGGCGAGGGTCTTTTTCTGGAGCTGATGGTACAGCTCGCTGCGTTGCTGCTTGTCGGCCATGGTGATAACCGCCTGCATCTCTTCGCGGGCCAGCTCTGCAACCTTGGCTTTCAACGCCTCGTTGACCACCGGCGGGGCAACCGCCATCTTGGCCCTGCCCACTGCGCTCCGCATCTCTTCCTGCATCTCCAGGATGGGCTGCAGCGCCTGGTGGCCAAAGAAGATACCCTCAAGGACCTCGGCCTCAGATAAGCTGTCCGCCCCGCCTTCCACCATGACCACGGCATTCTTGGTGCCGGCCACGATCAGGTTCATCCGGGATTTTTCCCACTCCTCAGGGGTGGGGTTGAGCACATACTTACCGTCCACATAGCCCACCCGCACGCCGGCGACCGGTGCATTGAAAGGGATGTCGGAGACGATCAGGGCGCAGGAAGCGCCGATCATGGCCAGTACATCGGGGTCGTTTTTCTGATCCGCCGAAAGAACCGTGGCGATCACCTGGGTCTCATGCTGGTAGCCTTTGACAAACAGGGGCCGCAGGGGACGGTCGATAAAACGGGCGGAAAGGGTTTCCTTGTCGCTGGGGCGGCCGATTTCCCGCCGGAAAAAACTGCCCGGAATCCGGCCCACCGCATAAAACCGCTCCTGATACTCCACGGTGAGGGGGAGAAAATCGATTTCCGCCTTGGGATCCTTGGCCGCGGTGGCGGTAACCAGCACCACGGTCTCGCCATAGGTCACCAGGGCCGTGCCGTTAGCCTGCTTTGCCAGACGACCGGTTTCAATGGTGAGAGGCCTTCCGCCCAGATCTATCGTTACTTTTTTAAACATATACTCTCCTCGTAACAACCGCCCCTGCCGTTGCCGGCAACTAACGCGCCACCCGACGACAAGCCGGGAGCAGAAATATATACCGCAAAGGGAGGGGTAGTGTCTTCGCTGCCCCAGCCGCACTCAGAAGCGGCGATGCCGGATTGCACACAGGGGCAAAAATGGAGCCACCGCCAGAAACCCGGCGGTGGCGGTTATCGCAGCCTACTTTCTGATGCCAAGCTTTTGAATCAGATCACGGTACAGATCAACGTTTTTGTTCTTGAGGTAATTCAGGAGACGCCGTCTCTGGCCGACCAGCTTCAGCAGCCCGCGCCGGGAATGATGGTCTTTCTTGTGCTCCTTGAAATGCTCGGTCAGATAGGTGATCCGGGAGCTCAGCAGGGCAATCTGCACCTCCGGTGAGCCGGTGTCCTTTTCGTGATGGGCGTATTGGGTGATAATCTCTTTTTTCTGTTCCGCTTGCAGTGTCATGACTTCCTCGTGCACTAAAATTAATAATTCGGGAGATCGACAGAAATTCAGGAGCCGTTGCGAAATACCCCGTACTCTCTGAACCTTTTCGTTACGGCTCCTTATGCCGTTCACGGGATCACAAGCGTACAAGTGTATTAGCGACGGCTTCAACCATCGATTCCTAATTGGGTACGCCTCTTAATAAATGATCCCTGCGACAATGTCAATTGAATGTCATTGTGTGCTTTTTGCCAACCCGCGATCACTCTTGCCGGGCCAGCTTCGCCAGAACCTCTTCCACGGTCAAGGTTTTGGCCAACAGCTCCTGCCGCGCCAGAATGGGCTCCTGAAGAACCCCGCCATCCACGGCCTCATCCACGGTGAACGGCCCGCTGTGCAGGCGCCGCAAGGCAATAAGATGGGCGCCGCAGCCAAGGATGCGGCCAATATCCGCGGCCAGGGTGCGGATGTAGGTGCCCTTGCTGCAGTCCACCAGAATGCGCAGGGTGTCTGGTCCGGCCTCCAAAAGCTGCAGCCGTGAAATCGTTATCCGCCGCGGCGCCTTCTCAATGGTGATCCCCTGCCGGGCATAATGATAGAGGGGCTTTCCCTTATGCTTGAGCGCCGAATACTGCGGCGGCGTCTGCAACTGGTCGCCCGTAAATCCGGCCAGGCAATGCTCCAGCTCCTCTTGCCCAAAGGCCCTGACCTCATGCCGGGCGGTCACCTCCCCCTCAAGATCCTGGGTGGTGGTTTCGATGCCAAGCTGGAGCACAGCCTCATAGCGCTTGCTTCCGTCCATGAACTGCGAGATCAGGCGGGTGGCCGGACGTCCCGCGCAGATGATCAGCAAGCCGGAGGCAAAGGGATCAAGGGTGCCGGCATGCCCCACTTTCTTAATGGACAGAGCCCTCCGCACCAATTGCACTATCCGGAAGGAACTCGGCCCCACCGGCTTGTCCACCAAAAAAATACCGGCCGCAAGGGCCGGTTCGGCAAGGATTTTTTTCCCGGCCAAGGCAACCTCCGCCTCGGCTGACATCTCCGGTAGAAGCTCCATCGTCTTAACGCGTTACCATGGGCAACAATTCGGTCAGCAGTTTTTCCCGCACTTCGTCAATGCCGGTATCGCGCAGCTTGCACCCAGCCGCATTGCGATGCCCGCCGCCGCCAAAGGCTGCGGCAACCTGGGCCACATCGTGCTCCGTGCCCTTGGAACGCAGACTTACCGAAACCAAGCCCTTCTCCGTTTCTTTCAAAAAGACCGCGATCTTAACGGTATTCAGGGAGCGAGGATAATTGATAAAGGTTTCCGCATCCGCCTGGGTGGTGCCGGTTCTGAGAAAGACTTCCCGCGGAGCCGCGATGATTGCCAGTTGGTCATCGGCATACAATTGCAGCGAATCAAGAACCAGCCGCATGAGGTTGAGGCGCTTGACCGTGAAATTATCAAACAGCTTGCCGGAAACCTCGGCCGGCTTTACCCCTTTGCGGAGAAGCTCGCCTGCGATACGAAAGGTTTCGGCACTGGTCGAGGAATATTTAAAGGAGCCGGTATCGGAAACAATGGCTGCGTACAGACAATAGGCGGATTCGTAGCTGAGCTCGGCGCCCAGGGCCTCGGCCAGGTCATAGACCATCTCGCCGGTGGAGGCCCGATCGGGGGCAATCCACCGAAGATCGCCAAATTCCTGATGGCCGACATGGTGATCAACAACGACAAAGGGATGCACGGACAACAGGGAGTCCAGGGCCGCGCCCAACCTGTTGCAATCTCCACAGTCCAGGGCAATGGCACAATCAAAGCCGTTCAGGGCCGGAAGCAACGACTCGATCCCTGCGCTGCCCGGCAGAAAGCGGTACAGATGGGAAACCTGCTCCTCGCCGTACAAAAAAACATTCTTGCCCAGGGAACGCAAGATATTGCCCATGGCGATCTGCGAGCCGAGGGCATCCCCGTCCGGGTGGATATGGGTTGCCACCAGGACATTTTTGGCCGCTTTCAGGGTGCGGACAATCTCTTCACGGGGATGATCCATCTTCTTTCGCTATCTCCCTGAGCAGTTGTTCCATTTCCGCCTGTTTCTGGCCCGCGAGATCCAGCCGGAAATCAAGCACCGGTACATGCCGCAGCGCCAATGCCTTGGCCAGGTTGCTTCTGATAAATCCCTTGCAGCTCTCCAACCCCTTGGCAACATCCTTGGACTCTTCATTTCCCAGTATACTATACATAACCCGGGCATGTCCAAGATCATCGCTCACCTCCACTGAAGTGATGACAATATTATACAACCGGGGATCACTGATCTTGCGCACAAACAGCGAGGCAATCTCGGCCTTGATGGCATCCGCCACCCGGATTGGGCGCCTTTTCGGCCCGCTTCGCGCGAGGCCGGCAGGCAGGCCGAACCGTGATTTTGTTTTTCCGGCCGCCATTACAACTCTCTTTCAACCTCTTTCAAAACAAAGAACTCAAGCACGTCGCCGATCCTGAGGTCGTTATAGTTGGCAACCCCGATCCCGCACTCATATCCGCTCTGCACGTCCTTGACATCGTCCTTGAAGCGGCGCAGGGAGGCAAGCTGTCCGGTAAAAATCACCACGCCTTCGCGCAGGACACGGACCTTGGCATTGCGCTCGATCTTGCCGTCGGTCACATAGCAGCCGGCAATGGTGCCGACCTTGGGAACCTGATACGTTTCCCGTACCTCGGCCGCACCGAGAACCTTTTCCTCGAAACGGGCATCAAGCAGACCAACCATGGCCTTCTTGATGTCATCCAGGGCATGATAGATTACGTCGTAGGTGCGGATATCAACCTTCTCGTTCTTGGCGAGTTCCTGCACCTTGGCCGAGGGCCGGACATTAAAACCGATGATAAAGGCGTCCGATGCCGCGGAGAGCAAGACATCCGAGTCGGTTATGGTGCCGGTGCCGGCATGGAGGATCCGGACCTTGACCTCATCGGTTGCCAGGTCCTCGATGGCTTTGCTGAAGGCCTCCAGGGTTCCCTGAACGTCGGCCCGCAGGGCGACCCGCAGCTCCTTGATGTTGCCTTCCTGCAATTTATCAAAGAGATTCTCCAGGGAAATCTTGGTGGTTGTGCCCAGTTCGGCTTCCCTGCTTTTGAGCTGCCGGTCGGCGCTCACGCTCCTGGCCCTTTTTTCGTCGGGCAGAACGACAAATTCATCCCCGGCCCTCGGCACCCCGCTCAACCCCTGCACCTCGACGGGGATGGCCGGCCCGGCCTCCTTGACGCTTTCCCCGCGGTCGTTGGTCAAGGAACGCACCTTGCCATAGAATATCCCGGCAACACAGGCATCGCCGACCCGCAGGGTTCCCTGTTCGACCAGAACCGTGGCGACAGGCCCGCGGCCTTTGTGGAGCTGGGCCTCGATCACATGCCCCTTGGCGCGCCGGTTGGGGTCTGCTTTGAGCTCAAGAATTTCCGCCTGCAGATGAATGTTTTCCAAGAGCTCGGGAATGCCTTGTCCGGTTTTAGCCGAGGTTTCACAGAAGATGGTGTCCCCGCCCCATTCCTCGCTCACCAGATTCAGGTCGGCCAATTCCCTTTTCACCCGCATGGGATCGGCATCGGGCTTGTCGATTTTGTTTACGCACACCAGAATGGGAACCTTGGCCGCCCTGGCATGGTTCACCGCCTCACGGGTCTGGTCCATGACTCCGTCATCCGCGGCAACAACCAGGACAACGACATCCGTTACCTGGGCGCCACGGGAACGCATTTCCGTGAAAGCCGCATGGCCCGGAGTATCAAGAAAGACCACATCCCCCTGCGGCGACCGCACATAATGCGCGCCGATATGCTGGGTAATACCACCGGCCTCGCCGGCAGCCACGTCTGTTTTCCGGATGGCGTCCAGCACCGAGGTCTTGCCATGATCAACATGCCCCATGACCGTAACCACCGGCGGCCTGGGAAGCATCTCCCCGCCGCCTTCCTGTTCTTCCAGATTAAGAATGGTCTGCTCCTCGGTAACCCCCTGCTCCACCTCGTAGCCGAAATCCGAGGCTACCAGGGTCGCGGTCTCAACATCAAGGGCCTGATTGATGGTGGCCATAACCCCCATGCCCAGCAATTTGGCAATGAGCTCGCCGACCTTGAGGCCCATGCGGTGGGAAAGATCGCCAACCGTGATGGTTTCAAGCACCTTGATCCGCTTCTTGATCGCCTTTGTTTCCGAGACTTGGTGGGAAACGCTCTGGCGCTTGCCTTTCTTGCCGCCGCTCCGCACGGAACGACCGACCCGCAAACCAGCGGGGATTTTTCCGCCAAGCGCATCGTCAACATCCTCGATATCGATATCTGCCTGCCGCTGCGTGCGTACCGGAGCTTTTTTCGTCCGGTCATGCTCGGCGGTCTCGGTGGTAAACTTAACAAACCGCTTGCCCTTTTTCCCCTTGAGAGCATCGCCCTTGTCCCCCTCATCCTTGGCCGCTGGAAGCTGGGCAACAACGGGCTTTCCTTTCACCGGCTCGGGCCTTTTCGCCGGTCTGGGCGTAAAGGTCCGGGCGGGGGCCGCGGGGGCAATGACAATAGCAGCCCTTTTAATCACCCGGGCGAACCCCTTGCGATGATTCTCCTCCACCACGGGCTCCTCCGCTTCCAATTCTTCCTCAACCGCCTCCGCCCCGGAGATTTCTTCCTCTCCGACGGTCTCGGCCGAGACAGGCTCGGCTTCTTCTTCCGCCAACGGCGCAGACAATTCAGGCTCCTCATCTTCGCCCCTCGGCTCGGACGGCATGCTCACTTCGGCAACCTCGCCCCGGGCGGCTTCTTCGTCGCTTTCCGCAGGTGCTTTCGTAGCCCGGGCCGGCACAGCCTCCCCGGCATCTTCCAGGGAAACGGCTGGCACCCTGGGCCTGGCAGGAGCTTCCTCCGCCGGCGGCACTTCAACCGGCACGGTCTTGGTTCTTCTGCGGATAATGGTCGTTCGCCCGGCGCCCTGAATCCTTTTTTCTTCCGTCCGGGTCTGGCCTATCCCGAGTCTTTGGCGGATATCCTGTGCGGTTTCGTCATCCAGAGTGGAACTGTGGGATTTAATGGCATAGCCCATCTCAATGAGGACTGCCACCAAATCCTTGTTTTCCATTTCCGCTTCCTTAGCTAACTCGTAAACCCTGATTTTTGTCATTGCTCACTCCCGAAGAGGTCTTGCACCCCTTCGTCAAATCCCAGCACCTGTTGGCGAAACGCTCTGGATAATCCTTTTTTGTTTTTAAAAAATTTCCGCAGACAACCGTCATCCTGACAACAATAAGCATGACGCCCATCATGCTTCCCGCGAAAATCCTTCAATACCCGACCGTTATTGTCCACGGCAAACCGCCACATCTCCGGCTGCGCTTTCCGCTGGCGGCACCCCAGACATGTCCGGACCGGCGCCCTGCCTCTCCCCCCGGGAACGGTGGTCATCCACAATGACCTATTTCTCTTCGTCCCCGGTTGAGGCAGACTCTGGATCGTCCTGCCCCTGGGCTGTGTTGTTTTTTTGCGCGGAGGCGATCAAGCGGGCAACCCTGTTCTCATCAAGGGATTCCAGTTCGGCACGCACCGTTGCAACCTCAGCCTGGGCCAACTCCTGGGCCGAATTAAAGCCCGCATCGTAGAGCGCTTCCGCGGTCTTTTCGTCCATTCCCTGCACATCGAGAAGCGATTGGAAGCCTTCTTCGCTGAATTTAGCATATTTCTGCTCGCTCTTCACATCAATCCGCCAGCCGAGAAGAGCACCGGCCAAGCGCACATTCTGTCCCTGCCTGCCGATGGCCAGGGAAAGCTGGTCATCGGGCACAACCACCAGCAAGGTTTTCTTCTCCTCGTCCACCACCACCAGAGAAACCTGGGCCGGGGACAGGGCATTGGAAACATAACGTGCCGGATCCGGACTCCAGGGCACGATATCGATCTTTTCTCCCTGCAATTCCTGAACCACGTTCTGGACCCGGGACCCCTTCATCCCGACACAGGCGCCAACCGGATCGACATCCGACTCGGAGGAACTCACCGCAATCTTGGCGCGGGCGCCGGGCTCACGGCTTACCCCCATGATCTTCACGATCCCTTCGGCAATCTCCGGGACCTCCATGGCAAACAGTTTGGTGAGGAACTCATCATTGGTCCGGCTCAGGACCAACTGGGGATCCCTGCTGCTCTGACGGACATCGAGAAGCAGGGCGCGGATCCGGTCCCCCTGGCGGTATGACTTGCGGGGCATCTGCTCCTTGGTGGGCAGGATGGCGTCGGTCCGTCCGAGATTGACGATGATATTGCCCCGCTCGAAGCGCTGCACAATGCCGTTGACCACTTCACCCTTGCGCTCCTTGTACATTTCATAAATAACATTGCACTCAGCGTCCTTCATCTTCTGGATGATCACCTGCTTGGCGGACTGCGCTGCGATACGGCCAAGATCAGCGACGCTGTCCATCTTGCTGCCAAGCTCATCGCCGAGCTGCACTTCCGGGTCAAGAACCAAGGCATCGGTCAGGGAAATTTCCGTCTGCTCATCCTCGACCGCAGGAACAACATTGCGGAACTGGAAGAGTTCAACCTCGCCGATCTCATCATTATAACGGGCCTCAAGCTCCCGCCGCTGCCCGAACTTCTTCTTGGCCGCGGACATGACCGCTTCCTCGATGGCGTCAATCAGCAACTGGCGGTCAATTCCCTTGTCTCTACTTATCTGATCAATAATTCGTTTCAAATCTGACAGCATTGCTCTCTCCTGTCTCTCTTTCGGCAATTACGCCCAGGCATCAGCCACCGGAAACGGTGCTCTCGCCATGACCAACACCGGCCATACGGTTTTAAAACTCAATAACCAGACGGGCCTTTTTCATCCGGATAAACGGAATTTCTATTATACCATGGTCGGTACGCAGGGTTACCGACTCTTGGGTCGCGTCTTCAATCAGGCCAAGCCATTGGTTCTGGCCGTCGATGGGCTCCCTGACAACCACCTTGGCCTTTTTTCCCTTGCAGCGCAAAAAATCTCTCTCACTCTTCAAAGGCCGGTCAAGACCGGGCGATGAAACCTCAAGGCTGTATGACTGCTCAATGGGGTCTTCCACCTCGAGAAGATGGGCGACCTCCCGGCTGATCCTGGCGCAGTCGTCAATGCCGACGCCATTTTCATGATCAATGACAAGACGAAGAACCCAACCGGGCGCCTCGCGCCTGAACTGCAGCTCGACCAACTCACAGCCCAAATCCTCGACCACCGGCCCGACAAGCTCCAGCAAACGGCGAACTAAGGGTGATTCTATCGCCTCTTCTTCCATGGCACAGTATACCAATAAAAAAAGCGGGCCTGAGCCCACTTTCAAAAAAATAACCGAATCGGAATGACCGGTTCTTTCAATACGAAAAACACCGCCACGTCAGCGCGGCACCCTTGCCCCAAAAAAGACATTGCGTCTTCCTTCCAGTTGGGGGGCCAGAATCCACGGCACTTAACTGGAGCGGGAAACGGGATTCGAACCCGCGACCTTCAGCTTGGGAAGCTGACACTCTACCACTGAGTTATTCCCGCCGGCCCGAATAATTCTGTAGATTATACAGTTATTTTACCACTTGTCAAGAGTCTCCCCGGGCACAGGCGGAAACTCCACGAATGAGAGGCCTCTGATCGAGGCCTAGAGGATGGCGCGAACAGCCTCGGTGGCCAATTCGAGAAGTTGATCGGGAAGAAGCCCCATGGCGATGATAACCAGGACCAGGGCAACACTTACCATCTTGGATACCCCGCCGACCAATACGGCGGGACGATCTTCCGGGCTGGCCGAGTAAGTCACCCGAACCACGGAGAGATAATAATAGATGGAGATGGCGGTATTGATGGCCGCCAGAATGACCAAGGGAAGATGCCCGGCCTTGTAAGCTCCGGTCAGCAGCATGAACTTGCCCATAAACCCGACAAACGGGGGGATTCCGGCCATGGCGAACATGCTGACCGCCAGAGTCAGGGCCAGCAAGGGGGCGCGCTTATGCAATCCGCTCAGGTCATCGACCGCAAGGTTCTCGCCGTGCTCGGACACCTTGCAGATAACCAGAAAGGCGGCAAGATTCATCACCAGATAGCCGGCAATATAATACAGCGATGCGGCATAGCCGACCTCCTGCATGGTGACGAGACCCAACAGGACGTACCCGGCATGGGCTATGCCCGAGAAGCCGAGCATCCTTTTCATGTCGGTTTGAACCAGGGCGACCAGGTTGCCGTAAAACATCGAGCAGACCGAAAGGATGATGAGCATGGTAACAATCGCCTGGCCTTCCGGGGTGGCCAGGGCGGTAAGACGGATGAGCATGGCCACGGCCGCAACCTTGGGAACCGAGGCGATGAACGCGGTTGTTTCGTTGGAAGCCCCTTGATAGACATCCGGAACCCAGGAGTGGAAGGGGAATACCGCCAGCTTGAAAAAGAAACCGCCCAGAACCATGGCGATGGCGATGAGAGCTGCGGGGCTGCCCATCATCTGGTGGAGTCTCGGCAGCAGTTCGACAAGATAGGTCGTGCCGGTGAGGCCGAAGAGATAGCTCATGCCAAACAGCATCACCCCGGTGGCAACTACGCCGAAAAGGATGTACTTGATCGCGGACTCCATTTGCATCCGCACTCCCGTCCGGTCATCGCGCATGGGCACCAGGAGATAGAGGGAGTAGGAAGAGAGCTCCAGGGCGATGAACATGGTGAGCAGCTCCACGCTGCTCACCAGCATGAGGAGACCGAGGGTGCTCAAGGTCAGGAACAGGTAATATTCGGGGCGGATCTCGTCATCGACTCCCTTGAGCTCCGTGCTGAACAGCAGAACAACCGCAAACCCCATGGCAATGACGAGCTTGATAAGCTGCGAGAAGAAATCAATCCGGTACGCCTCGAAAAACAGAGAGCCCTCCTGACGCAGACAGGCAAAACAGACAAGCACACTGCCCAGCGCCAGAGTGAGTGTCACGGCGCGAGCCGTCTTGCCGCCAACCTTGCCGGTGCTGAGCAGAAAAAGGACCAGACTCCCCAAGAGAAGAAATAATTCTGGAGCAAACAGCATGAGCTTCATTTTGTATCCTTTGCGTGTAAGCGGCCACAGAGCACCGCATCTGCTTTGTCATCGGCCTGCCCGCATACCGGGTGTAAGCGAACAGACCTCTTTCGCGCATCTGCGGCACCCTGTGGCCGCTTATTTCTGGGCTATACGCCTTCTTCGGCGCCCCCTGTGATCAGCTACCTTTACGTAATACCCTTAAATCCCTAAGAAAATACGCTACGGAACCATCAGCCTTGCGACAGAAACAGCACCGTCCGAGGCAAACCCCACCTGCTCGATGAGATGAGCAACGCTCACATGCATCACCCGCAGGAAAGGCTCGGGCGACAGACCAATCCAGAAAACGAAGAAGAGCAAGGGCGCCAGGGTTACAATTTCCCGGAGATTGAGATCTAAAATCCCGGTATGATCCGGGTTCACAGGCCTGCCCCACGCAACCCTCTGGAGCATGCGGAACATGTAAGCGGCAGCCAGCACCGCCCCCGGAATGGCGAAGGCCGTCACGATCTTATTGTTGGCAAAACCGCCAACCAGGATCATAAACTCCCCGACAAAACTGTTGGTTCCCGGGAAGGCAAGGGAGGATAGCGAGAAAAATGCAAGAAAGCTCACATACACCGGCATGTATTTGCCGAGACCAGCCGCAGCGTCCAGTTCCCGGCTATGGGTGCGCTCGTAAATCATGCCCACGCAGAAAAAGAGGGCGCCGGTGGTGATACCGTGATTGATCATCTGCAGGATTGCGCCCTCGATGCCCTGCTGGTTCAGGACAAAGATACCAAGGGTGACAAAGCCCATATGCCCGACACTGGAATAGGCAATCAGCTTCTTCATGTCCTGCTGGGCCAGGGCGGTGAAGCCGCCGTACAGGATGCCAACCACCGACAGCCAGAGAATGTAGGGGATGAACAGTATGGTGGCTTCCGGGGTGATGGGCAGGCAAAAGCGCAAAAAGCCATAGGTGCCCATTTTCAACAGGATCGAGGCCAGAATAACACTGCCCGCGGTGGGCGCCTCGACGTGGGCCGCAGGCAACCAGGTATGGAAGGGGAACATCGGCACCTTGATGGCAAAGGCCAGAAAAAAGGCGAGGAAGACCACGATCTGGAAGGTGGTGGAATAATCCTGTCCCATCAGGGCGGGAATGCTGAAAGTGCCCTGGTCAAGATAGAGGCCGATGATGGCAACAAGCAACAGGACCGAGCCCGCCAGGGTGTAGAGGAAAAATTTGGTCGAAGCATACACCTTGCGCGGGCCGCCCCACACCGCGATCAACAGGTACATGGGGATGAGCATCGCTTCCCACAACAGGTAAAAAAGAATGAAATCAAGGGCCATAAACACGCCGAGCATGGAGGTTTCCATGAGCAGCAGGCAGATCATGAACTCTTTGACCCGCTTGTCGATGTAGCGCCAAGAACCGAGGACGCACAGGGGCATGATCAGGGTGGTCAGCAAAACCAGCAGCAGGGAAATCCCGTCGATCCCCAGGGTATAGTTGATATCGAGGGCGGAGATCCAGGAGGCGTGTTCGCCAAATTGATATTTAGCCGTGGTCGCATCAAAATTCCAGTAGAGAGGCAGAGAGACCAAGGCGGTGACCACGGTCACCAGCATCGTCCAGTTCTTGGCCGCTGTATCCCCGGGAATACATAACAAAATCAGGGCGCCGGCCAAGGGCAGAAAGATCAGGGCGCTCAGAATGGGAAACCCCATCGAATTCATTATCAAAAAGTCCATTCCCACTATCCTCAGTAATAAAAATTAGGAGCCGTTACGAAATACGCTATGCTCTGTGGCCCCTTTCTTTACGGCTCCTTGCGCCGTTAACAGCAGCGCCAAGCGGCGCGCTGCCGCCGTTTTGACCATCCAAATCATCGTGCTACCGCGACGACGGCTCAGGCAAATACGTACAAAACCAGTGCAACAGCAACAAAGGAGACCGCATAAAAAATATTGTACTGCAACTGACCGCTCTGCATCCGCCGCACCAGGCCGCCGATGCCGCGCACCGTTTTTGCCAGGCCGTCGACCACGCCGTCAATGGCGTGCCAGTCAAACCAGGACCAGAACTTGGCCGTGGTCATCAGCGGCATCAAACCGACGTAGCGATACCCCTCGCTGACACAACTGTCTGCCCACTGAATGGGTTTTTGCGCCAGCCAGAGAAACCCGCGGCCGCCCATGCGGTAGAACCAGTCCAGATCGATGCTGATCTTGGGCTCCGGCGCCAGCTTCTTGATGAGCAAAAAGAAGCCCACGGCGGTGAAGAGCAGAATCTGCAAGGTCTCGGAAAGATGATAGGTATTATACGGATGATAGCCTGCGGCAATCTGCGGATACGGCAGCATGTTGTAGAGGTACGGGGTGTAGCTGCCGATCAGGATGCAGAGGAAAGCGGCAATACCCATGCCGAGCTGCATGTTCCATGGCGGATCTGCGGCTTTGTCCCAGGTTTCCTTGCTGCAGTTGTTTTTGCCGAACCAGATGAAATAGGGCACCTTGAGTCCGGTGTGGAGAAAGGTACCGGCCGAGGCCAGGGTCAGCAGGAAGGCGGCCCAATAGTTGTGGACCTCAAAGCCTGCGGCCACGATCATCGCCTTGCTGACAAAGCCGGAAAAGAGCGGAAAGGCCGAGATGGACAGTCCCCCGATCATGGTAAAGACAAAGGCCATGGGCATTTTCTTGTATAACCCGCCCAGTTCGGAGAACTTGCTCTTGCCGGTCATGTGCAGCACCGAACCGCAGCCCATGAACAGCAATCCCTTGTAGAGGATATGGGCAAAGGCGTGGGCGCAGGCGCCGTTGATGGCAAGCTCGGTGCCGATGCCGACACCGGCCACCATATAACCGACCTGGCTGATGATGTGGTAGGCCAGCAGCCGCCGGGCATCGTTTTCAAGCACCGCGTAGACTACGCCATAGAGGGCCATGCACACCCCCAGCGGCACCAGGATCTCCATGCCGGCAAAGGCGCGGGCCAGGGCATAGACCGCGGTTTTCGTGGTGAAGGCGCACATGAAGACCGCGCCGGTGACGGTCGCTTCCCCGTAGGCGTCGGGCAGCCAGGCATGGAACGGCGGCACTGCGGCATTCAGGAGAAAGCCGATCATGATCAGGTAGGTGGAAAGGCTCGGGCTGCCCACGCCGATGGGACCGAAGGAGAGGTCGCCGCCGGTGGCCTGGTAGCGAAGGATCAACCCGGCCAGCAGGGCGAGGCCGCCGGCGGTATGCACCAGCAGATAGCGGTAGCCCACGGCCAGGGATTCGGGCCGCCTGCGGAACCAGACGAGAAAGACCGAGGCAAAGGCCATCAGCTCCCAGAAGAGGAAAAGCACCAGGTAATCGGCGCAGAAGATAACCCCTAATGAACCGGCCACATAGAGCCACGCCGCGACATGCTGGAAATCATCCTCCACATGCAGCCCGTAGATGGTGCCGATGATGCACATCAGGGTCATGATGTAGGCAAAGACCATGCTCAACCCATCCACCCGGCCAAAGGTGAGGTACCAGTCGAGGAAGCGGACCACCCCGAAGGTGCCGTGCTGCCCCTGCATGGAGAGCACATCCAGAAAGGCCAGGGTCGGAACAATGACCAGATAGGGCCGCTTCAGCCATTTCGGCAGAAAGGGCAGGATAAAGGCGCCAACAATGAGTATCAGGGCTGGATGCAGCCAGAAATCAGTTATCATAGTAATCCTCACGGGTCATGATCCCCAGGTGGCCGTACCACTTGGAAACAATGATGATCACCACACAGGCGATAAAGCCGAAGGCCGCCCAGAAACCCGGGATCCGCTCAGCCGCGGTATGGGCATGTTCCTTGGAGACAAAGACAACGTCCCAAGCCACCAGAAGCGCCAGCCCGACATAGGACAGGCGGATGACCAGTTGCAACCGGTCACGCAGAAAATCAATCAGTTTCACTATCATCCCGTCACCGCCTTGACAAAATTCATCATAAAATCAGGGTACATGCCGATGACCACCGAGATGATCGCGGCAATCATGATGGGCACCACCATGGCCAGAGGCGCCTCCTTGACCCCTTCGTACACCTCGCCTTCCGGCCGTTTGCCGAAGAAGGCCCGATAGGTCACCGGCGCGAAATAAGCCACGTTCAGCAGGGTGGAGGCCAGCAGCACCAGCAAGATGCCGATATAGTGGGATTCCATTTCCATGGTCCCGACCAGGAGTTTCCATTTGGTGACAAACCCGGCAACCGGCGGCGCGCCGATCATGCTAAGCGAGGCGATGCCGAAGGCGGCAAAGGTGAAGGGCATGGTCCGGCCCAGGCCGCTCATCTCGGAGATGCATTTCTTGTGGGTTGCCACATAGATGGCGCCGGCGCAGAAGAACAGGGTGATCTTGGAAAAGGCATGATTGGCGATGTGCACCAGCCCGCCCTGAATGCCGCTGGGGGTGAGCAGGGCCACGCCGAGGATAATGTAGGAGAGCTGGCTCACCGTGGAATAGGCGAGCCGCGCCTTGAGGTTATCCTTGGACAGGGCGATGATCGAGGCCACCAGGATGGTGAAGGAAACAAAATAAGCGGTGGGGATGCCGAGATTCAACCCCTGCATCACATCGGTGCCGAAAACGTAGAGCATGACCCTGGTGGTGCAGAAGACGCCGACTTTGACCACGGCCACGGCATGCAACAAGGCGGAAACCGGAGTCGGGGCCACCATGGCGCCGGGAAGCCAGTTGTGGAAAGGCATGATGCCGTTCTTGGCGAAACCCAGGAGACAGAAGACATAGAGCATGGTCACCAGGGCGCCGTGGGCGTCAACGGTGCCGCCGGAGAAAATGCCGGTGCGGATGTTATCGGCAAAATCAAGGGTGCCGGTGAGCACATAGATGAGGATCATGGCCGGCAGCACCAACCCCTTGGCCGTGGTGGTCAGATAGACGATGTACTTCTTGGCTCCCTCGTAGCCCTCTTCATCCTGATGATGGGCAACCAGCGGGTAGGTGCAGATGCTGACGATCTCGTAGAAGAGATAGAGGGTAAAAAGATTGTCGGAAAAAGCCACGCCGATGGCGCCGAACAGGGACAGGGCGAAACAGGCGTTGAACCTGGTCTGCGCATGCTCGTGCAACCCGCGCATATAGCCCAGGGAATAGAACACCGCCAGCATCCAGAGAAAGGAGGCGACCACGGCGAAGATCATGGAAAAGGCGTCGACCCGCAGGGTGACGGAAACGCCGGGCAGTATCCGAAACAACTGATAGACGATGGTCTTGCCCTCGCCCAGGGGCGCAGGGGCAACGGTGGTGATCATCGAGGCGATGATGCCGAACATCGTCACCGCCGCGATAAAGGACCACGACTCCCTGATATTGGGCTTGCGCCCGGACATCATCACGAGAACAGCCCCGGCCAGGGCCGTCAGTATGGCGAGCAGCGGTTTTACGGAAACAATTGTATCCATGTCCCTTATTCCTTTCCTCTCTAACCTTGCAGATCCACGACATCTTCGGTGTCGATGGATTTGTAGTTCCGATAGACGGCGATGATTATGCTCAGGGCAATGGCGCACTCGGCGGCGGCAATGGCCATGATGAACAGAGTAAAGACCTGCCCCACCGTGGGATCAGGGGCCAAAAAACGGTTAAAGGCCATGAAGTTGAGGGAAGCCCCGCTTAAGATCAATTCCGCGGAGATCAACATGCCGATAAAGGTCTGGCGCTGGACCAGACCGTAAAAGCCGATGCCGAAAAGCAGGGCGCCGATCACCAGATAGGTGTGCAGGCTGTTGCTGAGCACAAGAATCTCCATTACTTATCCCTCCCCTGCCGGGCCAAAACCAGCGAGCCGACCACCGCCACCAATAAGACTAAGGAAATCAGCTCGAAGCTCATGCTGTATGTGGTGAGCAACGACTGGCCAAGGTCCTCAACCGTGCCGCGATTAACCAGGCAGGGAGCGGCAAGCCATTCCGTTTTCAAGGCCAGCCCCGCCAAGGCAAAGACCAAAATTCCGCTGGCCAGGATAGCCAGAGGGCCGACCAGCCCGTTGCGCTGGGTGAGCTGCTTGAGCTCGGACGATCCGGCCAGCATCACGGCAAAGATGATGGTGACGCAGACGGCGCCAACATAGATCAGGATCTGCATCAGGGCGACAAAGGGGCTGTTGAGATAGTAGTAGAGCCCGGCCACCCCAAGAAAGCAGAGGGCAAGCCCCGCCACGCTGCGGATCAGGCTGCGGGCGTTGGTGGCGATCAGAGCCCCGGCCAGGGTGATGCCGATAAAAGCGAAAAACAAGAGGCCGGACAGGCCTTCCATCGAGAACAAGGACACCATCAGTTCTTTGCCTCCAAACGTTTTTTGAGATCAAAGATGTACGCTTCCTTTCTGACACCGGCGAGGTTGTAATCCTTGGAAAAGGTGATTGCCGCGGTCGGACAGCTTTCGACACAGAGCCCGCACAGACTGCATTTGGTAAAATCCAGGGTGTACTCGGTCAACACCTTGCCCTTGACCCCTTCCCGCTTTTCGCCATTCACCGTAATACAGTTCGAGGGACAGGCCTTCTGGCACATGCCGCAGACGATGCACTTGGTCTCGCCGGTTTCCTCGTCCTTGACCAGCTCGATGTGCCCCCGAAAGCGCGGAGTCATAGGCAAGGTCTGGTGCGGATACTGCACCGTCACCACCGGCTGGAAAAAATACCTGATGGTAATCCCCAGGCCGACAAACAGGCTCCAGGTCCCGCTGATAATCTCTCTGAGATAGTCGATCATGGTTAAAACACCTTCAACATGGCACTGGTAAGAATCAGGTTAACAAAGGAGATCGGGATCAAAATCTTCCAGGAAAGATTGAGCAGCCCGTAAAAGGTTGTTCGGGGAAAGGTCCAGCGGATCCAGATGACGGTGAAGATCAGGAAATACATCTTGATCAGGAACCAGTGCACCCCGGGGAAAAGCCCGAAGGGGCAATCCCAGCCGCCCAGGAAAAGGATGGTTGCCACACTGGCGCCGATGACGATATTGGCATACTCGCCCATGAAAAAGACGCCGAAACCCATGCCGGAATACTCGGTAAAAGCGCCGGCCACCAGCTCGCTCTCCGCCTCGGCCATGTCGAAGGGGGCGCGGTTGGTTTCGGCCAGCATACAGACAAAGAAGATCAGAAAGGCAATGGGCATCAGGGGGCTGGCGGAAAGGTTGAGGATGTTCCAGTTCCAGAAGCCGCCCATCTGCAACCCGACGATCTTGGAAAGATTCATGGTGCCGCTGATCATCACCAGGGTCACCACCGTGACCAGCATGGGAATCTCGTAGGCCACGTTCTGGGAAACCACACGGGCCGCGGAGATAACCGCGTATTTGTTGCGCGAGCCCCAGGCGCCGAGGAGAAGCCCGAGGACGTTCACCGAGGCAAAGGCAAAGATGACCAGCAAGCCGAGATCAAGCTCCCTCGCCACCAGCGTGTCGCTGAAGGGGATGGTGACAAAGCTCATGATCGCGGGGACCATGACCAGGATCGGAGCGATCTTGAACAGAACGGGATCAACCCCGGCCGGAACGATGAGCTGCTTGGTCATCAGCTTGATGCCGTCGACCAGGGGCTGGAGCAAGCCGAAGGGGCCGACCTCCTTGGGACCGATCCTCCGTTGAATATGCGCGGCCTCTTTGCGTTCCAGCCAGACCAGGTAGGCGGCGTTCAGGGCGGCAAAGGCGATTACTCCGATGAGGAATGCCAGCAGCCGTATTATTTCAGGATCCACATACATAACGAAGCTCCTTACCTGTCTATCTCGGGGATGACCAAATCCAGGCTTCCCATCAAGGCAAGGGCGTCAGGCAGCAGCATGCCCTGACAGGCCTCGCCGAAAAGGCTCAAATTGGAAAAGGTTGGAGAGCGAAGTTTCAAGCGGTACGGGGTGTTTGTCCCATCGCTGACCACTCGCAGGCCGAACGAACCGCGCGCCGTTTCCACGGCATGGTAATAATCGCCCTTGGCGGGCTTGAGGATCTTGGGAACCTTCTCCGCCATGACCGGACCTTCCGGGAGCTTATCCAGCGCCTGTTCAATAATGCGCAGACTCTGCTCTATCTCGTCCATCCGCACCATGTACCGGGCCATGGAATCGCATTGGTCGTACACCGGCACATCGAAGTCGAATTCCGGATAGATGGAATACGGCTCGTGCTTGCGCACATCAAAATTGATGCCGGAACCGCGGCACACCGGGCCGGTTGCCCCGTATTTGCGGCACATCTCCGCGGAAATCGGCCCTACCTCCTGGAGCCGCTTCATCAGGATGATGTTCTTGGTGACCAGATTGTGGTACATGGGCATCCGCTCGCGCAACCGCTTGATGAAGGCCCTGGTCCCGGGAACAAAGTTGTCGTCGATGTCGTTGTACACCCCGCCGAAGCGGAAATAGCAGTAGGTGAGGCGCGAGCCGGTCACGGACTCCAGCAGATCGAGGATATGCTCCCTGTCGTCAAAGGCATAGAGCAACGGAGAAAACCCGCCCAGATCCAGGATAAAAGCGCCGAACCAGAGAAGATGGCTGGAAACCCGGTTCAACTCGGCGGTGATCACCCGCAGGTATTCGGCCCGCTCCGGCACCTCGATGCCTGCGGCCCGCTCCACCACGGAGACATAGCCATGGTTGTACGCCAGGGCGTGGAGATAATCCATCCGGCCGGTGTTGGGCAAGAACTGGGCCCAGGTCCGGTTCTCGCCCATCTTTTCGTGCATGCGATGGATGTAGCCCAGAACCGGCTCCGCCTCGGCGATGTACTCGCCGTCCATGGTCAGCTTGACGCGCAGGACGCCATGGGTGGCAGGATGCTGGGGCCCGAGGTTTAAGACAAATGTTTCTTTGGCTTCACTTTCGGCAAAGGCGCTCATGGGCGGAAATCCTTCAGCAAAGGATGATAATCGGCATCTTCCGGCAGTAGCAACGGCACGAGATAGGGGTGGCCGACAAAGATGATCCCGAAGAAATCATGGGTTTCCCGCTCATGCCAGTCGGCCCCGGGATAGATCTGCGAAATGGTGGGAACCTCGGGCTTGCTGCGGGGCACCCGGGTTCTGACCGTCACCCGGCAGAGCGATTCGTAATGATTGAAGTCGTACACCGCCTCCAGCGCGTCTTCTGGAAGCTCGCCCTGTTCGGCGGCCGGCTCGGCAGGGGGGGCTTCTTCTCCCGCCGCGGCAGCAGCCTCGGCCTTGGCCTTGGCTTCGGCGGCAACTTTCGCCTCCGCTGCCTTGCGCAGGGCAGCCTGCTCTCCCAGCCAATCCACGCCGGTGACCGCCTCGATGAAAAATCCCTCCGCATCCAGCGCCGAAACGGCGGCGACAAGCTGCTCCGGGGCAACCTGCACGTCCAAGGCAAAACCCTTGCGGGCGTAATCCGTTTCGCTTACGGCTCCGGCCCCGATGGCGGCCAGTTTCTGTTTGATCGCGGCACAATTCATGATCAGCCCACCTCCACTCTTGGCCACCTGCGGGAACCCGTCACCTTTTCCTCCAGCTCCAGAATTCCCTCGATCAAGGCCTCCGGCCGGGGCGGGCAGCCTGGGATGAAGACATCCACCGGGAACAGCTTCTCGGCGCCCTCGACAATGCCGTACTGGCCTTCAAAAACAAAGGGTCCGCCGGAGATGGCGCAGTTGCCCATGGCGATGACCCATTTGGGTTCGGGCATCTGGTCGTAGAGGGTTTCCACGGCAGGGGCCATCTTCTTGCTGATGGTGCCGGCGACGATCATCACATCGCACTGGCGGGGGGAGGGCCGGAACACCTCGGCGCCGAAGCGGGCCAGATCGAAGCGGGAGGCGCCTGTGGCCATCATCTCGATGGCGCAGCAGGCAAGGCCGAAGGTCATGGGCCAGAGAGAGTTGGCCCTTCCCAAGGCAAGCAGCTTGTCAAGCTGGGCAAACTGAACTATCGCTGGTTGTATATTTTGCGTTCCCACTTGAACACTCCCTTTTTCCAAGCATAGATGATTATCAGTGACAGAATTCCGACAAAGATCAGGATCTCGACAAAGGCCCGGAGATCACCGATATTGAGCCCGGCCTGTCCTGTTTGGTTATAGACAAGGGCCACCGGGAACAAAAAGAGGATATCCACGGCAAAGGCCACAAACATCAGGGCATAGAGATAATAGACGATGCCGAAACGGATCCAGGCGTCGCCGATGGGCTCCATGCCGCATTCAATGAGTTGCTTTGTTTTTTCCTTGGTGTTTCTGGTGGAGCGGGGAGCCAGGAGGAGGGCAATGATGAACGGACCCACCGCAAAACCCAGGCCACCCAAGAAAAAAGCCGCCACATAGAGAAGATCAAGAGTTGCCTGCTGTTCCACGACTGTATGCTCCTTAGGTTGAAGCGCATTATACGAATAGCTTCCGACCTAAATAGCCCCATCAAAAATCGATGTCAAGCAAATACTGAATGGGTATTCAGAAAAAGCGCCCCCCAAAAATCAGGCTGAAAAATCCAGTTTTCTTCCATCTTTTCAGGAAGTTAAAAGCACAGAGCCCAACCGGCATTCCCCCTGCATCCGAGGAGGAAGAGAAAAAGAATTTACCACAAATTCAAGGTGTTACCCACGGTACAAGTACCGTGGCGGCAACTACCTAGCCTGCTGTTTTTTTATCGTTTTTTTTTACATCGGTGCGGCGGCTGTTCGACCCAGCAACTCGAGAAGCCGTTGATGGATGTTATCAAACCCGCCATTGGACATGATGGCCACCACATCGCCCGGACGGGCGCTGCCATCAAGATAGGAGAGAACGTCTTCGGTAGTGGAGAAATATCCTGCTGCCAGACCTCGGCTTGCCAAGTCGTCAACCAACCGGCGGGAGGAAAACCGTTCGGCCTCCGGGATATTGGCAAGGGGCGCAGGCTCGCGCACCAGGACCTCTGCCGCGGCGTCAAAGGCGGAGGCGTAAGCCTCCTGAAAAACCTTGCGCCTGCTGGAGTTTGTCCGGGGTTCGAAAACAGCCACCAGACGGCGTCCGGCATAGGCGGCGGCCAGAGCGGCCAAGGTTTCCCGGACCGCGGTCGGATGATGGGCGAAATCGTCGATCACCGTCACCCCCCGCGCCACGCCGCGAATTTCCTGTCGCCGCCGCACCCCTTGAAATTTGCGCAACCCCCGGGCAACCTCCTGTCGGCCAAAGCCCAGAATATCAAGGACCGCGATCACCGCCAGAGCATTCAAGGCATTGTGCCGGCCGGGCAGCACGTTTTCGTAACCGCCGAAGGCAACACCGCGCCTGCTGACCTGAAAGGAGGTGGCTTCCGGGCGGACCAGCAGATCCGTGACCCGCCATTCGCACTCTTCGGAACAGCCATAGCCGATCACCGTGCACCGTGCCCCCCGGCATACCTCCCGGACAACCGGGTCGTCCCAGCATGCCACCAGAAACCCGTCCGGAGGCATGGCGGCGACGAGCTTGGCAAAGGAGACCTTTATGGCCGCAAGATCATCATAGATGTCCGCATGGTCAAACTCGATGCTGGTAAGGATGGCGATCTGCGGCCGGTAATGGAGAAACTTGGGACCCTTGTCGAAAAAGGCCGTGTCGTACTCATCGCCTTCGGCGACAAAATATCTCCCCTCCGCCACATTGAAGTTCCGGCCAAAGGCCTGCACCAGACCGCCGATCATGAAACTCGGCTCCGCCCCGATTTCACGGAGCAGGCTGGCCAAAAGGGAGGAAGTCGTGGTCTTGCCATGGGTTCCGGCAACCACCAGGGAGGTCTTGTCACGGATAAAGAAGTGGCTCAGGGCCTGGGGAAAAGAGACATAGGGGATGCCGCGTTCGGCCAGGGCCAACGCTTCCGGGTTTTCCCGCCGGATGACATTACCGACCACCACCAGATCCGGGCGCGGCGCAAGATTGTCCGGGGAATACCCGGGCTGGACAACGATACCCTGCCCGGCCAGAAAATCACTCATGGGGGGATAGACCTGCTGATCCGAGCCGGTCACGGTAAAACCTGCACTTTTCAGCATGCCGGCCAGGGCGCCCACTCCGGTGCCGCAGATGCCCATGAGATGGATGTGCCGGATGTTTTCAGGAAAGCGGTTGAGGGCAGGATCGAGGCCCACGGAAGAAACGGACACGGTCACGACCGGACCGTGTCCCGCACCGACTGATAGATGGCGCGGAACATCTCGTCAAAATTGGACGGGGCAAGCCGGCCAACCTCAATGAATTTCACCACAATCTCCTTGGAGACCTTGAGAATGGCGTCCTCGGAAACAGGTTTCAGAGCAGGTTCTGGCGTTTTAGCAGAATGACTCATGGAGTTCTCTGGGGAAAAAGGCACCGGGGGAGAAAAAAGAAAAAACCTCTGCCATACACGAAGAAGGCCAATTCTTTAAGCTGGCAGAGGCTGACCCGTTGAGAAAAACCGGACAGGCCCTCCCCAAAGGTGCGTTTGCAAAAAGTGGTGGAGCTAAGCGGGATCGAACCGCTGACCTCTTGAATGCCATTCAAGCGCTCTCCCAGCTGAGCTATAGCCCCACATGTTCTTGAAGCATCCGGCAACGACATCCCGCCGGACACGCTGCTTCAAATACCACCCGGGGCATGGCATGTCAAGCGTTTTCTCCGGGAAAAGTCCTGCCATTTTTCTTGCCAAGCCCAGATGAGTCTGTTACAGTCTGGGAGATTTTCTTCTACAGTCATAACTCTCTGGAAATTAAAGGCATTCTAATAAAACGTAGAGGTAACCGCATTATGTTCTCGCCCTTTGACTCGCTGTTCGGATGGCTCTCCAACGATCTGGCCATTGACCTGGGAACTGCTAACACCCTGGTTTTCGTGAAAGGCAAGGGCATTGTCCTGCGGGAGCCCTCGGTGGTCGCCATCCGCAAGGATGCGCGCACCAACAAGGTTCTGGCCGTGGGCAAAGAGGCAAAAATGATGCTGGGCCGCACCCCGGGCAATATCATCGCGGTCAGGCCGATCAAGGACGGCGTCATCGCCGATTTCGAAGTGACCGAGGCAATGCTGCGCTACTTCATTAATAAGGTCCACAATCGCCGCACCCTGGTGCATCCCCGCATCATCATCAGCGTTCCCTCCGGCATCACCCAGGTTGAAAAAAGGGCTGTCAAGGAATCCGCCGAATCGGCGGGCGCCCGCGAGGTATATCTCATCGAAGAGCCGATGGCCGCGGCCATCGGCGCAGGTTTGCCCATCACCGAGCCCACGGCCAACATGGTGGTCGACATCGGCGGCGGCACCACCGAGGTGGCGGTGATCTCCCTGGCAGGCATCGTCTATGCCAGCTCCCTGCGGGTGGCGGGCGACAAGATGGACGAGGCCATCCTCCATTACATCAAACGCAAACACAACCTGGCCATCGGCGAGCACACCGCCGAGGTCATCAAAACAACCATCGGCGATGTCATGCCCGAGCCCCCCTACGACACCATGGAGGTCAAGGGCCGCGATCTTGTTTCCGGCGTACCGAAAACCCTCACCATTACCTCGGAGGAAATCCGCACCGCCATCACCGAGCAGGTTGACGCGATCATCGAGGCGGTCAAGATGGCCCTCGAACTGACCCCGCCGGAACTTTCCGCGGACATCGTCGACCAGGGCATTGTTCTCACCGGCGGCGGCGCCTTGCTCCGCAATCTTGACAAAAGGCTTTCCGAGGAAACCGGCCTGCCCATCATCATTGCGGAAGACCCCCTCTCCTCGGTGGTGCTCGGCTCGGGCAAAGCCCTGGAGAACATCGACATCCTCAAAGAGGTAATGACCACCTGAGACAGAACGCGCAAGCCGTATTCTTGCTCGTTGTCAAACAAAAACCCACGGCGCATTTTCCTCTCTTTTCCGTATTCTCACGAGAAACATGGCGACATATAACTATTTGCAGAGTCTGTAATGAGGAAAAAAAACAAACGCGCCAGGCAGATCAGACTCTTTCTTTTTTTCGGCCTTCTTCTCGCTCTGTTTATTGTTCTCATTGTCTCCACGGTGGGCCGTCAGGAGTTCAACGCTCCCCACAAACTGGCCCTTGAGGTCATCGGCAAGGCCCAGTACGCCATGACCCGGATGACGGGAAGTTTCAAGAACGGCTGGCGGAATTACACCGCGCTGATCAACGTCCGGGAAGAAAATGCCCGGTTGCGGGAAGAGCTCCAAAAACACAAGGCCGTCAACAACGAATACCGTGAAGCCGTGGCAACCAATGTCCGGCTGGCAAAGCTCCTCGAAATGAAGGAAACTCTCCCGGCCCCCACCCTCACCGCAGAGATCATCGGGGTGGACCCTTCCCAATGGTTCAAGACCATCATTATTGACCGGGGCAGCAGCGATGGCGTTCAAGCCGGCATGCCCGCAGTGACCGTCGAAGGCGTTGTTGGGCAGGTCACGAACACCTCCCCCCATTTTGCCAAGATCTTGCTGGCAACCGACCCAAACAGCGCCCTTGACGGCCTGATCCAGGAAACCAGGGTTCAGGGAATCGTCAAGGGGGGTGGGGCCAACTTCCACATGGAGTATGTCCTCAAAAACAGCGAAGTGGCCAAAGGCGACAGAATCGTCACCTCCGGGATCGGCGGAGTTTTCCCAAAGGGCGTGCCGATCGGCACCGTGTCAAAGGTCGAAAGATCAGGCCGGGGGATGTTCCAGGAAATCGAGATCCAGCCTGCCGCGGATTTTTCCCAGCTTGAATATCTTATTATCGTCATGAAAAAGGATCCGCTGGCAAAATAATGCTGCGCACTTACCGGGAAACAATATTTCTTATGCAGGACACGGCACTATTCCCCCAGGCGATGGGCCGGGGTGCGCTTCCAACAATCTCAACCCAGACTCCGGCCCAATGGTTCTAAGTTTTCTTTTTCTTTCAGGGACCATTCTTCTCATCCTGCAGACCACCTTGCTCAATTCCCTGCCGGAGTGGTTTGGCAGGCCCAACTTCCTGTTTTTGTTTATCGTTTTTCTCGGCACCTACCTCGATGTCTACAAAGGCGCGGTACTGGCCCTGTTGTTCGGCCTGATCATGGATATTTTTTCCGGAGTTTTTCTCGGACTGCACCCGGTGATCTACCTCGTTCTCTTCTTCCTCCTCCAAGTCATTTCCAGACACCTGGCCATCAATGAGTCGATTCAACAGATTCCGGTGGTTGCCTTGAGCTATCTCTTCACCGCCAGCAGCATCTTTATCTTCACTTCAATCCTGTCGCCGGAGAGCAGATTGTACTGGGCCTGGGGAAATGAAATTCTGCAAATGCTTATTCTCTCCGTGCTCTGCATTCCGTTTTTCAATTTTTTCCATTGGCTCACCACGGTTTTTGATAGCAAGAACGCCAACAATCCGTTCCGCCGCCATAAAACAGGAAACCGCTACCGGATGTAGCAAGGATCCCCCTCGAAAAACATGTCGCCACGTCCCCTTGCCAAAATAAACAAGATTGACCCGGCCGAACTCAAGATGCTCAAAAAGCGGATTGATATCGCCATGGTCGTAATCATTCTGTCCGCCACCCTCCTCTTGACCAGGCTCTGGTATCTGCAAATTTACCGCGGCGATGAATACGCAAAGCTTTCGGAGATCAACCGCATCCGCATCCAGGAAATCGCCGCACCCCGCGGCAATATCCTCGACCGGACCGGCCAACCCATCATCACCAACCGCCCCCGTTTCAATGTGGTCTGGAACCGGGAAGACGCTCCCAACCCCGATGCGATCATAAAGGATCTTGCCAAGATCCTCGGCGAAGACATTTCCGTTCTTCTGGACAGAATCCGGGCCGCCACCGAGAATCCCCGTTACATGCCCACCAGGCTGAAAGAGGACATCGACTGGGAAACCCTGGTCGCCATCGAGAACAAACACCTTTCGCTTCCCGGGGTCCGCATCGAGGTCATGCCTTCCCGCGACTATCTTTACGGTGATTTCGCCTCCCACCTGGTCGGCTACCTTGGAGAAATAAGCCGGGCGGAACTGTCGGAAAAACACTATGTCACATACCAAAGCGGCGATCAGGTAGGGAAACAGGGGGTTGAGAAGATCTTTGAAAGGTATCTCAAGGGCGAAAAAGGGCGGAACTATCTGGAGGTTGACGTCCATGGGTTTGAACAGCGCCAGATGCAGTTGCAGGATCCCTACCCCGGCAACGATCTGCACCTGACCCTTGATATCGAGCTGCAGCGTACCGCAGAAGAAGCCATGGCCGGCAAGGCCGGAGCCGTGGTGGTAATGGAAGTGAACACCGGCAATCTGCTGGTCATGAGCAGCAGCCCCCCGCTGCACCTCCAGGAATTTATCGGCGGTATTTCGCAAACCGCCTGGGACAAGATGCTCAATGACCCGCTTCACCCCCTGCTCGACAAAACCATCCAAGGACAATATCCGCCCGGTTCCGTCTTCAAAATCGCCACCGCCCTGGCGGCCATTTCCGAAGGTATTGTCACCCCGGACGCCACCTACTTCTGCGGCGGCTCCCTGAATTTCGGCAACCGGAGGTACGGTTGCTGGAAGAAAGGCGGTCACGGCACGGTGGATTTCCAGCGGGCCCTCATCGAATCCTGCGATGTCTATTTTTATTCGGTGGGAATGCGGCTGGGAGTCGACAAAATCGCCAAATACGCAAACAGTCTTGGCCTGGGGAAGAAAACCGGCATCGACCTCGAACACGAAAAAGGCGGGATCATTCCTTCAGCGGCCTGGAAACAGCAACGCTACAAGGAAAAATGGCAGGACGGAGAAACCCTCTCGGTGGCCATCGGCCAGGGGTATGTGCTGACCACCCCTCTGCAGATCTGCCGCATGACCGCGGCTGTGGTCAACGGCGGCACCCTCTACCGTCCCCAACTGGTGCACAGCATCACGGCTCCGGACGGGAAAACCCTGAAAACATTCAGCCCGGCCAGCGAGGGCAAGATCCTCGGTTCCGCCCACTCCCTCGCACTCATCAAGGAAGCCTTGGTCGGGGTGGTAAACTCAGCAGGAGGCACCGCCAAGGTGGTGGCGCTTCCGGATGTGCTCATCGGCGGCAAGACCGGCACCGCCCAGGTGGTAAACCTCTCCCATGTCGCAGGCATGAGCGAAAAATCCATCCCCTACAAATACCGGGATCATGCCTGGTTTACCTCCTTCGCTCCGGCGGAAAATCCGGAGATTGCCATAACCGTCCTGGTGGAGCATGGCCAACACGGAGGTTCCGCGGCTGGCCCCGTTGCCAAAGCGGTATTCAAGCGCTACTTCGAGCTTAAAAACGGCAAGCCGGAAAACCCAGCGGAGGCACCGCTTCCCTCCCCCGCCATGGATGAAAAGGAAGAATAACATGCTACGCTTTGATCGCCGCCTGCTTCTTAATATCGATTGGGTCCTCATCATGGCCGTGCTCGTTGTCGCGCTCATCGGCCTGGCCAACCTGTACAGCTCGACTCATTTGTACACCAATGTGGGGGCGCCGCTCTATCTCAAGGAACTCACCTACTACCTCTTCGGCGCGGCTGTCATCCTGCTCATCGTCAGCATTGATTACCGGGTGCTGCTCACCCTGAATTACCCGTTGTATGCGGCGATGATCCTCCTGCTGGTCGTGGCGCTTGCCGTCGGTAAAATGGTGGGCGGCTCCCAGCGCTGGATCGATCTCGGTTTCTTCCGGTTGCAGCCTTCGGAACCGGCCAAGCTGATCCTGGTCGTTACCCTGGCGAGCTACTATTACCGCAAGGAAACGGGAAAAGGTTTCGGCCTGCTCGATCTGGCAGTCCCGGCCCTGCTGACCGCCCTGCCCTTTCTGCTGATCGCCAAGCAGCCCGATCTCGGCACCGCCCTTTTGCTGGCCTTTGTCTTTGTCTCGATGACCCTGTTTGTCAAACTCCGCTGGACCACCCTGGCGACCCTCTTGTGCCTTGGCCTCTCGGCCATCCCCATCGCCTGGAAGTTCTTCCTGAAACCTTACCAGCGCCAGCGGGTTGCCACCTTTCTCAACCCGGAAAACGATCCCCTGGGCACGGGCTATCACATCATCCAGTCAAAGATCGCCGTGGGCAGCGGCTTGATCTTCGGCAAGGGGTACCTGCAAGGAACCCAGGGCCAGCTCGACTTCCTGCCGGAGCGGCACACCGACTTCGCCTTTTCGGTCTGGGCCGAGGAGTGGGGCTTTTTCGGCTCCGCCCTTCTGATAATCTGCTACTTCTTCATGATCCTCTGGGGACTGAACATCGCCATCTCCGCCAGAGATAAGTTCGGGGTATTGCTTGCCTTTGGCGTGGTTTCGCTCATTTTCTGGCAGGCGTTCATCAACCTGGCCATGGTCATGGGGCTGCTTCCGGTAGTGGGAGTGCCCCTGCCCCTTTTCAGCTATGGCGGTTCTTCGCTGCTCACCAACCTGGCGGGACTCGGCCTCCTGATGAACATCCGGATGCGCCGCTACATGGGGACGAGCTGAGGCTGACGCCAAGCCTCTCCAACTCCTTTTCGATCCGATAAATCGGCTCAGCTATCGAACACGAAATAGACTGCGAGCAACCAAAACCATCCCCAGCTTCACGTCCTTTGCATGCGAAATCTCGAGCCCCCTTGCTTCCGAAGCTGAATTGACAACGCACCTGAAAGAACAACAAGAGGTGTTGGGAATCAGGGAATCGGCGCGAAATTCCGCGTCAGTTCAGGCTGCTGTTTCTTAAGGGTGCGGAGCAGGTCCCGCACTTCCTCCGGCATCTCCTTGCCTGACCCGACCATGGCTCGCATCTGGTTAGCCAGATAGGAATTGGTGATGAGGATCTTTAAAACTTCCACCATGAACTCCTGTTTCCAGGGGCTGAGCTGCTTAAGATTCCTGAATTTGTGCATGTAGAAGCTCTGAGCCGCCCGCCCCAACTCCAACTCCAACTCCGTCAGGGTCATATTCCTTGGCTTGAGTACCGGATCCACCAGATTGTATTTCCGATAATCGGTAGTGACCACATATTCTTTCAACTGCGGGTACAGCTCCGCATAGGGCCAGGGAGCGATGGCCAGGAAAAAAGCCATGTCCGGGTTGTAATGCTTGGCCAGTTCCACGGTGGTCGCGATGGATTCGGCCGTGTCCTCGGGCATGCCAAGCACGAAAGAGGTCTCCGAAACGATGTCGGCGCCATTGATCAGGTCAATGGCCATCTTGGACTGCTCCACCTTGGTCTGTTTGTTGAACAGGTCCAGGGTCTTCTGCGAGCCCGCCTCCACCCCCACGTAGATGTGCTCCACCCCGGCGGCCCGGTAAGTCTCCATCAAATCGGCATCGCGGAGGATGTCGTCGACCCGGGTCTCCATGAGCAGCTTCACCCCCACCCGACGCTCGATCATCAATTCAAGTATCCGCAACCAGCGCTGGCGATCAAGGGTGGGGATCTCGTCCGCCAGCATGGCCACCTCGACCCCGTATCGCTGACGAAGCATTTCCAGCTCGGCCACGAAATTTTCCGGGCTGCGCCCGCGCCAGCTCCGCTGCCAAAAAAGCTGCTGGGAACAGAAGGAGCATTGAGATTTACAGCCCCGTGACGAAGAAACGATGGCCAGCCGGGCGTCGTTCTTCGCCCGGTACTTGTAGATGGGCCACTCCACCAGATCCCAGGCCGCAGGCAGACTGTCCAAATTCTGGATAAAGGGGCGCTCGGCAGTGGTCAGCACCCTGTTGTCCCTGCGAAACGCCAAGCCCCGGACCTGGGCCGGATCGTCACCGGCTTTGAGACAGTCCAGCAGCTCGGGCATGGTCTCCTCCCCCTCCCGGCGGACAATGTAGTCGATCACTCCTCCTTCTTTTTCCAACAACTCCTGGTAACAAAAGGTAGCATGCACGTTGCCGATGACCGTGACCACCTCGGGGTTGACCTCCCTGGCCAGACGCAGCAGTTCCACTGCGTCCACGACAGAGGCGGTGAAGGCGGTGGTGGCCACCACATCCGGGCGGAAATCCTGAAGGCGCTGCCGGATATCGGGCCAGCGGTGCCACAGGGACATGGCGTCGTAATAATCCACCTGGTAGCCCGCGGCCCGCAGAGCCCCGGCAATATAGACGAAACCCAAGTTCAGCCAGGTTCCGGCTGATTCCACCACCCCGGAATGGTAGGGCGGAGTGATGAGGGCGATTTTCTTTATCTGCATCGTTTCACATCTTTAAGGATCGATTCTGCATTTTTAACGTCTTTTTGCTGCAATGGCGCCATGTGTCATGCGAAATACTGTGAATGTATGCTCTCCGCCCCAAATGGAACGAGAAAAAATGCCACGATGGAAACCACAAAAGCCGCAACCACAAGCCAGGCATACACCGAATCATTGAGGCGCCACGACAGCCGTACATGGAGAATAAAAGCGTACAGCGCCCAAACAATGAGCGACCAAATTTCGATGGGATCCCAGCCCCAATAGCGGCCCCAGGCATCATTGGCCCAGATTGCACCGGCGATGATCATGAGCGAGGCAAAGACAAAAGCGACCTGGAACAGCTTTTGACAGAGATCGACGATGCTCTGATTGTCAGGGAACAGGCCGATCAGCCGGGCGATCCTCCCGCTTTTAATTTTGCGGAGGAGCAAACCAGTTGCCATGCCGGTGGCCACCACGATGCAGCCTACAGTCATTTTGGCAAAAAGGACATGGACGGCGAGCCAGGGACTTTTGAGGGACGGTGACAGATACGCGCCCGCCTGGGGCGCCAGCAGGCCAAGACCCATCATGATGAGCGTCAAGGGAAGAACAATAACACCGCTCGCCCGCAGACGCTCAACTTGCAGGCCGACCAGCACAAAGGCCCCGACAATAAAGGCGGAATCGCAGACCAGTATCTCGTGGATGGTACGGTAAGGACCATGCCCTACTAGATTCCAGCGCAACAGAATCGCAATCGCATGGATAAACAGGCCGCATATGGTCAGAATCCAGCCAGCTCTGTCCAGTTTTTTCTGGTCAAAGCTGGAGTAAAATACAAAAAACACCGTGGCTCCCGCGTAACAGGCCACGGTGAGCCAGAGCAGCAATTCAAGGATATGTTGAACGGTAACAGGCATCATTGTCGCGTAAATTTTTCCGAATAGTAGAGGAGCAAGCCCAAGGAAAAAAGCAGGAACCCCGCATAAATCCATGGTTTTCCAGGATCACGCACCACCATCAGTCCTGCCCAATGCGTCTTTTTCCCGTAAATAAGGGTAATGTCACCGATCCGCACCCCTTGACCCGGAGTAAGAGCCTGCTTCCCGGTAAAATGACCGGGGAATCCCGCCAACAGAATTTCCTGCCGGGACTTGTCGCCCAGCTCCACCTGCAATGTATAGGGTAAGCCAGGGGCCGTAAAGGTTTGTTTGTGTTGCTGCGGCGCAAAGTTCACCATACCGCTGTTCATCGCGCCATCATCCCGCACGGCTTTAAAGCCCAAGGCCGTGCCAAAGTGTTGGCTGAGAAATATCTGGCCCTTGCTTAGGGACAAGGGGTGATTGGCGGCAAGCCGGTGAAACACCTCTGCTCCCGGTGTACGGGCCACCAAGCAATCAAACGCGGTGATATTGCCTTCTCCATCCCTTGCCACACGGATTTCCTTTAAAAAGAAAGCCTCATCGGTAAAAAAAGGCCTCCACAACGGGCCATAAGTCCTGTAGAGGTAGCTTTCCGCCTGATCGGAAAAGATTTGCCCCTCGACAACCTCAAGTCCACCCTCGAAACGATAGAAAGCGGTAACCAGGCCACCGGCCATGGCCACCCCCAGGCCGAGATGAAAGGCCACCAGACCGACTTTGCCGACCAAGTTCTTTTTCAGGAGAATGAGACGGATGACGAGGCAGCTCAGAAGATTGGCATAAAAAAAAGCAGCGGGCAACAGGTAGAGCCACCGGGGAAAGGCCGGCCAGCACCAGTCAGCAACAAAAAAGAGCAAAAAGGCAACGAGCAGCCAGGTGGTGAGCCTGGTTGAAGAAAAAAAAGAGATCAACCGCAGGACCCCACCCCACCATTATGGCAGTCATTTTGCGTCCAGGAGCCGCTGGCTTTCCAGGTGATGGCGCTGCTCAATCCCGTCACGCTGCCGTAACGGTTATTGTACGGAGCTGGGTCGATGGTGGTTCCCCAGGTATAGATGAGCATCCGGGAACGTTTCCAGCCGTGCGGGATGGCGGAATGACAGGTCTGACAATATGCGTTGCTTTTGTTATGTTTCGTGGTGTGCCAGTTGCTTGTAGAATTGCCGAAGCCGGTGTTTGCGAAGTTCGAGGCGTGGCAGTTGAAACACCATATGGTGGTGAGAGACGCGAGATTCAGCGTATTGTTCCAGGCAGTAAACGGACTTCCCGCCGGAACCTTGAGGATGGGCCTTGTCGCCGAGCCGTGTATTCCCTGGGGGCTCGCGTCGGTGTCGCCATGGCAATCGCTGCAGCGCATGGCCGCATTGCGCAGATTGACGTTCATGGTGCTGGTGTTCACGGTGCTTGTCCCCCAGCCGCTGTAGCGGGGCATCATCTTATACACATACGTGGGGTTGAAGTTGCCGTAGGTGTCGCTGGAAGGCGGATTCGCTGCCCCTTCAATATTATGATAACTGGGATTGACGGTGTTGAACTCCAAGGCCTGATTGGTGCCGGTGCCGAAGCCGGCCCAGTTGCTGTGGCATTTGAAGCAGATCTTGTACTGCTGGGCGGGATCGTTGACCTCGGCCGATGTGGCGGGGAAGGATGGCGAGGTCCAGGCCCCTCCGTTGGTCGGGGTGATGCCGGTGGCTCCCTTCAGGGGATTGGCATCGGTCGCCTGGTGCGGATTGTGGCAGTCGACACATTCGGCATGGCGATTGAAGCTGTCAAAGGCAGCGCTGGTCTTCTCGCCGGCCCTATGACGATCGTCATAGGTTATCATGTAGTCTGTACCGGTTGAGCCGTTCTTGCCATGCTTATACAACTTATTGAATGAGGCCTGGATGTTGGTGGTGGCGGGCGCTCCGTCGTGACAGGTGAGGCAGAGGGCCTGTTCTGTGGCAAAGGTCAGGTACCCGGAGGGGGCGTTGCCATCCGGCACCGGTTCGCCGCCGTTCAGGCTGGCGTGTTGTTCGTGGCAGTGACCGCAGTTGCCGGTGGCGTATGTGCTGAACTTATTATCTATAGAGGAACGATTAACCGCCGTGCCATGGCGGGAGTCAAGATAGGATCCGGCCAGAGCCAGCCAGGCAAAGGAAAGAAAAACCCCGCAGAATCCCGTTACTACAAAGAAGGGGACAAGAAGTTTTTTCGTGGTTTTCATGGATTCCCACCTTATGCCCGCTCTGGCGGCGGATCAAAAAGCGTTCGCCAGCCCCGGCAGGGGGGAAAACCGGCGAATTTTCTTGATCGGCAGTGTCGGCAAAGACGCTTGTCCAACGCAGCCAAACGGTTAATTTATATTTAATATATCTTTATGTGAGGGGCAATATATTTCCCTTCCGTTGTAGTGTGACCCAAGGGGAAATCCACCGCGCCCATTCAAGTCTTAAAGAATCTCAACTCGGAACAGGCAAGTTTTTTCAGATCATCCAGCCCCCCACCTTCTTTTTCAAGTTCGTTGCAGATATCCTGAATTACCCGAATGTGGCTCCTCAGGCCGGCGATGCTTTGATTGATCTCCCCGACCAAATCCTGAAATGGATCATTGGGCCGCAACCTGATTTCCACCGTCAGGTCTCCCTGACCAAGCCTCTTCAACTCCTTTTCGATGCGATAAATCGGCCCGGCTACCTTTTGCGGCAGAAAAACGGCGAGGAGCATGCCTCCCAGCAAGCTTACCACGGAGCCGGCGGCAATCACCGGCCAGAGCAGATCACTGACATACCTGATGGTAATATGGGCATCATAATAGGAATCGCCGACTTCCTTGCGGGCATAAAAATACAAGATAAAAGCGGCAATCAAGGAGCTCAAGAGAACCACCCCGAAAATTCGCACCAGCAACCAGCGCTGCAACTCTTTTTTCACCGCCATATTCAATTTCTTTCTTTTAAAATCGGTCATGCATATGCCCTCAAGTTTTCTTGTTGTTATCCATGCTGCCAGGAAATCACCCGCCTTGCATATTAGATATTTTCAAATCTTATTATTTCACCTTCCTCAGGAAACGGCGGATGCCGCTGCTCAGTATTTCTCCTGGGACCACATCTCCGGCTGAAAGCCGACGACCCTGTTGCGGCCGGACTCTTTTGCCTGATAGAGGGCGACATCGGCAAACTTGATGGCTTCCCAGAATCCTGCCGTGTCGTCGGGAAAGAGGCTGTAACCGATGCTGAGGGTCTTTTTCAGGGTCCCGTTCGGGATGTTGATAACGGTGTTCTCCATGGCGTGGCGGATTCTTTCCGCGAGTTCGGCTACATCGTCAAGGCCATGCACGTCGGTGAGCAAAATCAGAAATTCTTCACCGCCATAGCGGATGACGGTGTCCGAGGCCCTGACGCAGCTTTTGAGCACCTCTGCAGTTTTGATCAGCACCACGTCGCCGGTTTCATGGCCGTAAGTGTCATTGACCTCCTTGAAGAAGTCCATGTCGCACATGAGGATGCCGAGTTTTGAAGCGCGCCGCATTGTGCATGCGACCAGGGTATCGGTGTAGGTCTCGAGGAAGCGCCTGTTGTAAAGATCGGTCATCGGGTCTTTCAGTGTGGTTTCCTGCAATGCCGAGGCAAAGCGTTTGGCCTCGAGGACAGGAGTTGCCTCCTTGATGTAACGGCTGGCTCTGTTGACATTTATTTCAAAATTTTCCAGTTCCGCGGCCGGACGGTCCTTGCCCAGCAGGAACTGGACGATGCCCACCGCCTTGCCGTTGGCGATCATGGGGATACAGTGGTGCTCCAGTCTGTCTGGGTGGGGGAATTTTTTGCAGATGTCCGGGTATTCAATGGAGGAGATGGGGTGGCAGGTGCGTTTGGCGCGGCAATTGTTGCAGTCGTCGAGGATGTCCGGACTGCAGATGTTTTCATAGGCGGAGGCAACGGCAACGGACATCTCATTCTTGTTGCCGGAAATCTCGTAGATGAAAAGATCTTTGAATTTGTAACGGTCCTGCAGCAGCTTGGCCAGGCGCCTGTTCACCTCCGTGGTGGTCTCTTCCTCCTCAATGACGGCCTTGAAAGTGTTGAGGCTGAATATGTTGTCGACCAAGATGTTCAGCTCCCTGGCAAGTTGGCCGACCTCGTCATGGGTGTGAACCTCGATCCGGTGGGAGAGATTTCCTTCTCCCTTGGCGATCTGTTTGATCTTGCTGAGGATATCCTTGAGCGGGACCACGATGAGGAAGATGTATAGCATGGTGCCGATGAAGAGAATGACCGCAATGATGCCGCTGGTGAGGTAGAGGTTGAACTGCGAGTCCTTGATTGTCGCCGAGGTTTCCTTGAAGTTGCGGTTGGAGATATCGTTTACGGTTATAGCCAGGTTGGTGACAAGATCGTGCAGTGCATCGAGATTTCCCACCACTTCCTCGGTGTATTCTTCGGCTGCCGGGCTGCCGGGCTGCTGGGTAAGCGAATCGACCAGGGCCTGGAAGTTTTTTTCAAGATCGGTGAATCGGGCAATGATCTCGTCGACCCGGTTCGTCATTTCCGGGCTTCTGGTCGGGGCAATGGTGATGATGTCCAAGGTTTTCTGCGAAGCCCTTGCCTCATCTATGATGGTGCCGCCATCCTTCAGGGCAAGCACCATGCGCTGCAGCAGCGCAAGTCTCTGGCGATTCGCCAGGATGTTTTTGTCGTCCGCGGTGACGTTTTTCTGGTGTAATAGGTGGATGAGGGAAATTTTGAAACCGTTCAGGCTCCGGAGAATGTACTGGCTCACCTTGTACTGGGGGATGACCACCTCCTTGTTGTTCCGGGTCAGTTTTTCAATCTTGTGCAGGGTGTAGGTGTTCTGGACAATCACCAGGGTGAAGCCGAGCAGCGAGACGATCAGCATGCCCAGGAGCTTTCCGGTGATGCCGGTATCGAGGGCTTTCCTGATTAAGCAACTGAAAATATTTTTCCCTTTACAGTTGAATAACCTGGCTATTGCGTGTTCAGGGGACTGTTCTGCTGCGGCCTTCTGCTGCTCGGGCATATGCATTCCTTTTTTGCTGGGGAGGTGGGGCCGGTCAAACCGGCGGGTGGCCTGCATTCTAATTCCAGGTTGTGTTCAATGTGACACTCTCCGTTCATCCCTCGACGGGCTCAGCATGAGCAGCGTTGGCGGCGACGGAAACCGATAAGGGCCGTTCGCCCTGACTGTCGAAGGGCGGATCTCCTGCCTCAAGGGGGAACCCCGCCTGAGTTTGACCGGCCCGCGCCGGTGTCGCTTTCTCGCGGCCACGCCGACCATTGGCGCATCGTAGCTGGCGCTAACCCGATTTCGGCAAATCTCCCGCGATACCGCCGAGGCCGGACAGCCAAGCTCCCGGGCAATCGCACCCTGTGACTGCCCCTTATTCAATCCCCGTTGAATGGCGTTGCGCTCGTCGACGCTCAACTGACTGTAATGTTTTCCCATGCCAACACCCTGCCCCAAGGCTTGAGGGGTTGCACTTCATTTTAGAGCCCGCCCCCTAAATTCTTATGACAGCCAAGGCATAATTTCTTTTTATCGCTCTTTACCACCCGGGCTTCATTGTCCGAGGCGTGGGCCACATGGCAGGACATGCAGGTGAGCCGGCCATCACCAAGAATTTTATACTCACGGCTGTCAATGATCATTCCCCGCTTGGGTTGCACATCCACAGGATGCGACAACGCTCCCTTTGTTTGCGGATGACAGGTCAAACAGACACCGGTATTGAGAAAGCGTGGATCAACCAAAGGCAGATGTTCCGGAGGAAGCTTGCCGTTCTGAAGGCCGGAGTCTTTACTCGAAACATGCATCGGGCCGTCAAGGGTTCCGACCCGCATACTGGTTGGTTGATTGGCGACAAATCTGGCAAAAAGACGGTTGTCCACCTTGAAATATTTTCCGGAGATCGTTACCTTTTCAGTCGTTTTTGCTTTTTCGATGCTCGGCTTGCTGAAAAATGCGTGGGTTGAAAGCGTTTTGAGAGGCGAAACCTTTTGATTGCCGAAAATATCCCGTGAAGCAACAGAGAAAGTGTACGTTTTGCGCGGCTGCAAATCCGTGAGCAGCACTTCATGATCCTTTGACAACCAGGGATCAACGATATTTTTGCGCGTCGCCTCGTTTTCACCATACAACACCGCCGAGTCCGCAACCCTGTCTGTTTTCCAAGTAATCCGGGCGGTCAGAAAAACACCCTGCTTTACCTCCTCCACATTGAGTTCCGTAATTTCCGGCGGTTTGGAAACAGCGGCCAACTGCTCGGCCTCCAGGAAGTTCGGCAGCCGCACTTCCAGCCGCAACGGTTTCTTGCCCTCTCCATCCGCCTGGAGAATGATCTTCTTGCCCGCCAAGGCCGGCGGAACGGAGAACCAGTATTCCATCTCCTGCCGAGGATAACTTCCTGGCAGCCAGAGGACCTTGCTCTCCTCTTTTTTTGCAACAGTTATCCGATCCGCCCCGATTGTGGCAATGTGGCACAATGCACATTGTTTTTCCCGGACCGGGGCATGCACATAACGCTTGCTCGCCGTATCCTCGCAAACCTCCCGGTGGCACGCGCAGCACTGTTCAGGGCCAATCACCCCACCGGCAATCCCACCGCCATACCCAGCCAAAAAAAAGACCGCGCACAACACTCCCACCATAAGTACGAGAGCGAAAGGTCTCACGCGGTTATGCAAAACGTTCTTCATCTTTTCCGTTTTTCCATTCGTGAAATACCCATCGCGGGCTTACTGCACAACGAGGAGATGCTGAGGTTTAGTGCCAAGTTCGACATGCTGAACAACCCGGCCTGCCGTCTGATCGACAACAGCAAGCCTCCCCGTGGCCTGTTCCGCGACATACACCCATTTATGCCTGGCGGAAACCGCCATCTCCAAAGGCCCCCCCCCCACTCGAATATCCCGGACCACTGTCTGCTGCCGGATGGCGAGCAGGGAGATTGTATTATCCAGAGAGTTGCTTATATATATCCGGTTGTCATTCTGAACCAGACGTCGAGGCTTGAACCCGACATTGAGCCTTTTACTGAGCTGCCCGCTGCGCACATCATAAATACCCACGGTGTTCGACGCGCTTTCGGCCACATAGAGATAATTGTCCGTGACCAGCAATCCGTCCGGCCCATTGCCCGTCAATACAGTACTTCTGGTGGCCAGGGTTTCCGGATCAAGCAGATAAACCGTCTGTGACAGGCCTGACGAGATAGCCAGTTGCTCACGATCGGGCACCCAGAGCATAAAACGCGGCTTGTCTCCCAGACGGACACGCCTGTCCAGGGTGCCTTGCAGCAGATCGATTTTGAGCAGGGAATCCCCGTCTTCATCAAGGACGTATCCCCATTTTCCATTATTCGTCACGAGATAGGACGGATTGACGCTCATGGGGATCTTGATCCGGTCGATAATTCTGCTGGTGGCCGCTTCCACCACACAGATGGCTGCATCCTTAGCGGCCAACACATACAACCGCTTTTTATCCGCGTCATATGCCATGTATGTGGGCGTGCCGCGTATGGCCAGGGAACCGCAGACCCGATTATTATCGGTTCGAACCAGATAGACCGTATCGATGTCCGGACAACTCACATAGGCCAGATCGGCAAGCAGGGGAAATTGTTCCGGCAGTACCGCCAGACTGGGGACAAAAAACGCCCTGTTTCGCACGGATGCCTCCTCATCCCAGGCCAGGAAAAGAGATCGGCTCATCCCGGCCTCTAGGCGAAAATCACCGGACAAGGGCAACTCCACCACAGGCTCGGGCACCGCCAGAAACAACTTGTCGCTCTGGCGTATCAGCGCCGCTTTATTAATGGTCAAGCGCAACGCCCTGTAACGCCCGGGCGCCACTGGCCCCCGGGCGACAAAGCGCTGGCCGCCCAAAATCTCCCCGGCTCCAAACGGCGTTGCCTCCATATCCAGGGGAACAACCGTATTTTCGCCCACCAGGGCCACGGAATCCACCTCCATCCAGAGTCCGGCGGAAGCAGGCTTGGCAAGATGCAAGAATACGGAGAGCAAGGCCTCATTGGCCCCCGCCGCCCTGACCGGCGCAAGGGTGGCCGAACGCTTGATTTCCGCGCCGACGCAGGCGCTGAGCAGCAAGGCCAGGAGCAGAATGGCACAGCCGTTGCAACTTCGCAGGCGACGGGTCTTTAAACCGATATCATCGGTATTTTCCGAACCGTATGTCGCCATTGATTCCCGCCTTAATTTTGCTAATTCTTAGTGGTATGGCATACCGCGCAGCCATTATACCCGTCCGCTTGCGGCCATTTTTTGTAATTCCAACGCAAGATTGCGTCATAGGGGGTGCCATGCGCCCGATGGCAGGAGAGACACATGACAATGGCATTATTGGCGCTCGTGGAAATATCGACGGAGGTGTTCACCACCGTCGAGGTGCTGGCGGTAGCCACCGGAGAAATGACGCTGTAGGGATTGCCCGCGCCGGTGCCATTGTTGTAAGTAACATATTCCGTACTTGAAATCGCCCGGCTCATGTCGAAGTCGACCGGATGTCTGAGCCAGACCCCCGCTCCAAAAGTCCCGGACGCCATTTTGCCGCTGCCGTTGTGAAAATTACCATGACACCGGGCGCAATGACTGCTGATGGTTCCCGCAGCCAGGTCGGTCTCCGAGACCCGACTTTTCCCGTAATACTTGTTATGCTTGCTTGCCGTCGGCTGCAGCTCAAAGCTGTTGTCTTCCATTCCCTGAATGCCACTGAGGAACCGGTAGCTCTTTGCCACGGAAGTGCCGTCCTGCCAGGCGGTCATGTCTTTGCCGTGATGCCCACCCATGATCGCCTGGGTCGGGGTCGCGGCCGAAGAGCTGCCATGGCAGCCCAAGATCCCGCCGCAGGTGATTTGGCCGCCCATGGCGACCCCGCCCGGCGGAGTTACCCCGTGGACCGAATCCAGCGGCGTAATCCCTGAAACATTATGCCCGGTTCTCTCCGCCCCCATGCCGACCCAATGGAAATTCCCCCCGGCCAAGGTGGTTGTGCCCGCTTCGGTGCCGGTAAGACCATAATTGGGCGCACTTGCGTCAAAAACGAAAGGCACCGAGCCGCTGACATTGGCGCCCTGATGACAGCCGATGCAATTGGTGTTGAGCAAGCCTTCATTCACCTGGCCGCCGTAAACCTTGCTCCCGCTGCTCATCCTGAAGGCCATTGGGCTGCCGCCCTGGCTGTTATGCATGGTATGGCAATTCACGCACGGGCCGCTCACCTTGGCCGGAGATCCGACCGGACAAGCCGCCAACACGATGAAAAATGTCCCCCACGCTGCCAGGTGCCGCATGATCTAGCCCCTATCGTTTAAAAACCATGACTCGGCTGTTGCCCTCGTCCACCACACACAGCCGCCCCAGGTGATCAAAACGTATCTCCTGGGGGAAGTAGAGATTGTCCCGCCCCTGGCCTTTGGTCAAAAACTGGTACTTGACCTCGCCGTTGCGGCCGAAAGCGACAATCGCGCCACGATGCCGGTCGAGGACATACAAAAGACCGGTCGGATCAACCGCCAGAGACACCGGAAAATCTACACCGGTCAATTGTATCGCGGGGCTGGGGCGTCCATTCTCGTCGTAAGAATACACCTGTTTTTTCTTCTGATCCAGAACCCAAACCTTCTTTTCCGCCACCTTGAAGTCGGCAAGCCAACCGGCGCCGGCGGGCATTGCATAGCTTTTTGCCGGCTGCAATGTCTCGTCGAGTTGTAAAATCCGGCCGGATGAACGATCGAGAACGTACACCTTGCCCCCGGCGATTTCCAGGCGATCCACGAACACTTCCTGGCCCTGATGCTTTACAACAGTGTGTACTGTCTTCTTGTTTTTCAGATCGACCCTGGTCAGACTGTTACGGCCCTTTTCCACGACCAGCAGGGAGCCATCCGCCAAACGCACCATGTCGTAAGGCTTTTTCAGGTTGCCTTCGGCGGTGAACTCCTGCAAGTACTTGCCGTCCGCGCCAAAGGAGACGAGCTTGTTGCCGGTGCTGTCCACCACATAATAGCGCTCTTTCTCATGATCGACATACAAGGCAACCGGCAGGGCCATGCCTTTGCCCTGCCCTTGAAGACTAAAAACAAATTTCCAGGGAGATTGCATTTCCGCCGCCCACACAAGAGAAGAGGCGGAAAAAAACATCCCGAAGAACAGCAGGCAACCGAGACGACACCTTGGGTTTTTCCGGAGCATACTCTCTCCCATGCGTTGGGTTAATAACTGCGATGACATTGCGTGCATAATTCTTTTTTCGCGCTCAAGACAAGATGATAACGATGCGGCGAACCCATTGGATCATGGCAGGTCACACAGGTCATCATCTGCCCGGTTCGCTGGTCAATCACCTTGTCGCCCACGGGATGGCTGAACTTCCCTTGGGTCAAATGGCAGCGCGAGCAGACCTGGTTGCCGTCATCCCGCAGCATGGCCAGCCGGTCGGAGCCATGGACCTCGTGGCATTCACTGCAAGAGCTGACAGGCGGGTGCCGATGCTGGCTTTGCGCATAACGGGAGAAAGTATCCTGGTGACAGGGCTGGCACACCTTGTTGCCCGAGGTCTTCAGCATTTTTTTGTCGTCTCCGGCATGGGGGCTGTGGCACAGGATACAACCGTTTTCCGTGCCGGCGAACATATGATTATGCGGGGCCATCATGGTGGTTTTCATGCCTGCGTGGCACCGCAAACAGGCTTCGCTCCCGGTATTGTGCTGAGCCCCATGACAGGAATCGCATTGCTTTTCGGCAAAAGGCTGATGCAAATGCTGCCGGACAAGGCCCTTTCGGGAGCTGCCATGAGGGTTATGACAGGAAAGACAGCCGCTGAGTTTGCGCGGAAAGCCGCGATGCCCGGCACTGCCTTGCGCCTGCTGATGACAGGACAGGCACAAGGCATCGGCTTCCATCTTGAGAAGCTGGTCGTTTTTTGCCTGATGGGGCTGGTGGCAGACGGTACACTGCCCCTGGGCAAAGGGTTTGTGGCTGACAGCCTGCGGTTTTGCCATCTCCTGATGGCAGACAAAACATGTTTCCGCCAGATTTTTCCTGAGCAAGCCATCATGCCCCGCGGCATGGGGCGCATGGCAGCCAAGACATTTTCCATCTCGCACGGGTTGGTGCACCACCCCTTTGGCAAATTCGGTTTTGGCCCGCTTATGGCAGGAGTAACAGAGCGCCGCCCCCTCTCCCTGTAACAATCCGGGATATTTTGCCACATGCGGATTATGGCAATCTCCACACTTGCCTTGGGACACAGGGCCATGGGTGAATTTACCGGTGAAGTTTTTCTTGTCATGGCACTTGTAGCAAACCTCACTGGCCAGTGCAACCGAGCAGGCAAGCCCGGTGAACAGGCCGAATATCAGCAGAATAATAAACAGGCGCCGCATCAATTGTTCCTCCCAGGATGACAGGCTTTGCAACTTCCCTGTTTGAAGGGGGCGTGTTGCACCGGATACAGGAGCCCTTTTTCAGGCGCTCCATGGGGATCATGGCAGGAAAGGCATGATTTCCCGGAAGGGGTCATACCCGAGTGCGCCTTGGCATACCGGGCGTCATCTCCCTTGTGACAGGTGGCGCACAACTTCTCCGGCGCTGTTTTCAATAAAACGGTCTGGTTGCCGCCGTGGGCTTCGTGGCAAAGACCGCAATCCTTGCCTGCCGGAGAATGAACAACCCCGGTCTGCCAATGGACGGCAATCTCCGGATGGCATGTCAAGCACACGTCCGGTTTCTTCTTTGCCAGATGCTTTTCCTGACTTGATCCGTGCGCCAAATGACATCCTCCGCACTGCTGGGCTTTGAACGGCTCATGGATGTTCTTTTTCTCGGCAAGCTCTTTCTTTGTTGTGGCATGGCATTGCAGACAGAGCTCCCCCGGTTTTTTGATCTGCACAAATTCATGTTCCGTGGAATGAGCACCATGACAGCCCAGGCAGGCTCCCTCTTGAAAAGGCGGATGCCCTTTTCCTGCCACCGGTTTTTTGGCCAGATTTGCATGACAGGTCAGACACAGCTCCCCGCGGTTTGTGGGTTTGACAAGAAAGGCTTTCTCAGTGCCCTGATGCGGGTTATGACACCGGCTGCATTCCCCTGCGGCAAAAGGCCGGTGCAGGCTGAACCGGGCAAGCTGTTCATCGACCTGCTGATGACATCCGACACAGATCTCGCCATCGCGCTTGAGAAGCAAACGCTTTTCTTTCGACTCATGGGGGGTGTGACAGGTCGCGCATTCATTCTTCGCCGCGGGAGAATGGCCGCGTTGCCCAGCCCCGTACTGTTGCCGGGGATGGCACTGCGCACACAACTCGGCCGGCTTTGCCCTCAGGCCGGAATTTTTACTCTGACCGTGCCCGAGATGACAGGCCAGACAATCGCCTTTTTTCACCGGAGCATGCACACTCTGCATCGCACTTTTTTTGCCCTGCGTATGGCATTTCAGGCACAAAGTTGCCGCAGGCATAACCAACAGGGCCGGTTCGCCGCTGGCATGAACGCTATGGCATTGCGTGCACTTGCCTTCCTTCACCGGCTGATGCTGCCCGGCGAGCATGGCCTGGTCCTTTTTATGACATTGGCCACAGAGGGCATCCGCCTTTTGCGCGGGCTTGACAAAATCCGTCCCGGTTCCGTCATGGCAGCGCTTACATTGACCGGCAACCATCGGCTGATGCACTACTGATTTCAACAAGCCCTTGCTGTCGCTGGCATGCGGGTTATGGCAGCTCAAACAGTTCCCTTTCAGAAGATACCCCTGGTGCGCTTTGCGCATGGACTCCTTGCCGCTCTCGTGGCACTTGAGACAGAGGCTGTCCGCCTCCTGAACCAGCAGGCGGGGCTGCTTGCTCTTATGGGGGGTGTGACAGGCAACACATCCCTGGCTGAGTGGGGCATGGATATTTTTTTTCTCAAAAAGAGTGCGATCATGGCATCCGTAGCACAGCTCTTTCTGCTCCTTCTGCAACAGGCGGGGATTGGGGGAATTATGGCTTGCGTGACAGGCGGAACAATTCCCCTTTTTCACAGGCTCGTGGCTGGAAACCGCGCCCGGATCCGGCGCCACGGCTTGATGGCAGCGCAAACACAGCTCCGGTTTTTCCTGCCGTAAAAATGTGCCGCCGATTATGCCATGGGGCAGATGACAGGCATCACAGTTTTTATCCCGGACAGGAGCATGGACAACCCCTTGCTGGAATTTTGCCACCATGTCGGCATGACAATCCACGCACGTTTTTCTGGGTTGTTGCGCAAAAGCTTCCTGTCTGCCGGAAAACAGCAGCAGCAGACCCGTAACAACAGCGACCAATCTACTTGTTTTTGACAGCGACATCGGCATTTGCCAGCTCCTTTCGCAGCTTTTTCCACACCTTGGGATTGATGCTGATCTCCGATCCTTCCTTCAACCTGCGCAGTAACTCTTCACGAACCTGTTGATATTTCAGGCGGCTCAATTCCTGGCGAATCTGTTCCTTGACCTGGAGAAAAGACACAGGGACTTTCTCCCTGTAGTTTACCAGCCGCACCAGGGCGCTACCATCCTTAAATGCAAAGGGAAGACTTACCTCGCCCGGACGCAGGGAAGAAACAATCTCCTTCAGTTCCGGGCCAAGCTGACTCACCGGCATCTGCTGAAGAGAAGGCCCGCCCGGAACATGCTCTGCCGCGACTTCAAAAAAATCGTGCCCGGTGGAAATCTTCTGCCACATTGCGCTTATCGTGTGAGCCTCACCCTCCAGCAACATAAAATCCACCATCTCCGGATGCGAGAACCGTTCGGAATTTTCCCGGTAAAATTGCTCGAGCTCCGGCTCGTCAACCTTTACCTTCGGTTCGACGAGACGTTTTTCAATCTCCTTGTTCAGCCGATGGTCACAGTAAAATCGATACACCCACTTGAATGGCTCCTTTTCTTCATAATGCCGGTCCGCGGCCTCCCAAGAGACAACGGTCTGCGCAATCATGCTGGCCAAGACCCTCTTTTTGAGAACATCAACTTCCTCGGGTGGGAATTTATTTTTTTCCCGGAAGCTTTTTTCACTCTGCAAACTCGCCCAAAAATTCGCCGCGGTAACATCCCCTTGCTTCGAGCTGATCACCAGCTTGCTCGCCAGCTCCTCGGTTGGGGGCGAAAGATCGATTTGCGCCAAAACCTCCTCATCCACCTGCATGTTATATTTTTTACCCAAAATATCAACCAGGCGGGCGGTCAATTCGTCAGCGTTCCGGGTTTGCAATTTTTTGAGTATGATCCCCTTGAGCTGCTCCAGATCCTGCGGGTCTTCACCGTGCCTCTCTTCGATCTTCAAGACAACAACACCCTTGTCCATCGTGACCGGTTGCGTTATCTCCCCAACCTTGGCGTCCTGTAGAAGCGCCCGCCATTCCCCCTGCAACTGGGGAATACGGAACACTTTTTCTTCATGATATGTGGCCCCCCCTTCCTCGGGCTTTAAGGCAATAAACTCTTCAACGGACAGTATACCATTGCGCAAGGCGGTTATTCTTTCTTCCGTCGGACTGTCGGCAATATAATAAAAAATCCGGGCTCGTAATTTAGGGATATATTCTTCGCGATAAAAATTACGAACTTCCCCGTCGCTTACCGAGACTTTTCCGTTCACCTCTTCTTCTTGCAGCAACATAAGAGAACGAACTTTTAAAAAGGTGCCCACCTTGCTTCTATAGGTCGGCTCCAGAAAAAGCTGCATCCTGGTCGCTTCCTGAACCAGAAGCTGCCACTCGATAAACTCTTCGGGAGACTCCGGCAACGGCGTCGCTTCTTCCCGCCAATTCCACCACCAGTTTTTGAAATCTTGCGCGGAATACTCCGTGCCATTCACCGTTGCCAGGTTTGTTTCCTCCCAAAACCAGGCAGCCACGGCCCTTTCTTGCGCAAGCCCGGCGTAAGACAGCAGAAAAACACAGACCACTATTACGAATCGACGCATGACAACAGTCCCTTTTCTTTCCATACTCCCAAAATCTCCTGCACCATTTTTTTCCCGAGCTCGCTTACCGTGTTTACCATGCCGAAATGCATCATTTTCTGATAATCTCCGCCCTCCCGGCGATATAAGCTGGACCACTGAAGAAGTCCGCTTTTCCCATCATAGACCCGCACCTGGATACTCAATGCGGGGCTCACTCCGCTTGGCGTGACTTTTTCGTCCATCTCAAGCACTTCTCCCACAATCAGGGTGTCAACCCCGAGGCGCACGGCAATAATCCGCAATTGCTCAACATCCGGGACGTCCCACGGCCTGAGCCGCATCTGCCTATAAATTTTAAAGACATCCCCCTCCAGCGCCACCCGCCAGTTGCACTGCTTCACCAGCTCCACCAGCACGAGGCGGTAAACGATCTTCGCTCCCTGATCATAGCCGCTCCTGTCGGCAAAAGGCAACACCGCAATGCCTTGAGGTTCATGGGATGTTTTTGGAGCAAATTCCTGGACATAGGGTTTTTGCCCGCCGCATCCGGCCAGGGCGAACATCCCCCACAGGAAAACAGTTACTCCCGATATCACACAAAAAACCTTTTTGCGTTCATCCATTATTTTTTCCCACGGCACATCCTCACCATCACGCGTCCGGCGGCAAAACACTTTCCCGCCGGTTTCCCCGGGCTTTCTCGCTAAAAGTCCACCGACCAAGCATTTTCCTCGGCGCTTTTCTCCTCGTCCTGCTCTGCCGTCTTCTCGCCCCGGGGTTTCATGGAGACGATATTCTCGATAACCTGCCGTATCTTGTTGCCCAAGACATCCTGTCCATAAATGCGACAAGAAATTTTCTCGTTCTCATTACTGAATGGCACCGAGAAGCGAACCGGTAATTTTTCTCCGTTTTTCTCCAGGAGAATCGCTCCGGAACCGCTTCTCAGGTCAACCCGCCAAAAAGCCAGAGGGACCTTGCCGTCATAGTTCAAATCAACCTGTATCTCCCCGCCCTTCTTTTCCGTAACAATGGCAAGCTCCGGTCTTTTGCGCACAATACGAAATTTTTCAGTTGCACCGGCATTGTTTCCGGCTCGGTCCCACACTTCCACCCGGACGCTGTACAAGCCGTCTTCCGCCAGCATTCCATCCTGGCGTTGCCCCCACCAAGAGAACCGCCCCGGCAGATTGCCGCGCCCACTCTCCGACTTGACTACCTGCTCGGAACCATCAAGGATGCTTATATTCCAGGAGGCGAGGGGTTCGGGTTCTTTCAGCACGGCGCTGATCGTCAATTGCCGCCGCAAAACAACCTCTCCATCCATTTCCTGCCCGCGTAACGCGAGAGTAATTTCGGGTGGCTGGCCGTCAACCAGAAAGCTTCCGGCAAAAACATTTTTCCTGTCCTGTTGCCCTCTGTTGATGCTGACGGATACGGGATAGCGGCGATCTTTTCCTGTTGCCGGCCAAACAGCCTCGAAATACTTTTCCTGAGGCAGATAGACAGCCTCGATAACCTTGCCGCCGACCACTACGGAAACGGACACCTCAGCCTGCTTCACATTGCTCTCGCCAAAACGGATCCGGCACCGCATTGTTTCTCCCGGCTTTACCACCTCAGGGCTGAGATGAATCTCCTCGGTGAAATTTTCCTTGGGAGCCTCCGAAATTGCCGGCAAGTTGTGCGGCATGATTTCCATTGCCCGCACAACAACAATATCCTCTACCTCCGACAGATTCTGTGGCTCGGCAAGGCCGAGAAATTTACGAACATCCGCCCGGCATAGCTGGACACTCCCGGCCCATATCATTTTGGCATCGTTTGCCCTAATTATCTGCAAGGAAATACCCAAGGCCGCAGGCTCTTTGTCCCGCAACTGATTCACCGAACCGAGCAAGAGATACTCAATGCCGAGTTCCTGCCGAAGCCGCAAAATATTATTGGAATCAAGGCTCCCCACCCTGCGGATGCGTTTTTTTGCCATGAAATCGATAATCCGTTTCTCTTCAACTACGGTATATCCTTTCCGGATGAGCACCTCACGCAGCCTGTTCGTCATGGACGGATTCAAGCCATTATCCCCCTGGCTCAGGTCTTCAACAGGCATCACCGCCATCTGTACGGCAAAAGCCTGTTCAACCACGAGCAGCAGCACCAACAGCAGCAGCACGCTGATCCCTGCTCCTTCTTTCCGTCTGTTTCTCCTCCGGTTCAGCGCAAACATGAAAAAGTTTATCGGGGGATAGTGTGCAGAATGTCTTCCAACAACGACACCGTCACCTGATATTTATCTCGTCCGGCAAGGCCGAAAAGCCGACGCCAGATCGAATCGCCACTTTGATGGCCACCGGCCTGCCAGATGACCAGGCCGGTTTCCACCTCCAGCAGCCGCAAGGTAACGGACACTTCCGGATAACTCATGGTCCCTTTACGGCTGTCCGCGGCAATATCCAGGGTTGTGAGCAACAGGCTCTGCACATTGAGTTTCTGCCCCAGCCTTTTGATTGTTGAGACATCAAGAGGCTTACCCGGATCGATGGCCTCTTCCCGCAGAAAACTGTCCACAAGTCCTTTGTCCGTCACATCAAAAAGTTTCATGGCAAGAATCCGGGTGATCGTGATATCCCGCACCAATTCCGGAGCAAATTCATCCTTGCTGTTGTTTTCAACAGGCAACACCGCAATTTTTTGCACAAACCCGAAATCCACGTTTTCGCGGACAAAAGCCTTTGACTTCCCCATAAACGGAAAGCCACAACCTGTCAGGCCGAGAAAAACGCCCAGCAACAGGAAGATGCAGAGGGTTTTTTTCCCCAATCGGAAAAACGATTCGGACCGTTCCAGCAGTATCGATGACAACCGCATCTTGATTCGCACTGATTTTCTCTCCTCGACACTCAACTCTCAATCGTCGGATCAAAATCTGGCAATCAGTTGAGTTCTGATCTGCCAGTCCGTCTCGGCCCCTTGCGCCCCGGAAACAAAGCTCTCCTGCTCACGCTCAATATAAAAAACATTCCCCTGCAGAGTCAAATGGGGACCAATGGCCCAACTTCCGCTCAGGGCGTATCTGCTGAGATCGTTATCGTCATTAACTACATAATAACTGAAAGAAAACTGGGTATTCTCCGTCGGCGCCACCGTGGTTTGAAACAACCCGTCTTCCCCGGCGCTTTGCCAATTTTCCCATTTTTTACCAACCGCTGTCAAAACAGAAAGGATATCGGATACCCGCCAATTCAGGGTAAGTTTGTTGTCCATCAATTCCGTGCCGACAGCGCCCTGAATTTTCTGGTAGTCGGTGACCAAATCCGCGGTCAGGCGCGGAACAAGCCTGGCGGTCAGGGTCAGACGCGAACCATAATCCGTGGTCGTTGTTCCTGAATTTTCATAGCGAGAACCATAAATTGAGGTCAGCGTGGAGGTCTGCTCATATACCGTTCGCCCGGTGGTGAGATCGAGATTGGCATCAAGATCGGGATAGAGAGCAGCAGAGGTATAGAGTCCCGTCACATATGAAGTGGACAGCAACTGCTCTTCTTCGTACCGCTCGGTTTTGGACAACCCGAGGTTGATGTCAACGCTGGGGACGGGAAGAGAATTCAAGCGCAGCGTATAAGCCCTGTTGAGGGTCTCCGGCAAACCTTCAATCTTTTCCATGTTCTCGCTGATACCAAAAGCAGAGGAAAAATATTCCCAAGGAGCCCACCGCATTTCGCCGATCTGATTCTGCCGGCTATAATCAACCTCCGAGGCATAATTCCCATTTTCAAAGGAAAGATTATAGGTCATACCCAAGGCTTGAGTAAATTTGTATCCCACATTCAGATCGCTGACATTGCTTACTGTTTTGTCCTTTCGAGAGATAAAATCCTCGGAAGAAGCGACCTGGCTATATGTCTCTACTTCTGTAAAATCCACCCGCTGGACAGGGCTGCTGGCAACAACCAGCTTAAGCCACCGGAAGGTGACGCTGCCCATGGTTATATCGAAGCGTTTTTTTACAGAGTCATAAATAAATGGAACATTTTGCTGGATACGCTGATAATCGGTGCCGTTCGTGCTCCCATAGAGATCCATGGTGAAGGAGCTGGCCGTCACCAGGCCGATATTTTTTTCCGTGTACAGGAAGATCCGGTTGACCTCTCGCAGGTCGACCCGGAAGGCAATGTTAAGCGGCGGATTATCAAAGCCATCCGTGTATACTCCGCTCACGACTTCAACATCACTGTCGGACATCAGGCTGTTGGTGCTCAGTTCGCCGGAATCGCTGATGAGCGGGGTATCATCCTTGCCCGCTAGAACCTGGGCGATGCCCTGTTTTATAAGGGCAAGCCCGTCTGCCCCGACCGCAGTGGTAGATTCGGTCCGGCTTGCAGAAAACTGCTGGGAAAACCCAAGGCTGAGCCGATTGTCGAAAAAACGGCCGGAACTGTCCAGTCTGGCAAAATGATTGGTGGCGGTGGTTTCTCCAAAAGTCACATTGTCATTCTGCTGGGTGCGATTGAAATTATAATGGGTTTTAAACAGTTCGAAATCCCAGTCTACTCCTACGGATTCCCGGGTATCATCGGTATCCTGCAGATGGGGACTTTCGCTGTCGCTACTGAAATCCCTGCCGTAGGAAGCCCGCAATTTCGGCCAAAAACGATCCTGCCAGTTACTGGACCAGGTAGATTCCCAACTCCGCCGGCTCCGATCCGTGGCAATGGAACTCCGCTGTTCGCTGACCGAACCGAACAGGTCAAAAAGGAAAATATCGTTCTGGATGGCAAAACGCAGACTCGGATCAAATCCCTCCGTGTCTTCCTGTTCCCCCCAGTTCCGATTATAACGAAACGCTTCCTGCAATGACATGGCCTCGGTAATCTCCTGCTTGAGATCAACCGTATACGTTACCCTGTACTCATCGGCCTCGGGATCGTCTTTTGTATTTTCATGCAGCCAACTGGAGGTCAGGGCCTGTCCTGCAAACGCATTTCCGGCGGAAGAGACCAGCACGGCAAGGGCCGAGAGAACCATGCTCCGAAAGCATCCACGCCGTGATCTCAAACAGGGCATCCCTCCCGCTTATCCTTCAAGGGGCAAGCCATTCCGGCTTGCCCCCAATTCACCTGCCGCCATTGCCGGCCGCACCATTTCCGGAATCCAAACGCCATGACCCGCGGCAGAGATCATCTACCTGCTCGGTTTGATTTTCGGATTTTTCCGGTCATAGGTTTTCGGCGCATGGCAGCCCACCACGCACGTTCCGCCGGTTTCGGTCTTGGTCATGGTAATGGGGTACGACCAAGACCCGAACGGAACCTCCTTGCGGATATGCTTTGCCTGGCTGCTGGCGTGCGCATCGTGGCAAGCAACACAATTTCGACCCTTCTTCATGTTGACATGATAAAAGTGCAGATTGTATTCTCCATCCCGGAAATTGGTCAGGGTGCTGGTAAACTTATTCTTGGCTATCTCCTTGTTATGGCAGCCGAAGCACAGATCATAATTCTCCGGACTGTATTCCTTGTAAAACTCCTCGGGATAATACCGCACCAGAAGACGGCTGTACTTGGAGCCATGCACCTTATGGCAGGCCATGCAATCACCGGTCTGAACCGGGCCATGCTTCGACTTGCTGCCAGTGACAGTATCGCCCAACTCATCATGGCAGGTAAAACACATTTTTGTCGTGTTGTCTTTTAAGAGAGCCTTCTCGTTGGAAGAGTGAGCCCGGTGGCATTCCGTACACTTGCCCTGATCCACAGGCGCGTGTTTAAAGGTAGCACTTTTAATATCACTGTAGACAGCAGGACTCAACTTCTCATGACAACCGGCGCAGAGCGCGCTGCTTTTTTTATGTAACTGAAACTGGGAATCGGAACTGTGCGGATCATGACATTTGTTGCAGTTCTCAGTCACCGGCTTATGGACGTTCTTCATGCTGAATTCATTTTTTCGCTCCTTATGGCACTGAAAACACAGCTCCGCCTTCTCAGGAGAAGCAATCAGCAATTTCTTGTGCTTGCCGGCATGGGGCCGGTGACAGGCGATACAATCCCCCGCCCCCACAGGGCCATGGCGGTGGGATTTGGTAAAGACCGCCGCCGCATGACAGTTGAAGCACAGACTGCTGACGCTTGAGCCGTTACCGCGCAACTGAAAGCGCATCGGGGATTCGTGGGGATTATGACAGTCGACACACCCTTCCTTTACCGGTTGATGCACAACGCTGTCATTAAACTCTGCCTGCTTTGTCTGATGGCAGACCAGGCAGAGGTCCTGCCCGGTTCGCTCCATGGCCATGGGATTAAAGGATCCGTGCGGACTATGGCATGAGATGCAGACCCCGGCGCCCACAGGCCCATGCACATGGGCGGCCTTGCCCATATTGGCATGGCATTTTCCCGTAGTACAATTGGCTCTGGTCGGCACAATCTTTTTGAAATCATACTGCCCGCGTCGCAGCCTATGGCATTCTTTACAGTCCAGAGCCACGGGATTGCTATGGACATAAAAACGTTTGTAGCCTTTGGGGCCTGTCTTGTCTTTTTGAGCCGGCCCATAAAAAACCTTCACCTTTTTCTGAAGCTTGCCGGCGCTCAAGCTGATGACATTTTCCCCTTCCCGGAGAGAAATCATACCCCCGAATGCTCCCTCTTCCACCGGCATAACTCCACCCGAAGCCTTATGACTCACCCCTTCGATGGCAACGCCCTTAACCTCAACGCCACTCACAAAACCTGCCAGAAAAAGATCTTTCCCGGTCACCCAGGCGCCATCGAGCGGAGAAACAACGGTAATCTCCTCCTGCGCACCCCAGGTTACAGAAGGCGCAAAAAAAACACCAAGCCCGACAAAAAGATATACTGCCGCAAGGAAGCCTTGCAACAAACCTGCTTGTCCCGATGGCCGGTTGCCGCTCTGTGTTGTACCGAAAAAGCGTTTCAAGTTTTTTTCCTCCCAGCACTATTTTTATTCCAGTCATCTCGCAGCGGTTGCGAGTATCAGTTGTCCTTGGCTGTGTGACAGGTGAAGCATCCCGTGTTTACATCACCGCTTTGGTGCGCATTCATCTGGCTGTAATCCCAACGCAGCATGTCCGGATACGGGCTGGCATGGGCCATATGACAGGAAAGACAGGTCACGACATCGGCGCCGGGGGTCACAACGCTGCTGGCGGATGCCGGTACCGTAGTGCGGCCTATGGGAGCCTGAACACTGTAGGTTGTGTAGTTCTGATATTCCTTGGAGGCAGGAAGCACGATATCGTTGGGGTGCCGGATGAATGGCGAGGTTATGTTCGGGCCGATGCCGTCGCTGGCCCCTGCCGAGATGGTGTGGAAATTGCCGTGGCAGGTGCCGCAGAACCCGCTGATCGTGTGGTTGGGCGGGGACACACCATTGCTGCCATGGCAACTGGTGGCGCTGCAGCCCAAAGTCATGGGCGTAGTGGCCCCGTAATATTCATTATGACTGGAAGGACTCGCGTTCTGCCATTTGTCGGTCTGGTTTTCATAGCCTCTGACTCCAACCAGAAAACGATAACTGTTTGCCGGAGTGTCGGCCACCAGCAGTTGTCCATCCACATTGTTGTGGTGAGCTCCCTTGAGTGCGACAACATCGGTCGGTGTGCCGCTGGCCAGCCTATAGCCATGGCATCCGTTTACCCCGGCGCAGGTCAGGTTTGAGGCGTTTACGATATAGCCGTCGTGGAAGGACTGCCTGATTCCGCCGGGCAGGTTGGTTATCAGGGTCTCTTTAAACGCCGCGCCCAGGGCAATGACATTATGGCCATGGGTGTTGGATGCTGCTCCCTTGATGCCGGTAATATACCCGAAATTGCCTGCGGCAAGGTCCCCGCTGGGGTCGGAATGCATGACCTGGGGAACCAGACTGCCGTTCATGTTGACGATTTTCTGCGCGGTTGCCTGACCATGACAGCCGAGGCAGTCTCCCCGCAGCAGGTTTCGCTCAACCTTGGCGGAATTGTTGAACTGCATGCTGGCGCCTTGCTGACTGTTGTGCATGGTGTGGCAGTTGTCGCACTCGCCGGTGATTTTTGCGCTGGCCCGGGTTTGCATACCCAAAAAAAGAAGAGTGCCGAAGGCGCAAGAAAGAACGACACAGCCAGTTCGACAGATCAGCCTCACGTCAATTCCCCCCGGAAAAAATTAGCACTACGAGTCTAAGCCACACGTGTTCTTTTTACACTTAACCCGCTGTCTTTAATAGACTTTCTCAATCTTGCCCGGGGCATAATAAAACACCGCGCCGGGGCATTGCCAACTGACCGGCGCGGTGTTCATCATTTCCCAGCCACCATGGCTTACTCGCTATGCTGCAGATCAAGTATCCTTGGTGGTATGGCAGGCAAAGCAACCGACATTGCCACCCGCGCTGGCATGGGCATTCATCGCGGTATAATCCCAGCGCAACAGGTCGGCCTGATCACTGCCATGGGCCCGGTGACATGAGATGCAGGTGACGATGGCGTCGCCGGCAACCTGCAGAACCGTAGACTTCACGGCTGCGATGCTATTGCTTGCCACCGGCGCCTGAGGCACATAGGCATTGACTCCGTTTCCTCCGTAATCACCGTATTCTTTCGCCTTCACGGTAAACATGTCAAAATCGGTTGGGTGACGTACCCATGGAGAGGTCATGTTGTTAGAATAACTGATCCCGACATCATTGGCGGCATGCGCGGCGCTTGAAGCATGGTAAGCGCCATGGCATTGCCCGCACAGGGCGCTGATGGTTTGGGCAACGGCCGCATCAGTGGTACGCGCCACCCCGTAATACTGGTTGTGGGCAGCGGCAGAGACCGTCTTTTCCCAGTCAGCGGCCTCAATTCCCTTCGTTCCATTGAGAAAGCGGTAGCTATTGACCAGACTTGATCCGTCAACAGCGCCGGCGACGCCTCCGGAATTCTGTGGCGGCGCATGATGCGAGCCGCTGAGCGCCGCATATTCATCCGCCTCGGCTCTGACGCCATGACAGCCGGTGGTGCCGGCACAGGTCAACTGCGACCCCAATGGCGCCCCCCCCGGCGGGGTATTGCCCAGCACACCATCCACGCCAGAGATCCCCTTCACATTATGCCCTTTGGCATCCACGGTCTGCGCCCAGAAGAAGCTGCCCCCGGCCAGGGATGCAGCGGGTGCGGCAGTATGATTCACCTTGGGGATATTATTGTCCGTCAAATCCGTTGCCCCGCCGGTGTGGCAGCCCACGCAGTCGCCCCTGGTCAAGGACCGGTAGACTGTGGAGGTAGCAGACATGTTCGCCCCCCCCTGGCTGTTATGCATGGTATGACAATTGACGCATTGGCCAGTCACCTGGGCATTGCCGCCTTTCGGCAACAAACAAACCGCGCCGAGCAGCACGGCTGCCATGGCAACCGACATCTTCCGTACGGTAAAAATACTTCCTGCTGTCTTGGATGTGTAACGCATTGTTCTCCCTCCGTTTTTCCCCGATTTCATGAGCTCACTCAGCCCATACGTCCCCTTCCGCCTTCCTGCTCTCCTTCCCCACTCTCGAATCTCCTCAACAAAAAAACTCCTCTGTATATACAATATGCCATCATCAACTGGTCGTCAATATCAACTAGTCGTCAATTCAAAATAATTAACGTAAAAACAGGGGAGCAATCGCTCAACCGAACCAGAATCAAAAAAACAAAAAGCAAGTATCGTGCCACACGAGAGCACCAAGAAAACAATAAAACACCAGCCGCTGGAAATCCGCGCCGGTCAAGCAAAAAAGAGGACATGCTGGAGCTGTTTATCTTTTTTCAGCTCCCGGGAAAACGGAATTTGCCGCTGGAAACAAGCGGCTGGTGGCCAGTTTCTGTCGGGCGCACAATCAGAAACTGGATACTGGATCAAGCGAAGGGATTCAGCAACTCATAATCGACAATTTTTTTCCGGAGGGTGGTCGGGGAAATATCCAACTGCTTGGCCACCTTCGTGATATTCCACCGGAGGCTGTCCAGCGTTTTTTCGACGTGCCGCTTCTCCGCTTCAGCCAGAGTGGTCGGCCTGGCGCCGCAGCCTTCCGCCGCCGCGCCTTCCTTGCCCGGACCAAGTTGCAAATCCTCGGCTGTCAGTACCGCATCGACGGCCAAAACAGCCGCCCTGGTCAAAACATTTTCCAATTCCCGGACATTGCCCGGCCAGTCATAGGCCAGCAGTTTTTGCAGGGCATCCTCGGAGAGCGTTGGCTTATAACATTGGAATTTCGCGGTTATTTTCTCAAGCAGCGCTTCGGCCAACAGGGGAATGTCCGATCGCCTCTCCCGTAACGGGGGCATCTGAAGCGAAGACACGCTCAGACGGTAGAAAAGATCCTCCCGGAATCGTCCTTCGCTGACAAGTCGCCGCAAATCGCAATGGGTAGCCGCCACGATGCGCGCCGTAAGCGGGATAGGCTCCAACCCCCCGACCCGGACAAACTCCTCCTCCTGCAAAACCCGCAACAACTTGGCCTGCAGATCCATGGCCATATCACCGATCTCGTCGAGAAAAACCGTGCCGCCGTCGGCATACTCAAGCTTGCCTATTTTCAACCGGTCAGCCCCGGTAAAAGATCCTTTCTCATGGCCGTAAAACTCGCTTTCCAGCAAGGTCGGCACCACGGCGGAACAGTTGACGGCAACAAACGGTTTGCCGGGCGAGCCCGCCTGATGCAATATTCTGGCGGCTAATTCCTTGCCGGTTCCGGACTCCCCCTGAACGAGAACAATCACCTTGGTTCTGGACAACAACCCTATTTTTTTATGCAGCGCAACTACTTTGGGATGGGCGCCGATCATATCAAAACCAAAGCCTTCGCACAGAACCTTTTCCGGAATTTTCCCCTCCGGCTCAACCCAACTGCGGTGCCGCTCCACCCGTGTCACGATGGCACGGATCTCGTCCATATCCAACGGCTTTCGCAGGTATTCAAAGGCGCCGCTCCGCATCGCCTCAACCGCCGCATTATTGTCGGACTCCCCCGTCATGATGATAACCGTCGGCGGGCAAGGACTTTCGAGCAGCCTCGGCAAGGTTTTGAGCCCGCTGTGATCGGGAAGATTCACATCAAGAAAAACCACATCCGGAGAAAAGGCCTGCGCCTCAATCCCTCCCGCGTCCGCCGAAAAAGAACAACGCACTTCATGCCGCTTGAGAGTAAGCGCAATCTGCAACGACCGGCACAGCGCCTGATCGTCATCAATTATCAACACCTTCATCGGGATTACCCTCCAGAAACCGTAAATGTCCGGCATTGAGCCGGTTGGTTACCCAGCAAACAACACAAACAATGACACCAAAAAGCCTTTTATCGAAAAAAGGCTACCTCACTTTTCGCAACAGGTCAATGCGAACCACACTGCCAAAACGCACCGACCAAAATACTCACAACAGTCATTTTTTTCGCTACTACAATTAAATAAGCATCACTGGCAACACTATAATTCCATTCGCAAACCACATTTTCACCCTGGGGTCGAGCAATGCGATCGCACCTGCCTTGCCGGCAAGGCCATCAACACTCCGGCAGGAAACCCCGCCTGATTTGCCATCGCGCCTCTGCAACAACCTCTCATGTGACAGCGGATTCCAGAACGGACAAAGATTCTCCAGTTTTTTCGGATTTTTTTTTACAATTAAGTTGTTGATCATTCGAATCAAGAGGAGTATAAAAGTGAAACTTATATGGTAATTCCCCATTGCCATAGAGCCTTTCACCTCTTTTCTTCATTGCTTGATTTTCCATGGCATTTTAATGCATGCGGGCCGAATTCCGCCACGGGTCAGCATACACAAGGAGAGAGGTGCGCCATTGAACGTCCGTTCCCATACCGCCATCGTCAGTTTCCTCGCAACATTCTATTTCGTTTTCAGCACTGGGGCCGCAGAGTCCTTCCCTTTTCGGTCGGTAAACCCCGGCGACATGCTGCCTGTCACGACAATCTCGCAGAGTGATTCCGGCAAAAAAATTACCGTGGGCAAACCGGGAGGCCGTATTACTGTCCTCGCCTTCTGGGGCGCCGATCTACCCACCAAAAAACAGCGATCCACCCAAGCACTGAACCAGCTCCAGCAACTGGCCCCCTTTTTCCAGGAAAAGCAGGTCGACTTGCTGGTGGTCAACGCCCAGGGAGACTCTGCAGAGGTCATGAAAGAGGTTATAGCCGCCTCGGGACTCTCCTCCCCGACCTATCTGGATTCGGATCAAAGCGCTTACCGCAACCTGGGTCTCCTGGTAATGCCGGCGGTAATGCTCGTTGACAAGGGGGGCAAGGTGGTCAATGGGTTTGGCTACAGCCAGGAGATGGTCAGCAGGCTCAAGGGCGAAATTGAAATTCTGCTGGGAGAAAAAAACCGGGCGCAATTCGAGGCCGAACTCCACCCGGTCATGATCGACAAAAGCAAGGAAGAGAAGGATGGCGCTCGGCATCTGAACATGGGGCGTGTCCTGGCCAAAAAAGGACAGCCCGATGCCGCCGCCAGGGAATATGCCCTGGCCATCAAAAACTCTCCGAAGCTTGCCGACGCCCATATCCAACTAGGCTGTGTCCTCGTAGAGCTCGGCAAACTCACGGAAGCGCAAACCGCCATCGATGCTGGTTTGGCCCTGAATCCCGCCTCTCTAGAGGGCGAAATCTGCAATGCGCAAATACGGGCGGAAAAGGGAGAGGTTGCCCAAGCTATCGCCGATCTGCAGCCCATGGTTTTTCGCAACAACCGCAATCACCATTTACATTATATCCTTGGCACATTCCATGCCAAAAAAGGCGACCACGAAAAGGCCTCCCAGGAATTTCGCAAGGCCTATGAATTGCTCAGCAGGCAGGCACACGCTGAAGAGTGATCCCGTGGAAGTTCAACCGCCAGCCACATGCACTCAACACAATACGGGATGAAGATGAAAAATCCTCCGGAACACGCATCGGACAAACGGTTGCCCCGAAAGAACAGGCCTGTGCACGCCATGCTGCTTCTTATGCTTGCCTCGTTCTTTTTCCCAGCGGCCGCCTGGGCTGAAGACCCTGAGATACTCTACCCGCCGGCAAAAGCCCTCATCCATGCCAAAATTCCGTCGATATCCATTATTGCCCGACAAAAAGATGACAAGGGCCTCAGCCAGGTCCGGGTCAGAAGCGGCGACATCCTGTACTCACCGCTCGGCATATGGGCCGCCCAGGGTTCCCACTATCTCCATTTCAACGTACCGCTCAAGCCCGGCAAAAATTCCTTCGAGCTTCTCTCTTCCGGAAAAAATATTTCCATCACCTACAAGCCCTTGCGCTCCCTGTCGACTTTTAATCCCAACGACAAGGACGCCTATCTTTTTCACCGCAATGAAGTGCTGCCCGAGAGCTGTACCCAATGCCACGACCCAAAAAAAATAAAACTCTCGGAGAACCTCAGCGGCGAGGCCCAGGCCCTCTGCTTCTCCTGTCATAAAAATATTCTGGGAAAGACTCCTTGGCAACACGGGCCAGCCGTCAACAAACAATGCCTTGCCTGCCATAAAGAAACGGGCTCCCCTTTAAAAATCACCATCCCCGGCGGGAAATCGGAAAACCTCTGCTTCCGATGCCACGTCAACAAAAAATCCTGGCTCCAAAAGAGCCACATTCACGGCCCGGTCGGCACGGGGGATTGCACGGTTTGCCATAATCCCCATGGCGACATCGAGCAATTCCAGCTTTGGGCTGCCGGCAAAGACGAACTCTGTGTCGCCTGCCATACAGACAAAAAGACCTTGGTCAGCGGCAAAAAGCCCGTCTACTATGTGCACGGAATCCTAAACGGTATCGGTTGCATCGCCTGCCATGATCCCCATGCCACCAACAATGCTTTCCAGCTCTATAAACCGATCAACGATCTTTGCACGGGGTGTCACACAACCCTTAAGGGAGTCACCAGGGGACACCCGGTGGGAGGGCACCCGGTTTCGGGCGCAAAAGACCCCCGCAGACCGGAACGCTCATTCACCTGCACCAGTTGCCACAACCCCCACGGCTCTGATTTTAAGTTCCTGCTGATCGGCGATATTCTGGGCGGCCATATCTGCAGTCAATGCCATTATTAAGAAGGCAACCTCATTCATGGCACACTTTTTTCCCCGCACGACAACCGCCCGCAACAGATCTCCGCGCCCAACAGGGTTGACAGGGCGCTGTGCACGCCACTGTTTTTGCCTCGCATTCTGCCTCCTCTGCATTACCGCCACTTCCGGACGCTGCCGCGCAGAGGAGCCGGCGGCGGCTCCCGCCGCCCAACAACCAATGAGCGTGGTGACCATCCTCAGCGACGACAACCAGGGAAAACCGTTACGTTTTCCGTCCACCGTTGCCTTTGATCCGGAACAGGAAGAAATATACGTCATCAATGGCGGAAAAGTTGGCTTTGTCATTTATGACAACGACTTCATCCCCCACCTTTTCCTCGGAGCCGGTCGAGGCATTGATTCTCCGCACAGTGTTTTTTTCGACACCAGGGAGGGAAATATCTTTGTCTGCCAGGGGAAGTCGGCCAACCACCCGCCGCGGCTTACCATTCTGAACGGCGCCTTTTTTCCGGTCAAGGAGATCGTTTTCGACACTATTCCGGAAGCTGAAAATTTTTCTCCCTTTCGCGGCGCTCTGGGAAAGACGGGCAACATATATTTGGTCGACAACAATATTCGCGGCGTCCTGGTCCTTGACAGGGACGGGAATTTTCTCCGTTGGCTCAAGCCCAAGGACAAAATTCTCCGGAAGATCGTCCGGGAGACTGCGGAAAAAAATTCACCGACCGAAAAAGAAGACATTGAGACGCCCTCTCCGTCGGAACCTCCCCCCGAAACCGCCCTCCTTGACCTGCCGCCGGAACTTCGCCCAAAGGCTCGAGCCCGTGCAGCGGAATCACCAGGAGGCCCCACATCGGAACCGATCATAATCACCGACATCATGACGGACAGCGATGGGCATCTTTTCTTCCTCAGTGAAGAAACCAGCAAGGTCTATGTATACGCGGCCAATGAAGAATTCCTGTTCAGTTTCGGCGAAAAGGGAGGATCCACCGGAAAAATGAGCCGGCCGCGAGGGATTGCCATCAACGAAGGCCGCAAGATTATTTACATCGTTGATTACATGCGTCACACCATCCTGGCCTACGACCTGGCGGGGAAGTATCTTTACGAGTTCGGCGGACGCGGCAGCGGCCCCCTCTGGTTCAACTTTCCGAACTCCATCACGGTGGACCGGAAAGGACGGCTCATTGTTGCCGACCTGTTCAACAATCGTGTCCAAATTCTCAAAACGGAATTCGACATGACCTTTACCGGCTCCAAGGGGCTGAAAATGAAAACCGGGACTCCACCCGCAGCAACGGCGGATACGCCGCAAACCGTAACACCAGCGGCAGGATCACCGAACCTTCCGCCGCCCGGCGCATCTGCGCCGGAAACGATACGCAGTCCCGCGAACAATTTCGACCTTGAGACAGGGACAATACATGACCGGCAAAATGGTGCGCCGCAATAACAGAAAAGCGGGCTCCCGCGGCACAAACCGCACCCGAAGGCGCTGCACGGCACCGTTCGCCCCTTCGCTTGTTGCTGGAAGCCATTGAATGTTCAGCAGACGAAAAATACAAAATTGAAGCCAAAAAGAACCACATCCATATTGCTGATCACGCTCAGCCTGCTATTGGGAAGCACCTTCTTCGCAAAGGCGGCGGACTATATCCTCGTGGTGAACAAAGAGAATCCCGTGGACAGGTTAACCCACCAAGACGTGAAGGATATCTTTCTCGGCAAGAAAACCAAATGGGGCAACGAGTTACCCATTACCATTGTCATGAACACCAATGAAGAGATCCATGAACGATTCACCAGGATCATGCTGCAGAAATCACCCGTCCAACTTTCCGTCTACTGGAAAAAGATTTTATACAGCGGGGGCGGCATGCTACCCCTTGCCGTAAAGGATGACGAAGCGGCGAAATCATATGTTGGCACACACAAAAACGCCATCAGCTATATTACCGAAGACGCCTTGGACCGACAGGTGAAAAAAGTGGAGACCCGCTGATGAGTGACGGAGGGAGCATCCGTTCAAGAATCTGGCGTTGCGTTTTGGTCGCCCTCATCGGCTATTTTGTGGCGACCATGGCGAGTTTCTATCTGAACATGTCGCAATACGACAGGCTTTCCAAGCTTGTGCAGGTTCATTTTCCCCAGGCAACCCTGGGAAATGACATCCTGTACACCTTCAAGAAACAGACAGAGCGGTACGAAGAAGCCTTTCTCACCGGGGAAAGCGAATTGGCCTCCCAGACGGATGGACTCAGCGCCGACCTGTCCTCCATGCTTGATGCCCTTCTTGGGGCGATCAAAAATTCTCCCCACCCCCAGGTAAGTCCGGCCTATGTGCAAAAGCTGCGGGATGAGTATCGGGATTACGCGCATATTGCAAGCAATGTGTACGCCCATGTATCGGAGGTGGAATCTTCCCTTGATCTGCAAAAAGAAATAGCCCAACTTGGCAGATCACAGCGTCACCTCCTTGCAGGATTCACCGACCTTGACAAAAGGCTGAACACCTTCCTTATCAGCGAAATCGAAGAAAACAAGACCAAATCACTCAAGAGCACCATCTTCCTCGGCACCTTGTTCGTACTGGTGCTTCTGACGGTCACTCTTATCATTGACCGCGTGGCCCATCGCCTGCTGATCACCCCTCTGGCCAAGCTCCAGGAAAATGTGCATAAGTTTTCCCGAACCCAGGATGCCATTCGCCCGGAACAGGCCAGCGCCAGAGATGAAATAGGCCGTTTAGCCAAGGCCTTCTGGGAGATGACGCAAAACCTCAAAGTTACCACCGTTTCTAAAAAATATGTCGACAACATCATAAAAAACATGACCGGCGGGCTTGTGGTCGTTTCCCCTTCCGGAACCATCCAGACCGTGAACCAAGTAACCCTGACCATGTTCGGATACACCGAAGACGAGTTGCTCGGCAAGATGGCGGCCTCCCTGCTTACCCCGGAAAACGAATCTCTTTTCTCCTCAAGCCTGATCAACACTCTGGAAAAAAATGGCCCGATGAAGGACAGGGAAATCACCTGCCTCACCAAAAACGGCCGCCGGTTTCCCGCCCATTTTTCCGGATCGGCCATGCACCATGAGGCGGGATCCCTGGAGGGGATTATCTGCGTATTCAATGATATTACCGAGCTGAAAAAAGCGGAACATACCCTGAAAAAGATGGCCCATTATGATGCCCTCACCGGAGTCGCCAACCGTAATCTCTTCTTCGAAAAGCTGGAAAACTCCATCCGTGACGCACAGCGCGAAGAGCGTATTTTTGCCTTGCTCTATCTCGACCTGGACAAGTTTAAAGCGATCAACGACAGCATGGGCCATGAAATCGGTGATCTGGTCCTCAAGACCGTGGCAAGCAGGCTGCAAGAAGTTGTTCGCACCGGGGATATGGTGGCAAGGATGGGCGGCGACGAATTCACCATTATCCTTAATGCCTTGCATTCGGCTGCCGATGCCGAGATCCTCGCCAAAAAAATTACGAAAACCATCGCCGCTCCGTTTGCCGCGAATGGATTTGTTTGCACCCTGGGTGTCAGTATCGGAATCAGCCTGTTTCCGAAGGACGGCTCCCATACCGAAATCCTGGTGAACAAAGCAGATTACGCCATGTACCTGGCAAAAGCGGCCGGACGCAACACCTTCTGCCGTTTCACGGAAGAACACCTTGACAATTATCTGGCAAACAGCCAGCAAAGGGATCATGAACTGTAAACTGAGTAAAATATTTTTTGTTGCCGGCAGCATCAGAACAAAAGTCTGGATATGTGTGCTTATCGCGCTGGTGGGATACTTTATCGCCACCCTCTCCAGCTTTTACTCGAACAGCCGGCAGGCCGAAAGGCTTGCAACCCTGCAGACCATCCACTTCCCCCTGGCGCGGCTCAGCGACGAAACGGTCAACACCTTCAAAAACCAGATAGCCAAATATGAAAATGCCTTTCTGACCGGGGAAACCGACCAGGCGATCGAGGGCAACCATCTCAGCACAACAATTCTGCAGCTTCTGGAACAGATGAAAAAGGTGTCCGATCAAAACACCATTTTTTCGCCCGAAGCCGCCCTCATTGATAAACTGCAAAATCAATACAATGAATTCTATCAGTTGGCGGCGGAGGTCTACCTCAGAACCCAGTACATCGAAACCTCCCTGGAACTGCAGCAAAAAGTCCAACAACTCGGCAACATGCAAACCCGTCTGCTCAATGATCTTCTCGATCTGTCCCAACACCTCGCCCATAGCGTTGAACAGCACATCCAGGACGAAAGACGGCATGCCCAGGCCAACACGCTGTTCCTCGGCCTTCTTTTTGTGCTGGTTTTGATCAGCGCAACTCTTATCAGCCGTTGTTTTGCCAATAGACAACTCATCGAACCGCTCACCCACATACAGGAAATGGTGGTCCGCTTTACGCAAAACAGGGAGATCCTCCGGCCGCCCCATGGCAACCAGGACGACGAAATCAACAATCTGGCCGCTTCCTTCTGGGGCATGACCGAAGAACTCAAACAGACCATGGTTTCCAAAAGCTATGTGGACAACATCATCAAACACATGAGCGGGTGCCTCATGGTCCTTTCGGCCGGCCGGACCCTGATTAAAATCAACAACAACACCGCAACGCTTCTGGGCTTTTCCGAAGAAGAGATGCTGGGCCGCCAGATTGACGAATTCATCAGCAACGACACGATCAACGTGTTCAAAAATTTTGGACTGAATGTTCTCGCCCGGGGAGAAGAGGTCAATAATCTGGAGATTTGCCTGATGACACGGCAGAAAACAAAAATCCCCGCTCTTTTTTCCGGTTCGGTGATGCGCTCTCCTGACCAGGAAATCGAAGCGATAATCTGCGTGGTCAACGACATCACCCAGCGCAAAAAGACAGAGGAGATGCTGCGGAAGATCGCTGTCGAGAGGGCTCTTGCGAAAACAGCATCCTTGGCGGCGATCGGAGAACTGACCTCCAGTATCGCCCATGAGATGCGCAATCCTCTCTCCTCAATAAAAATGAACATCCAGACGATTCAGCAGAACTTGGGCAAAGAGGACACGCTTTTTTCCGAACTTACGGAAATCACCTGCCAGCAGTCGCTGCGCCTTGAAACCATGCTGAACGATCTGTTGAGCTATGGCAAACCCTTGCAGCTCAACCTGAGCCGGAGCAGTTTCCCGGAACTCATGCAGAAAACGCTTATTGCCATAGCCCAGGAAAAGAAAAACAAGGGCGTACTGTTGGAAATCAACAACAGCCTGGGCGATGATCTGCCCCTGGTGGTGGATGTCGAGTTGTTCATCCGGGCCTTCTCCAATCTGATCTTGAACGCCATCCAATGGTCGCCCAAGGAAGGGACCGTGCAGATTTCGGCCCGGATCGCAAAAAGCAAGGACGACCAGGAAAACCAGGTGATTATTCTGGTGCGGGATAATGGCCCGGGAATCAACCCGGAAAAAATAGGCCGTCTTTTTCAGCCTTTTTTCACGACCCGTGAAGGCGGCACCGGCCTGGGACTTGCCAATGTCAGAAAAATCATCGAATATCACGGCGGTATGGTCACCGGCAACAACAGCCCCGACGGCGGCGCGGTATTTACGATTTTTCTGCCCCTGCCGCCGCAGCAACCCGTCATGGGCGCATAAAAAAAGCCCTTACTTTTCGGCATCGCACCGAAAGTAAGGGCCTCTGCATCTCTCGCAAATCCCGGCAGCATTACACATATTCTTTCCGCCCCTTCCTTCCGGAGTCAGGCAGAATTCAGCCCCTCATCTCACGCCTCCGCCAACTCCTCCTGAACATCCAAGCCAAACTGGGCAATCTTGCGGCGCAAGGTATCCTTGGAAATGCCCAACTCCCTGCAGGTTGCCATGCGCCGCCAGCCATTGCGGGTCAAGGCGCTGAAGATGGCCCTTTTTTCGATCTGAGTAAGGGGCAGCGGCCTGTTCAGATCCACCCCCCCCATAACCGGGTCCAGTTGCGCGGCCAGCGGCGAGGGAAGATGGTCCGGCTGGATCAGGCCACCCGGACACAGGATGAAGGCATACTCGATAATATTCTGCAACTCCCTGATATTACCTGGAAAATCATAAGACATCAATATCCGCAGAGCCTCTTCAGACACCCCGCCGATATCGCGATCTTTCTCTGCATTGAGTTTTTCGACAAAATGCTCCACCAGCAGCGGGATATCCACGGCCCGTTCCCGCAAGAGCGGCAGCTCAAGCTTTGCCACATTAAGGCGGTAAAAGAGATCGTCCCGGAACTTGCCCTCCTGGACCAACCGTTCCACATCGCGGTTGGTCGCGGACACGATGCGGACATTGGCCTTTATCGTCCGGCTGGAGCCCAAAGGCTCATAACATTTGGTCTCAAGGACACGGAGCAACTTTACTTGCATGGCCGGAGAGATATCTCCGATCTCGTCGAGAAAAAGAGTCCCCCCCTCCGCCGCGGCAAAACGCCCCTGGCGGTCCTGCTTGGCGTCGGTATAAGCTCCGGCCTTGCAGCCGAAGAGTTCCGATTCCAGGAGAGTGTCCGGCAGAGCTCCGCAGTTGACGGCAACGAAAGGCCCCTTGCGTCTCTCGCTCATGTTGTGCAATGACCAGGCAATCAGTTCCTTGCCTGTCCCGGATTCGCCGAGAATGAGCACATTGCTTTCACTCTGGGAAATCTGCGGCAAGATATCAAAAATTTTCTTCATGGGCGCACTTTTGCTGATCATATCGCCCAACCGTTCCCGCTGAAAAATCTTTTTCTGCAACGCCTTGACCACCCGCAGATCCCGAAAGGTTTCCACTCCGCCGATCAAGTTGCCGTTGCTGTCGTACATGGGCGCGGCGCAGATACTCACCGGCACCCTGGCCCCATCCACATTGCAGATGGTTATGCACCGGTTGGTTTCCGGCTTGCCGGTGCTGATGCTGCAAGCTATGGCGCAGGATTCCCCGCAGATGCTGGCATGAAAAACTTCGCTGCACGGCTTGCCGATCGCCACCTCCCGCGGCAAACCGGTAATCCGTTCCGCCGCTTTGTTAAAAGAGGTGACCCGCCAATTGGTGTCCACAGTGAACACCCCATCGGCAATGTTGTCGAGAATCACAGCCCGGTGCATGGAGGCCTTGGCGCTCCGGAAGACCTGAACACCGCCCACCACGTTATTTTTATTATCCAACAGGGGCGTAGCGCTGATCGTGGCGCCGATCCGGGTGCCATTGGCGTGGGTAATGAAAACAGACTTGTTTTCCACCGGCTTTTTTGAATCGATGCTCTCGGCGAGCACGCAGTCCGTGCCGCAACAATTGGACTTGAACACCTCTTTGCAGGTTTTGCCCAGGGCATCCTCCCGCTTCCATCCGGTCAATTCCTCGGCTGCCCTGTTGAATGAGGTGAGCCGCCAGTTCTGATCAACGCTGAAAACCCCATCCACAATGCTGTCGAGAATAAAATCCGTGGAGGTCATCACGCCGGAGCCTTTTGGGCTGGTGTAGGTTTTGGTAAGAACCGGCAGGGGAATATTCCAGTCAACCCGCCTTTTGAAATTGATCCCGCACAACATCCTGCCGCTGTCGTTCAACGTTTTGACCCAACTGATCTCGCCATGCACATAATAGGTGTCGAGAATGTTATCCTCCGGCCACAGCTCCACATCCATCTGCGGGACGACAGGCGCATCGGTTTCCAACTGGATCCCGCAAGGATGGATATCGCAGCTTGTGGCAAGAAAGGTTTGCCTGCCACTGTCCTCCCGGATTCGGAACTTGAGATTGAATGGCATGCGGACGAGAGACCGACGATCATTGCTGTTTGTTTGTGCTATGCTCATTTTTCCCATCTCGTTATGTTCATCCTGGAGTTGATAGAGCGACACGGCGGTTGCCGTATCCTTCTCTGGTGAGATCCGCAAAACTTTCCCGATGATACGGTGAACACCGTGGACGGCTGCCGCAACGAAATAACGCAAAAATCACCCGCAGCCGTTCCTTCTCCAGGAATAGCAAGAACGGTACCACAAAGAAATTTACAACTGTAACATATTGTTTTTTCAGAAAAAGTTTAAACATCATCACCACCACTCTCTCCCGGCCCATCATTTTCTTGGGAGAGGATGGTCAGGAACTGGTCACTGCTCCTGCGACCATATGCCGCATGGACGCACAATTCTTTCTTGTACGGAAATTGGGCTCGCAGCACGCCAGAACGCGATAAAAAATCATGCCGGGCCGGAAGAAAAGAGCGATACGCGATCGCGTATCAGGGCGAAAATACCGGAAAAAAACAACAGGAAGAAATCAGAGCCAGCCCTGCTTTGCGCAGGTATCTTTCACCAGCGTGGCCAGCCCTTCAACAAAAAGGGGATGGGTATTGAGGGAACCGGTGCGCTCAAGCCGCATGCCGAGCTCTTTAGCCTGCTCCCTGTACTGGATATCGATCTCGTAAAGGGTCTCCACATGGTCGGAGACAAAGCTGACCGGCACCATCAGAACATTTTTCACCCCTTCCCCGGCCAATTGCGCCAGCATGTCCGGGGTGGAAGGGGTAAGCCACTCCACCGGGCCGCTGCGGCTCTGAAAGCACAGAAGCCCCGCCATGCCGGTGATTTTTTCCACCGCCGCGATGGTTCGCCTGATCTGATCCAGATAGGGATCGCCTTCCCGGATGAAGGAGACCGGCAGGCTGTGCGCGCTGTAGACCAACTGCGCCGGGTCCCCGCCGAATCCCGCCATCCCGGTCCTGATGCTTTCCGCCAGGCAGCCGACATAGTCAGGCTGATCCGGCCATTCCCGGACCTCGGCAAGCTCGAAGGCGTGCCCCGAGGCGCCAATGGCCCGGCGCAGATCTTCCAGCGAAGAGCCGGTGGTGGCGCGGGAATAATGGGGGTACAGGGTCAAGGCCACAATGCGGCGGATGCCGGCCCGGGCACATTCGGCAAGGGCCGTCTCCGCTCCCGGTCGCCAGTAGCGCATGGCCATGCGCACCTGAAAATTACCGTCCGCGGCCAGGGCCTCTTCCAAAGCCCTTCCCTGCTCGCCGGTAATCCGCGCCAAGGGCGAACCGCCACCGATCAACCGGTAAGCCTCCCGGCTCTTCGGCGCGCGTTTGGCCGCAATCCTTCGGGCAATGAATTTCTGCAGAAAGGGGAAAGGGGAAAGCCGGATGATGGTGCGGTCGGAAAAAAGGTTGAACAGAAACGGCTCCACGTCGGCCAGGGTTTCCGGCCCGCCAAGATTGAGGAGAATGATGCCGACTGGTTCTTTCATGTGCCAAAGGCCTCCAGCGGGAAAAAATCCCGGCGTAATCGTTGCTCCAGCTCCGCCGGAGAAAAATCAAGCCCGGCGAAAATCCGCTCCTCAATGGCATGGGCCTGGGCGAAGTTTTGCCGGATTCTGGCGTGGAGAACCTCGTCTTCGTTGCCATAGCGGCGGATGATGTAGTCGAGGCGCGCTTCAAGGGTAACCACCTCGTCGTGGAGCACCCGCTTGTCCGCGTAATAGACGATTTCCTTTTCCGTGCAGCACTCGGGCAAACCGCCTTTCAGGACCACATGCTCGGCCACGATCTCGGCCAGCTCGTCCAGGCCATGTTGCAGGCAGATTTCCCTCCCCAATTCATCGTGGCGCAACGCCGTCTCCAGGGTGGCGGTCTTGGCGATGTCGTGCAACAGGGCGGAGCTGACGATGAGCTCCAGGGAAAGCGGGTGACCGGCCCGGGCCAACCCGCTGCCGATGAGCCCGGCCACCCGGCCGACCATCAGGGAATGCTCCCGGATATTGGGCAGCATCGCATACTGCTCCATCAGCGCAAAACATTGGGCAACGGAGGGAATCACCCGCTTATCCTTTTCTGCTCAGCCGATGCACCGCCTCAACAAAGAACCTGGCCTGCTCCGGAGGGATCTCCGGGACGATGCCGTGGCCGAGGTTGAAGATATGGCCCCGCGCACCCTTGGCCTGATCCAGGATATTCCGGATCAGCTTTTCCATTTTGGCCGGCGGCAGCAGCAAGGCGATGGGGTCCATATTTCCCTGGAGCGACACCTTCCGCCCCACCACCTTCACCGCCTCGTCGAGCGTAATCCGCCAGTCGAGACCCAGCACGTCGGCCCCGCTCTCCAACGATTGGGGCAGCAGGGTCGCGCCGTTGTTGGCGAAATAGATGATGGGCACCGTCACGCCGCCCGCCTTGAGGGCGGCGATGATCCGTTTTACATACGGAATGGCGAACTCGGCAAAATCGTTTGGCGCCAGCACCCCGGCCCAGGAGTCGAAGATCTGCAACGCCTGAGCCCCGGCCGCGGCCTGGGCCTTGAGATAGTCGATGGTGCAGTCGGTGATCTTGTTCAGCAGATCAGCATACAGCTCCGGATCGGTGTACATCATCTTCTTAGTCAGAAAATAGTTCTTCGACGAGCCGCCCTCGATGAGATAAGTGGCCAGGGTGAAGGGCGCGCCGGAAAAACCGATGAGCGGCACCCTCCCTGCCAGCTCGCGGCGCAGGATGCGGATGGTCTCCATGACATAGCCAAGCTCCGCTTCCGGGTCGGGCACATGCAGCTTCTCCATCCCGGCCCGGTCGCGGATCGGCTCAAGAAAAACCGGCCCCCGCTTCTCGTGAAACTCCAGGGGCGCGCCCATCTTCTCCAACGGCACCAGGATATCGGAAAAGAGGATGGCCGCGTCAACCCCCAGGATATCCACGGGCTGGATGGTCACCTCCGCCGCGGCCTCCGGGGTCTTGCACATCTCCAAAAAGGTATACTTGCTGCGGACCGCGTGGTACTGGGGCAGATAGCGGCCCGCCTGGCGCATGAGCCACACCGGGGTATACTCAACCGCTTCTCCGCGGCAGGCCCTTAAAAAAGTATCGTTCATTAATGTTCTCCAGTTGGAAATTAAGAATGAAAAATGCAGAATGGGAAATGGCGCCCGGCGCAGGGAAGAACCACCCGCCAGCGGGGCCATGACACTCTCTTCACTTTTTATTTTTCACTTTTCATTTTCTTCGGCACATAGGTGCAATACGGCTCCTCGGCCATGTAATCGCCGGTTACTGCATAGGCCCTGGCCCGGCACCCCCCGCAAACATTGACATATTCGCAGGAGCCGCAGCGCCCCTTATAGGCCTTGAAATTGCGCAGATCGTGAAAAAGCTCCGAATGCTCCCAGATCTCCCTGAAGGATTTCTCGCGGATGTTCCCAGCAGCCAGTGGAAAATAGCTGCACGGCAGCACATTGCCGTCCACATCGATCAGGGAGATAAGCTGGCCGGCCAGACACCCCTTGGAGCCGCCGGTGGAAAACTGCAGGCTCCGCCGTTCATAGTCATCGCCCTTCTCCTTGGCCTGCTGGAGCACGACCCGGTAGTAGTTCGGAGCGCAGGTGGGCCGGACCAGGATATCCTTTTCCCCCTTTTCCATTTCGTAATGCCAGACCAGGAGCTTCTCGTAATCCTCCGGGGCGATCAATTCGTCCATGATATCCTCGCCCCGGCCGGTGGGCACGATCATGAACATGTACCAGGCCGTGGCCCCAAGCTCCTTGGCCAGATGGTAGATCTTGGGGATCTCCTCCTGGTTGCGCTTGGTGAAGGAGGAGTTGATCAAAAACTGGATGCCGTTCTCCTTGAAGAGCTTGGCCGCGTTGAGGGTGCCGGCAAAGGCGCCGGGCTGATTGCGGAAGTTGTCGTGTACCTCGGCGCTGGCGCCGTCCAGGCTGAGCGATACCATTTTAATCCCGGCGCCCTTGATCTTGTCGCAGATCTCCCGGGTCACCAGGGTGCCGTTGGTGGCGAGACACATCCGCAAGCCAAGACCGGTTCCATAGGTGGCGATCTCGAATACATCGGGCCGCAGCAAGGGCTCGCCGCCGGAAAGCACCACCACCGGCTTGGCGTAGGAGGCGATATCGTCGAGCACCCGCCTTGCCTCGGCCAGGGTGAAATCGGGATGCCCTGTTGCCTCAAGCCCGGAGGAGGAGCGGCAATGCACGCACTTGAGATTGCAGCGCCTGGTGATCTCCCAGGCTATCCATTTTGGTTCAAATTCCACGGGTGGACCTCACAACGTTGAAGACTAAAAAAGAACCGGCAGATTGAAATACTATAGCCAAAACCGGCAAAAGAACAAGCAGGCGCTACAGAAAATCGGCGGCTATCGCGGCAAGCAGGCTCCGCTCGCTCTTGAGCAGGGTAATGTGCCCGTGAATCTTCTGCTGTTTCAACCGTTCCACCGCATAGGTCAGGCCGTTGCTGCTGGTGTCGAGATAGGGATTATCTATCTGGTAGGGGTCGCCGGTGAGCACCATCTTGGTTCCTTCCCCGGCCCGGCTGATAATGGTTTTCACCTCGTGGGGCGTCAGGTTCTGGGCCTCGTCCACGATCACGAACTGCCTGGGGATGGAGCGTCCCCGGATATAGGTCAAGGCCTCCAGCTCCACCACATGGGCCTGCAGGAGCTTGTCCACCTTCTGCTTGGCCGATTCGTCCGTTTCGTGCTCCTTGCGCTTGCCGCCATCGGTCATCAGATAGGTAAGGTTGTCGAAAATGGGCTGCATCCAGTGCGCCAGCTTTTCATCCTTGTCGCCGGGCATGTAGCCCAGATCCTTGCCCAGCGGGATGATGGGCCGGGAGACCAGAATCCGGTCGTAACGCTTGAGGGAGAGCACGCATTCCAGGCCCGCAGCCAGGGCCAGCAGGGTTTTGCCGGTGCCCGCCTGCCCCACCAGGGTCACCAACTGGATGGCCGGGTCCATCAGCAGCTCAAAGGCCATGCGCTGCTCCTTGCTGCGCGAGCGGATGTTCCAGACCGTTTCGTACTCGTCGTAGAGCGGGGCCAACATCTCGTTCTCCCGGGCGCGGGTCAGGGCGGTGTGTTTTTCATCGTTTTCATCGCGCAGGAGAACAAACTCGTTGGGCATCAGATGGAGGCCCTCGCTGGACACCTGTTTCTTCTGATAGAATTCGTCGATCACACTCCCCGGCACCAGCAGTTCCCGCTGACCCCGGTACAGCTCGTCGATATTGACCTTCTGTTTCTCGAAATCCATCACCTCGATGCCGATGGCATCGGCCTTGAGCCGGGCATTGATGTCCTTGGAAACAAAGATGACCTTTTCCCCCTTCTGCAGAAGGGTGAAGGCCACGGCCAGAATCCGGTTGTCCGCCACATGCATGTCCAACCCCGTGTCGACACATTGGCCCTTTTCCATGTAAATCCACAAAGCGCCGCCGCCCTCCATGGGCACCCCTTCGCCGAGCTTGCCCTTCTGGCGCAGCGCGTCGAGCTGGCGGATCACATGCCGGGCATTGCGGCCCAGTTCGTCGTTATGGCTCTTGAACTTATCCAGCTCCTCGATGACCGACATGGGCAAAACCACGGTGTTGTCTGCGAAAGAGGTGATGGAATCGGCATTGTGCAGGAGGACATTGGTATCGAGGACAAAGTATTTTTTCAAGGGGACTCCTGATTGGGGAAAAGCGGTGGCCGGAGGTGGCCGGCCGGCAGGGATTGTCCGCGCAAGGGCGGCCATGCGGTTTCAGGCAAATCGTTGCGGCACAATACCCCTGCCCATGGGCGTGGCGGGAACGGCTCTTAGCTTAGCCAAACAACCCATTCCTTGGCAAGCAAAATGATGGGAGGACAACGGTGGGACGGCCCTTTTTCCATCCCCTTTCCCAAGGGAGTATGCTATGATGGCGGCCATGAAAATCGCCCTCATCCAATACAATCCGGTTATCGGCGACTTTGCCGGAAATATCGCCCGGATCGCGGGCTGGCTGAAAAAAGCCAGAGCGGCGGACTGCCAGCTTGCCATCTTACCGGAGCTTGCCGTCAGCGGCTATCCGCCCCAGGACCTGCTTGAACAGCCGGCTTTTCTCGACGATCAGGACCGGGCCTTTGCCCGGCTGGTGGAAAAGGCCCGCGACATCGGCATCGGCGTGGTCTGCGGCCTGGTCACCCGCAACCCCGCCCCCATGGGCAAGCCCCTGCACAACAGCGCGCTCCTCTTTGCCGGCGGCAAGGTGCTATTCACCACCCACAAACAACTCCTTCCCACCTACGATATCTTTGATGAGGCCCGCTATTTCGAGCCGGGAAGCAGCAGCGGGACCTTCCGCTATCAGGAATTGCACCTCGGCGTCACCATCTGCGAGGATATCTGGAACGACACCAGCCTCTTTCCCCACCCCCTCTATGCCACCGATCCGGTGGCTGCCATGCTGGCCCGGGCAGACACCCCGGTGGACCTGCTGATCAACCTGGCGGCCTCGCCCTTCAACCTGGGCAAAGGCGGTATCCGGCGGAAAATCTTCGCCAACCTCTGCCAACGCCACGTTCTTCCGCTCATCTACGTCAACCAGGTGGGCGGCCAGGACTCCCTGATCTTTGACGGCGGTAGCGTCGCCCTGGACAAACGCGGCGTAATTGCCGCCCAAGCCGTCCGGTTTGCCGAAGACCTGGTGGTGATCGACACCGAGACCTGGCAGGGGGAGATCCACGCCGCCCCCTGCGGAGACGAGACGGAACAGGAAACCGGCGAGGTCTGCGAGGCCCTGGTGCTGGGCACCCGCGACTATGTCACCAAATGCGGCTTCAGCAAGGTGGTCATCGGGTTGTCCGGCGGGGTGGATTCGGCCCTGACCGCAGCCATCGCCGCCCGCGCCCTGGGGCCGGAAAACGTGCTGGGGGTAGCCCTGCCTTCACCCTATTCCTCCCCGGAAAGCCTGGAGGACGCCGAACAACTGGCCAAAAACCTGTCCATCGACTTTACCGTCCTGCCCATCACCGGACTTTTCAATACCTTTCTCGCCACCCTGGCCCCCGTCTTTGCCGGGGCAAAGCCCGATGTCACCGAACAGAACATCCAGGCCCGCATCCGGGGCAATCTGCTCATGGCCATCGCCAACAAGCAGAGGCGGCTGCTGCTTTCCACCGGCAACAAAAGCGAGAACGCCGTGGGCTACTGCACCCTGTACGGCGACATGAGCGGCGGCCTGGCCGTGATCTCCGACGTGCCCAAGCAATTGGTTTACGGTCTGTGCCGCCACCTCAACCAGAGCAGGGAGATCATCCCCCTGCGCACCATCGACAAGCCCCCCAGCGCCGAGCTGGCCCCGGACCAGCGCGACGAGGACGATCTGCCGCCCTACCCGGTGCTGGACGCCATCCTTGCCGCGTATCTGGAGGAGCATCGTTCCATCAATGAGATCGTGGCCATGGGCTTTGCCCGGCCAATGGTGGAGGATGTGGTCCGCCGCATCCGGGTCAACGAGTACAAACGCAAACAAGCCCCCCTCGGCCTCAAGGTCACGACCAAGGCATTCGGCCAGGGACGCCGCTACCCGACGGCCGAAGGCTACCGCGAAGGCGCACAGCCATGAAGCTCCCTTCCATCTCCCCGCGCTGGCTTCTTTTCTCCCTGCTCCTGGTGGTGCTGACCCTGGTGGTCCGCGAAAACCTGACCAAGCGGCCGGACAAGCTCTACCAATTGGTCAACGGCCAGGTGGAGATGTGCCTCTCCTGCCACAAGGACGAAAAGCTCGACCCGGCGCATGGCCGCGAGGTGCTGGGCTGTTCGTCGTGCCATCTCGGCGACCCGCTGGCCATCGACAAGAAAGCCGGGCACAAGGGCATTGTCAAGAACCCCGGGGATCTCAGGGTGGTGGAAAAAACCTGCGGGGTCGAGGGATGCCACGCCCAGGATGTCAAAAAGGTGAAAAACTCGCTCATGGCCACGAACCGGGGGATTCTCGCCACCCTGCTCCATTACTGGGGCGAGGCCCCGGACCAGAACGGCGATTTCTCGGTGGAAGAGCTGATCAAAAGCGGCAAAACCTCCCTGGCCATCGACTACTACCGCAAGCTCTGCGCCACCTGCCATCTCTGGAAGGAAAAAGGCGACCTGGAAGGGTTCTTCGGCGAGAAGGGCGGCGGCTGCACCGCCTGCCATTACACCCGGCCCCAGGCCCCCACCGCCACCAAGCCCTGGGAAACCTTTTTCCGGTTCGGCCAGGACAAGAAAAAACCGCACCCGCTCATCAACAAAAAGGTGCCCATGGAAAACTGCATCCGCTGCCATAACCGGAGCGGCAGGGTGGGCACCTCCTTCATCGGGGTCTACGAGGGGGAGAGCTACGGCACCCCCTATGAACACGGCAACCCCTCCAAAAAAGAGCTGCCCGGCGACCGCTACTACCTGGATCTGCCCCCGGACATCCACCACCAGCAGGGCATGGCCTGCATCGACTGCCACACCCGTGACGAGATCATGGGCGACGGCACCAATTACGCCCATTACGAACAGGCGCTGGAGATCTCCTGCGAGCTCTGCCATATAAACCCCGAACAGGGCAAACCCGGCCTCACCCGGAAGAAGAAGCAGCTCAACAACCTGGAACAGGCGCCGGAGGGGAGCTATCTCCTCACCGGCAAGCTCACAGGCAAAAAACATCCCCTCAACCCGCCCAAGGCCGGGGTCTGCGACTACCAGGGCCACAAGCGCATGAGCTGCGCCTCCTGCCACTCCAGTTGGATTCCGCAATGCTACGGTTGCCACGCCAAGCGGGACATGCGGGATACCCACCTCGACAAGCTGACCGGCAAGGAAACCGACGGCTGGTGGGAGGAGGGCCGCTCCTATCTCCGCTACGAGAAGCCCATGCTGGCCGTGTGGAAGGACAAGATTGTCACCGTCACCCCCGGCTGCCAGGATATCGTTACCCTGATCGACAAAGAGGGCAAACCGGCGGGTTCCTTCAACTCGCTGACCATGGCGGCTTTAAGCCCGCACACCACCCAAAAGGCGGGCCGCACCTGCGCCGACTGCCACACCTCCACCAAGACCGTAGGCTTGGGCGAGGGCACAGCCTGGAAGGAAAAGGGGGAGTGGCGTTTTTCCGGGATTGACCAGGGGCTGCAAACCGAGGCCGGCCCCACCCCGCCGCTGGACGGGTATGTGAACATCGAGGGCAAGCCCCTGCAGAAAAGCGCCCGGCCCGACCTGCGCCCCTTCAACAAAGGCGAGCTGGCCCGCATCCTGCGGGTGGGGCAATGCCTGCCCTGCCACAAGGATTACAGCGACAAGATATACGCCAATTACACGCCCGAACGGAAATGCCCGGTCTTTGACGAAGAGTCCGGGACGACGAAACGTTAGTCCGGTTGCGCCTCTGGGGCTTCGCGATACCACCAGCCGGTTATACCATCAACAGGTTTTTGATACGGAGGATCAGGATGAGAAACCCCTTCTTATTGTGCTGCGCCACAGCACTTCTGCTGGCCGGCTGCGCGGTGGAACAGCCACCCGCGCCACAGTCCCTTGCCCAGAATGCAACCACGCCAGGCACCAACGCACAGGCGGCGCCAAATCCGGTTCCGCCAACCACCCAGGCCAAAATTGTTACGCCGCAAGCAGCGCCAGCGCAAAAAACCCGCGCCACCGGCACTCCGGAAGATGCCCGGCGCCACATGCTTCGCGGCATGGCCGCCATTGAAATAGCCAAATCCAACGATGACTTGGCGTTGGCCGAAGAGGAGTTCCGCACGGCCACCGAGATTGCCCCGCAGATGGCCGTTGCCTGGTTCAACCTGGGCAAGGCCCAGACCCAGTTGGGCCGCAACGACGAGGCCATGGACAGCTATCGCCAATACCTGGCTCTTGCCCCCGACGCCAAAGACGCGCAGAGTGTGCGCGATGAAATCGTCAAACTCGAATTCCGGAGGGAATTGGCAGCCAAGGCCCAGGCGCGGGTAGGTCTTTGGGTGGGGCAGGACGGCTCCTTATACCGCCTGACGCTCAACGGTAATCGGTTGACGCTTAAAACCGACGAGCGGCGGGTGCCGGAAGACGAAGTGCGCTCCACCTATTCCCTGGTCGGCGATGTCCCGGTCGGAGGGTACACCCCGGCGGAATACCAGCTTGTCCTGCAGGGCAACCGTCTCACCGGCACCTGGAGCCGTGGGGGCCTGCGCGCGGACAAATGCATGATCCCCCCGGACACCTCGGAAGCGGCCGGCGAACTAAACGACAGGGAGGGCAGGATCGTCCTGCACCATGAAAGCACGAGCTACCAGGCTTCCACGCAGATGTCCCTTCTGGGCGACGACAGTTGCGGCGGCGTCGTGGCCGGGGCGAGAAAAACGGCGGAAGACACGCTCTACGGCCCCCTCGGCAAAGGCGGTCTGGGCGTGGTGCTCTATGGACTCACGCAATGGTGGGATGGCGGTTTCTCCATGGTTCAATACGGCTGGCATGGACGCTTGAAGGTGCGCGTGCAGCCGGGAACCCCGGCCTTTGAGGCGGGATTGCGCGACGAGGATGAAATACTGGCCATCGACGGCGTGGCAGTCAAAAGCCTTTCCGCAGGTCAAGCCGTGCTCCGGCTGCGCGGCGAACCGGGAAGCACCGTCAATCTGGAGCTCTGGCGGAAAGGCAACCAAGCCCCATTTACCCTCGCCATCCAGCGCATTGATGTATCTTCGCTACAAGCCAAGCAATGATGCGCCAGGATACTGACTGCACTGAACAGCCGCACTCTCCGTATCTATCTGGAAACAGCGGGAGGAAAAAATAGTATGTCTCGGATGAAAGCGCTCTTGGGATTCACTCTGTCTCTTTCTCTCATGGCCGCTGTGCCGGGCTGCGCTCCCATGGATTCCGGAGGGAGCCAGCCCAAGGACGTTATCCCGGCAGGCTACACCTATCATCCCAAGCCCCGGCCAGAAATTGTGAGCCCTGATGCCGCGAAGAAGGATCTGGCCGCCCTGCTGACCAGCAGCAAAAACCCCGGCATCAAATATCATGGGCAGCCCGGCCTCAACACTACTGCCAACGAGGAAGCCCTGAAGGCATTCATCCAGGGCAAAAGCGGCCCGATTACCTTCTGGTACGACGCGCAGAACGAACTGCTGTTCATGGCCTTTTCAGGCAGCAACGCCCTGGAAGACCGGATCGAGGCGCACCCCCGCATCCTCTTTTTCTATGCCGATCTGTTGGACCATCCCCTCGTGGTTGAAAAAACAACGGAATGGCCCGCCTGGGGCCGCCATGTTGCGGGAAAGAACCTGGAAGGGCTGGTGCGCCCCTATAAAATCCATTTCCCGGGACTGATCTCCTTTGTCTTCGAAGACCTGCCCGATGCGCAACGGTTTGCCGACGATCTCTTTGTTATCCAGCAGGCGTTGCAGAAGAATCGTGACGAGCGGCTCGCCCTTTTTCAGGCCAAGGCGGCCCAATACCGCGGGATGAAGGTCAAGCCGCCGGTATCCGAGGAACAAAGAAGATACATCGTGCAGGCCAATGCCCTGAACGAACGAAAAAATTATGCCGGGGCCATTGATCTGTACACTAAAACCATTGAGATCGATCCTGTCTCCTACCCCGAGGCGTACTTCAACCTGGCCCTGCTTTCCGCGCAGATGCAGCGGTTCAAACCGGCCATCGCCCACATGAAACAATACCTGCTGCTTGCGCCGGAGGCCAAGGATGCCCGCGGCGGCCAGGACAAAATCTATGAGTGGGAACTGATGCTGCAAAGGAACCCCTAGGGAATACGCCTACAGAGCGAAAGGAGAGATTATTCATGTATCCAGGAAAACGGTTTTTTGAATGTGTTATTCTTTTCTCCCTTATAGCCATGTTCGGGGGAGGCGCCACAGAGGCTGCCTCCAAATCCGATGAAGCTTCTTTCCCTAAAGTGTATTCCCCCAAACTTCCGTCCGATATAAATACTCTTGAAGAAGCAAAGAAAGACCTGGCGATTCTTTTAAAAGACGTGGATGTCATTTTTTATGACGCTGGCTATTGCCCTAAATTTCCCGGTGAACGCGCCGCGAAAGCATTATTTGAAAAATATCCTCGCATGCGGATGACGAATGTTATGTATACTGCAACTACCTGGAGCATCTACAAGGATAAAGGCGGCATTATTGATGTTTATGATGACAGGATAGACTTTCCGTTATTCCCTTTATTTTATTACCAGCTCTCCGATGATATCGACATATCGGTCATAGATGGATATCTTATTAAATTGTCACATCATGTTGAGTTGCGAGCGAGTGAAGGAGTTACACAAAAAATAGCTGACGATCTGTTTTTTATACAGCAAAATCTCAAGAAACCTCTGGTGGCCATGTTCGAACTGAAGGCGGCCGAGTACCGTGCGCTGAAAGTCAAGCCCCCTGTCTCCGAGGAACAGAGGAAATATATCGTTCAGGCCAATGCCTTCACCCAACAAAAAGACTATTCTGGAGCCATTGCCCGGTACAATAAGGCCGTTGCATTGAACCAGGTTTCCTATCCGGCAGCCTATTCCAATATGGCCCTACTCTATGCTCAGGAGCGCCGGTTTAAACTAGCTATTGAACATATGAAAAAATACCTACTGCTTGAACCCGAGGCCAAGGATGCCCGCAGTGCCCAGGATAAGATCTATGAATGGGAAGCCATGCTGGACAAATAAGCCCTGAAAGGATGCAAACAAAGGACACGCCAATGAAGCGATTTTTCGATCATCCCCTGATCATATTTTTTTTAGGTGGACTGCAGGTATTTTCCCTGCTGCTGCCCCTGCCTGCTTTGGCAGGGCCGGCGCTCGATTGCGAAGGCTCGGCCAAGGCGTATGCGTTACAGGGAATACCGTGTACCTGTGTAAACGGACAAATCGTTTGCGATAAACCTGCCGGGGGGCACAAAGCCAAGAAGCATGGCATTACCTCCGGGGATGTCAACGCCATGGTCGTAGGCACTATTTTCCAGGGGTTGCTGACCTCCATGTTCGCGCCCCCGACCAGCTCGAACAATGCGCAGGAAGCCCTTGCCGCCCAACAAAAAGCCGCCGCCCTGGCAGCCCAGCAGGCGGCTGCGCACCAGCGCGCCCAGGAGGCAGCCTTCCAGGCCGAACACAACAAGATGATGCAGTCGTTCAAGCAATTGGATGGTTCCCAGGGCGTGGCCTTCAAAAGTTTATCGGATGCTTCCCTTGCCTTTAAAACCCTGGACGATGACGCGGAGACCCTTGCCGCCAATGCCCGGAAACCCTTTGACACCGCTGCCGAGCCAAAACAGCCCACCCCCTTCTTTGGGGACACCATGCCGCTCAAGGATATCCAGTTGCTGGTCAACCCCGAGAATGATCCCAGGATCGTTGACCTGAGAAACGCCACCGCCTATGTGGCCAAAAATTTAAAAGACAGCGCGAACCCTGCTCCAGGCACGACGAAACCGCGCGATGGAAAAGCTGACGGCAAGCCCATAACCAAGGGGCCGGATTGCACGAAGCTCAACCAGAAATTGCAGGGGTTCCTCACCCAGAGGGACAAGTTCCACAACACCATCAATCTGGCGCAGGAGCAGTTGACCACCTGGGAAGACGCCAACCGCAACGCCCTGCTCAATGCGGCCAAGGATGGCATCGAGTATTTTACCGGACAATTGCTGGAAGGGCTTGCCAACAGGGGAAAGGCGGCGGAGCGGTTGCAGCGGATTTACGAAAAGAATGGTGCACAAATGGCGCAGGATGGGGTGGATGTCGCCGCGATCCAGGCCAAGATAGCACGGCTGAAAATGCTTTCTTCCGCGGGGAAAATCTCCGAACTCACCAGCAACATCCTCGACTGGCAGACCTTCATCAAGGATGGGATGTCCGGCCTGATGGCACAATTGACCTCTTCAAACCAGGAAGTCCACGCCCTGCTTGACGATCCGAAACTGCAAAAATACTTCGAGACGGAATCCCCGGAACTGAAGGCCATGCTCGATATTTCAAAAATCGCCGCTTCCAATAAGGTTTTTGGCAAATGGGTCGCGAAAAAGGTTCCTGTAATCGCAGGGGTCGAGCTTGCGATCAATCAATCCTACAACGGACTGGATTGGTTCCTGAGCTTCAAGCGCATGACCGAGGCCAACAAGATCAACGGCAAGGTTCTGCATGCTGCCAGAAACCTTCAGCAACATATTGATGATACCTCTTGGGCATTGCGGGATTGTCCTTGAAAACGGAAGCAATACAGAGTAGGTCGAGATCTGCGACTATCACTGACAGGAGGCAACCATGAACAGACTGCCCAACATCCACCCCGGAGAGATACTGCGGGAAGAATTTCTCAAACCCATGGAGATCAGCCAATATCGGTTGGCCAAGGCCATCGGCGTTTCTGCCATGCGCATCAGCAAGATTTGCGCCGGGAAACGCTCGGTCACCGCCGACACCGCCCTGCGATTTTCCCGCGCCTTCGGCACCACGCCGGGGTTCTGGCTTGGCTTGCAGGCCGACTACGACACCGAAGAAGCTGAAAAAATCGCCGGGGACTCGCTTGCCCGCATCACGCCGCTGGCTGCATGACAGTTTTTAAAAAAAACATGATGATCGAGCCTAATAAGATTCAAGCCAAGGCGGCACAAATCAAAGCAAAGACTCCACGTATCACGGAGGGAGATTACGTTCCCCACGAGGTTGTCGGCCTGCACATTGAACGGGGCATCACCTACCTTCGCGCCTGGCGGGAATATCTTGGTCTTACCCAGGCGGAGGTTGCCCAGCGAGCCGGGATCACCCAAGCCGCACTCTCCCAAATGGAATCGGGCGAAGCCAAGTTGCGCAAGCCCATCCGAGAAAAGCTGGCAATGGCCATGGGCTTGAACCCGGAACAGTTGGTTTAGCAAACATAGACAAAAACTGGGGAGTTTTTTTAATTTCCTAAATAGATCAATTCTCGTCTCAACTAATGAAATTAGCTCTTTTCAGCGATACCCATGCAACACACGGGAGAATAAATATCCCCGATGCAGATATTTTAATATTCGCCGGCGATATGACCCATTGCAGAACTTCGCAAGATGTTGCGAACTTTAACAACTTCCTGGAAAGTCTTCCCCATAAGCATAAAATTGTAATTGGAGGCAATCACGACCATCGACTGGCACGTGACCCCGGAAAGGCCAAATCTCTTTTATCGAACGCGGTATATCTTCAGGATGAAGGTGTTGTTATTTCCGGGATCACTATCTACGGATCTCCTTGGCAACCAACATTTAATGACTATGCTTGCGATGCCTTTGCCTTACCACGGGGGCAAGCTCTGAAAGAAAAATGGGATATGATCCCAGCAAAAATCGATATCCTAGTAACCCATGCACCACCGTTAGGCATTTTTGACCAAGATGGCCCCATATCGCATGGCTGCTCCGAACTCGCCGCGGCCGTGGCCAAACTAAACCCCAAATATCATATTTTCGGCCATATCCACAGTCATCACGGAATGATCAAAATTGGAGCCACAAGTTATATAAATTGTAACGTCCAAGGAAAAAACGGTATGTTACGATCCGCGCTATTACTTGACTACTACTCAGGAGAGCTCCTTACAGTTGAATGATCTTGCCCATTATCGACAGACACTCTGTTAAGCGAGTAAAATCCGCGCCAGAGGTGATCTATGAGCAAGCAGGTAAAAATAGGGACATCCCCCAATTTCCGACCCACCTCCCACGCCCATAGCCAAGATAAAGATAGTGCGCCAGTAGCACTGATGTGCTACTATGGATGTGTGTTTTTCAATCCCTGGAGGCAACCATGCCCACGACCACCATCCGCTTACCCGAAGACCTGAAAGCCCGCGTTGCCGCGGCGGCGAAACGTTCCGGCATGACCTCGCACGGCTTCATTCTTGAGGCCATTGCAGAAAAGACGGAGCAGGAGAATCTGCGCGCTGATTTCGATGCGGTTGCCGAGGGTCGCTATGCCCGTATCGTTGCCTCCGGGAAGACGATTCCATGGGAGGAAATGCGCGGCTATCTGGAAGAGCGTCTTGCCGGTAAAGTGGCAAAGCGCCCGGCAACCCGCAAGCTGGCACGCTGAGAATGCCGCGCCTCGAATTGGCTCCGGAGGTGGGGGAGGATTTTGATCGCATCCTCGATCATCTTGCCCAATATCAGGTTGAAAATCCTGGGTCACGCATTCGGGAGATCATCGAAGCGATCAACGTGCTGGCGCACAGCCCCCTGATCGGCCGCCCCGCGAAGAATGACAAGCGAGAACTGGTGATCGGACGCCGTTCGCACGGCTATGTGGCCTTATACCGCTACGTTGTCGAAATCGACACCATCTTTATCCTTGCCGTGCGCAGCCAGCAGGAAGCAGGCTATGCGAAGGCCGGCCTGAAAGAAGACAAGCCATGAGATACCCATTGCCTTTTGGACAACACCGGAAAGTTCGCACGCAGAAGGTCTTAGAGGAATGACGGAAAGACCCTTTTATACTTGGGATGGCGATGTTCTGGTGCTCAACATCCTCGGCGCTCCCAATGCCAAGAAAGATGGTATCGGCAAGGTAAAGGGCCATCAACTCTGCGTCAGCGTCAAGGCGGTGCCGCGGGGTGGAAAGGCGACCGACTACATGGTGCGCTTCCTGGCCGAGGAGTTCGGGGTTTCGGTGCGTGATATCGAGGTCGTGACCGGCAGGATGAATGTCAACAAGGTGCTGAGAATCAAGTCTCCCACGCGGCTGCCGGGGGTTATCGGGCAACAGAAATTATTTTAGTCTCTCAATCACCCCTTGCTCATCATGGCCTCCATCGCCCTTGACAATCGACCTGTTTAAAGACTATATTTAGTCCCACCAACCCCATAGAGGTAGAACATGAAATTATCCAGCCAAATCAAGCCGATCAGTTATCTCAAGGCCCACGCCGCTGAAATTGTCCGCACCCTGGGCGAACAGCGGCAGCCGCTGATTATCACCCAGAACGGCGAAGCCAAGGTTGTCGTGCAAGACATTGCCAGTTACGAGCAAACCCAGGAAGCCATGGCCCTCCTGAAGATCCTGGCCCTCGGCAACCGTCAGATCGAAGAAGGCAAAGTCCAGCCCGCCGCAGAGGTGATCAAGCGCCTGCGCGAACATAGGGAAACCCGCTGATGCCGCATCCGGTTTTCTTAACCGATGATGCGGCCCACGATCTGGACGAGCTGCATGGCTACATCTCCCGGCACGACACCCCGGGAAGGGCGGATTACGTTCTGGCGCAGCTCGAAAAAGCGTTCATCAGTCTGGCAGAATCTCCCGAACGCGGAGCCCACCCACCGGAACTGCTGCACCTGGGGATTCGCGAATACCGCGAAATTTTCTTCAAACCATACCGAATGATCTACAGAATTGTGGACGGGACCGTCTACGTTTTGCTGGTTGCCGATGGCCGCCGCGACATGCAGGCGCTGCTGCAGCGTCGGCTTTTAGAGAGTTAAGCCCAGCTTCCCACGGTTCACCGGCCACACCCGGCCTCACCCCCCTCCCTTCTTTTCCCCAAACCCCACGGTAATCCAGAAAACCCTGGCCAGGGAACGCAACGGCTGGCTCGGCTGGATCAGATGCCGCAGCTCATGCAGGGGCGGCTTGCCCTCCTCCGGCGGCAGGGTGAACATGAAACCGGCTGCGGCCAGACCTACACCTCCGGCGATGAGAAAACAGAGGCGGAAACCAGCCATCCCCCAATAATCAATGAGCAGCCCCGCCAGGATCGGCGGCAAGCCGTTGGCGGTGGAGACCCCGAGTATCCAGAGGCTGGTATAGGCAACCCTCCCTTCGTTGCGCACCCGGCGCAGCATGCCGCTGGCGCTGACCATGGTGAAGGCACCATTGAAGATCGTGGTGAAAACGATGACCACCACCGCCAGCAGCCCGGTCATCCGGCCACCCGGCAGCAGCCCCCACCAGCAAAAAGCCAGCAGCGCATGTGCTCCCAAAAGCTGGATCATGGCCGGCACGCTGCCGAAGCGGTCGGCGGCCCTGCCCCAGAAACGGACAGTGCAGGCCACCCCGATCCCGCCTGCGGCAAGGAGGAGCATGATCCTGGCCTCGGAATAGAAGAGCATATCGCGCAGATACATCACCGAAGCGGCGTTGAGCCACATGACCGAACCGGTGCCCAGCATGGCGAGGACGAAAAAGCGGCGGTACTCTTGATCCGCCAGCGCCTGCCGCAATGAGGGTCTCCGGCCGGAGACCCCGAAATCCGTGGCGACGACCCGCTCGCCGCCCGGAATCTTTCTGATAAGCTGCACGCTCCAGAAACCTGCGCCGATGCCCGCCGCATACAGGAGAAAGAAGCGGCTCAGCCCCTGACCCAGGCCGAGGATCAGGGCCATGGCCAGGGCAAGGGCGATGATGATCACCTGGCTCATGGCGGCCTCGATGGAGAGGTAGGAGCCGAGAAGCGGCCGGGGGACGATCTCGTGCAGCCACGGGTACCAGGCGCCCACGCCCACGGCCCGGATGAGGGAAAAAGCCAGGGTGGCGAAGAGCAGCACCTGCCAGCCGCCTGCCTCGCCCCAGCGGCTTATTGCCCAGGGAACAAGAAAAACCGACAGGGAGAGGACATTTCTGGCAAGCCAGGTCCAGAGCAGCAGCTTCCGGGGGCCAAGCCACTCAACGAGCGGCACGGTGAACACCACCAGCAGCATGGAAATAGGGAGAAAGGAAAGCAGCAGCCCCACCCAGGCCGGGGGCATATTGAGGTCACGGGCAAAGAGGACCATGGCCGGTCCGGCGATACATTGCCAGGAAAAGACGTTGACCGCCGTGAAGATCAGAAAAAGACGGGGCGGCTTTGGAAGCTCCCGCACCGCCGCGAGATATGAACGCAACATGGTGTACCCCGGCAAAAAAGGAAAGAGATCACACTATCCCAACAGTTACCAGCGTATCCGCTGGTCTGCCTCTTGGCAATGCCAAGTACAGCCGGGGGATTTTGCCCATTTGCGCGAAGAGGTCTTTTCTTCCCCTGTAAACGCTGGTATAGAGAGAAATACTATTCATGTTATGCCGTTCGGCCGGAGCGTGCCGAAGGCCAAGAGCTGCACCGCACGGTTCGACAGGGTTCTCCTGAGCGCAGTCGAAGGGCTCACCGCGAACGGTATAATACTCTGACGGATTAACAAACCACGACGGACTGGCGCTGACCGCAGTCTCCGCCTGCCGCTCAACAATAGAGGCAAACCATGATCATCACCCCCGTTTCCACCACCTCCGCCAAGGGCAAAGAGATCCTGTCCGGGTTGCGCGACCGTTTTCAACTGGCCGATTCAGCCTGCCAGCAGACCGTGACCTCCATCATTGCCGACATCCGCCAGCGCGGCGATGAGGCGCTGATCGAATATATCCGCAAGTTCGACGCGCCCAAGATGAGCGCCAAACAGCTCCGGGTCAGCGAGGAAGAGCTGCACCAGGCCATGGAATCGGTGGATGAGGAATTCCTCGACACCCTGGAGCTCGCCATCGAGCGCATCTACACCTTCCACGAGCGGGAAAAGGAACAGTCCTGGATGGTGACCCGGGAAGACGGCGCCATCACCGGCCGGCTCGTGCATCCGGTGGATTCCGCCGGACTCTATGTGCCGGGCGGTCAGGGCGGCAAAACCCCCCTGGTCTCCTCGGTGCTGATGAACGGCATCCCCGCGGCCATCGCCGGGGTGGAGCGGCGGGTGATGATGACCCCGCCCGATGAAAACGGCACGGTCAACCCGGCCCTGCTGGTGGCGGCCCAGGAGATCGGGATCACCGAAATATACAAGGCGGGCAGCGCCTGGGCCATCGCGGCCCTGGCCTACGGCACCAAGACCATTACCCCGGTGGATGTAATCGTCGGCCCCGGCAACCAGTATGTGACCGAGGCCAAGCGCCAGGTTTCCGGCCGGGTACGCATCGACATGATCGCCGGACCCAGCGAGGTGCTGATCATCGCCGACGAGACCGGGGAGCCCTCCTATATCGCGGCCGACATGCTGGCCCAGGCCGAACACGACCCGCTGGCCCTGGCCATGTGCATCACCACCAGCGAAGAGCTGGCCGGACAGATCGTAGTTGAGCTGAAAAAACAACTGGCCGACCTCTCCCGCTCCGAGATCGCCCTAAAATCCCTGAGCGAGCGCGGGGTGATCCTGGTGGCCACGGATCTGGAGGAAGCGATCCTGCTGGCCAACCAGATTGCGGCCGAGCACCTGGAGCTGATGGTCAGCGAGCCCTTTCTCTGGCTGACCCGCGTCCGCCATGCCGGGGCGATCTTTCTCGGCCGCCACACCCCGGAATCCGCCGGAGATTATCTGGCCGGCCCCAACCATGTGCTGCCGACCATGGGCACGGCCCGCTTCTCCTCGGCCCTGGGGGTGGAAACCTTCATCAAGAAATCCAGCCTGATCGCCTATTCCCAGGAGGCCCTCCAGGCGGACAGCGGCCATATCCAACTGCTGGCCAAGCTGGAAGGCCTCACCGCCCACGCCAATTCCGTGGCCATCCGGACCAAGAAAAAATAGGCCGGACACCCTCGGAATTACCAAGGGCTCCAAACATATACAGGCCTAGGCATGGCCCATATTTTTTTGCCTTCCCTTTGCTTTCGGAGTATATTGGCTACTTAGTTTTCCATACCATATTGTTCCCCCTACACGTTGCACACAAGGCTCCATGCTAAAAACCATTCTCATAGTCGATGATTCCGCCATGATCCGGCGGATCGTCAGCCAGCTTGTCCAGCGACTGGGCCACCAGCCCTTCACCGCGGAAAACGGCCTCCAGGGATATGAGATGGCGGCCGAGGTCCGGCCGGACATGATTATCATGGACATCGAAATGCCGGTGATGGATGGCTTCGAGGCAACCTGGCGGATCAAGGCTGACCAGCGCACCGCCCATATCCCGGTGATGTTCTTCACCGCTCTGGGGAGCGAGGAAAATATCCTGCAGGCCAAGGAAGCTGGTTGCATCGGTTTTTTAAACAAGCCGATCTGCAAGGAAGAGCTCAGCCAGGCCATCCTCGACATTTTTGGGACGGACTGACCAGACATGGCCTCTATTCTGGATCACCTCTTCGATACCGCTTTTCTCGACCAATCCATCGACTATCTGGCCGAGGCGCTTGATCTCGCAATCACCGTGCTCGACAGCGAAGGAATGCCTGTTGCCAGCCGCCAGGACAAGGGGGGCGACACCCCAGCCAGCCGCGCCTATCCTTTTAGTTTTTCCTCCGACATCGGCTCTATTGTCTGCGCCGCACCAAACCAGGACCTCCTTGACCAGGCCGAGCCGCACATCTTCTATTGCATGGCCTCCCTGAACAGCCAGCTCCTGCGGGAAACGGAACTCCAGGAAACCACCGAGGAGATGCTGCAGCTCTCCAGCCAGATGAACTTCCTGTTCAAGGTGGCCAAAAAAATCATCGGAATCGATGACCTGAAAAAATGCTACCAGATCATCCTGGATGAAATTTCCCGGACGACCAAGGCAGACCAGGGATTTATCCAAACCAAAGGGAGATGGGACGAGGAAATCCGCGTCACCCACAAGATCACCGACGAAGAAGTGGATGCAACCAGAAACAGCATCTGCCTGAAGCATACAGCGGCAGACAGCACCATCATCTGCACCCGTGAAGACGGCGCCTCGCTGCTTTACTCGCCGATCAAAGAAAAAGACAGCCAGAGCGGCCAGATGGTCTTTATCCGCGCCCGCACCCGCCGGGCTTTTTCCGCCTCGGAAAAACAGATGGTCGCCATCATCGAAAACATCATTTCGCCGACCTTTGAAACCCTGCGCCTGTACGACAGCCTCCAGGATCTCTACCTGAACACGGTCAAGGCCCTGGCCGCAGCCATTGACGCCAAGGACGAATACACCCACGGCCATTCCTTCCGGGTGGCCAAGTATGCCATGACCATTGGCGGACAACTTGGGCTCGACAACCAGCAAATCAACGACCTGGAAATCGCCGGGTACATGCATGACCTGGGCAAGATCGGCATCTCGGAACTGATCCTGGGCAAGCCCGGCAAGCTCACCCACGAAGAGTTCTGCCTTATCCAGAAACACCCGGTCTTCACCGACAAGATTCTCCAACCCATCAAGTTGCCGCCCCACATCCTCGAAGGCGCGACCCAGCACCACGAGCGGATGGACGGCACCGGCTACCCCTGTGGTCTGATGGGCGCGAACATCTCCCTGTTTGGCCGGATCATCGCGGTGGCGGATGTCTTCGACGCGCTCACCTCCAAACGCCCCTACCGTGACGCCTTGCCGGTGGAAGCGGCTCTCCGAAAGCTGTGCGACGGCATCGACAGCCTGTTCGACCGCGAGATGATCCTCGCCTTTATCTCGGCCCTGCGAACGGAACAGAGCAAGGAGGTGCTGGCCGGCATCAACATGGGGCTGAGATACGACGACATCCATAATTTAAACCAGTTCCTCATCGAACTGAAGGAATTCGCTCTGGACGCTAACCGGAGTTGACCCCGGCCTGCGGACGACAAACAAGGAAACCCATGCAAATCCTCAAGCATCTTTTCGACAACAACAAGAACTGGGCGGCCACGATCAAAGAGGCCGACCCTGATTTCTTCACCAAACTCGCCAACCAGCAGCGCCCCGAGTATCTCTGGATCGGCTGCGCCGACAGCCGGGTGCCTGCCAACGAAATCGTCAACATGCTGCCGGGCGAGATCTTCGTGCACCGCAACATCGCCAACGTGGTGGTCCACACCGACCTCAACTGCCTCTCGGTGATCCAGTACGCGGTGGATGTGCTCAAGGTCAAGCACATCATCGTCTGCGGCCACTATGATTGCGGCGGCATCACCGCCGCCCTGGAAAACAGCGAGCACGGCCTCATCGACAACTGGCTGAGGCACATCAAGGACGTGTACCGGTTTCACCAGAAAGAAATCGACGCCCAGCCGGGCGAAAAGGAAAAACTCGATCTGCTCTGCGAGCTGAACGTGATGGAACAGGTGGCCAACGTCTGCCATACGACCATCGTGCAGAACGCCTGGAAGTCCGGGCAGGAACTGGCGGTGCACGGCTGGATCTACCGGGTGAGCGACGGCATCCTTCGGGATCTCAATGTTTGCACCACCGGCATCCACGAGATCCCCAGCATCCAGCGGATCGCCTGAATACGCCGTTCAAAGGACCTTATTTCTCCTGCTCGCTGTCCTTTGGACTCTTAACTCTGCACTGTGCATTCTTAACCAAAAATCATCCCCATGCCTGTCTTCCAACTGAGCGACAGCCTGCTTTTTCCGCCTCCGGCCCTGGCCAGGGAAGACGGCCTGCTGGCGGTGGGCGGCGACCTTTCCGTGGCGCGGTTGCTGCTGGCCTACCAGGACGGCATCTTCCCCTGGTACTCCCGCGGCGAACCGATCCTTTGGTGGTCGCCCAACCCTCGTCTGGTCCTGTTTCCCGAAGAATTCCATCTGTCCAAACGGCTGGGACGCACCATCCGGCAGCAGATATTTACGCTCACCTTTGACACGGATTTTTCCGGGGTTATCAACCAGTGCGCCCATCTCCGGCTTGAAGAGGGAGATGGAACCTGGCTCAGTGCGGAGATGGTCGAGGCGTATCAGAATTTGCACGACCTGGGTCATGCCCATTCGGTGGAATGCTGGCAGGAGGGAAAACTGGTCGGCGGGCTGTACGGGGTTTCGTTGGGCGCGGTGTTTTTCGGGGAATCCATGTTCAGCCTGGTGCGCGACAGCTCCAAGGTGGCCCTGGCCGGATTGGTTGACCGTCTGCAGGGGTGGGATTTCGAGCTGATCGATTGCCAGGTCGGCACCGGCCATTTGCAGCGGCTTGGAGCCAGGGAGATTCCCGGCGAGGAGTTTTCCCGCCGCCTGGCCCGGGCGGTGGCCAGACCGGGCCGGCAGGGAAAATGGAGCACGGCCTGACAGGCAATGCTCAGGGCATCTCGCAAAATCTGAAGAGCAACTCCTCAAGGGTGGCGATTCCGGCCGGGTCAATCCCCACCTGCCGTGCCACCTCCTGATACACCGGGATCGGGGAAGGCTCTCTCTCCCGCAGGGCGGCCAGGGACACAGCGTTGTCCGACTTGGAGAGCTTTCTGCCGTCATCACCCATTACCAATGGGTGATGATAAAAGGTGGTTTCCGCAAAAAAATTGTCCCCATGCAATCCGGCAAGAAAAAGCTGGGCCGCGGTGGAGGGCAACAGGTCCTGACCGCGAACAATGCAATTGATCCGATCATCCAGATCATCGACCAGGCTGACCACTTGATAGGCGGGCAGATCCTCTTTCCGCCAGAGAACAAAATCCCCCATCGCCTTGCAGAGCGCAATGTCCTGTCCCTCCACCCGGAACACGCTCCCCTCCGGAACCCGCACCCGTTGCGCCTCCCCTGGCTTAAACGCTCCGGCGCGGTCCCGGCAGAATCCGGGATACACCCCATCCGGCGCATGTTGCCTGATCGTGCTGCGCGAACAACCGCAGGGATAGAGATGACCCAGAAGCTCAAGCTCGGCCAGGAAGTTCCGGTATCGCTCCTTCCGAAGCTGCTGGGAAAACCGGCGACGAAAATCATCCGGCCCCGCCGGTCCCTCATCCCAGGTAAGCGTGAGCCAATCGAGCTGGCGAAAGATATCCTCAAGATATTCCGGCTTGGCGCGAAGGCAATCGGCGTCATCGATGCGCAACCGCAACGTGCCGCCCGCCCTGCGCACCATCAGCCAGGTGAGAACGAAATTAACCGCATTGCCGAGATGGAGCAGGCCGCTGGGGGTGGGTGCTATGCGGGAACGGATCATATTTTTCATTTTCCGGGTCAAAAACGGCTTAAAACAAACTGACCCCAAGCCCACGCAGTAAGCGGCCACAGGGTGGTGCAGATGCAAGGAAGAGGCCTGCGAAATGTGCTATCGCACACGAGCAGACCGATGACAGGTAAGCGAGCCTGCGAGACTCCGCGGCAGATGCGGCGCCCTGTGGCCGCTGACGTTAGAAAAGCTTGCCGTCGCGGCTATGCCGGAGAATGAGCTGGCGGAACATCTCGATGATGCCCCGGGCGAGCAGGTTTATGGATTGGGCGTTGCTGTTCTCCGCAGCCGATCGGTCGAGCAGGATGTTCAGTTTCGAGTCAAACCCTTCTTCCGGCTCCCAGTAATTAATCAGGAACGGCACCTTGGGCAGAGGCAGAATCGTAAGGGAATGGTCCGCGCCGCCGGCCAGGGCAACAGGTTGTGCCCCGAACAGATGAAACATTTCAAAAATCAGGTCGCGGTGGGCGTCGGCCAACTGGCGCAGGGGCTCTTCGCAGCGGTGGCTGAAATACTGGCTCCACTCGGCAGCGCCGGGCAAGGTGGCATAAGGCACCCACTCGCCCTGCACCTCCTTGCCCTGGCAGAGAAGAATATAGTGCAGCAGGGGCACATATATCCAGTGGTTGAGATGGCAGTCGGAGATCATCTCGCCTGCGGGGGTGATGCAAAAATCCTTGCCCAGGCAGTTGATCGCCAGATTGCCGTCCACCAGCCGCGCCCCAAGACGCGGCGCCAGAAGAGAAAAATCCAGAACAGCCACCTGCCGCCGCAACTGCTCTATGGCCTGTTGGTGGTCCTCCTCCAGGGAGCGGCGCTGGACAATCCGCTGGCTTAACTGCGCGGCGACCGCCGGGTCCAGATAGGGACAGGCAGCCGGTTTTTTCTGCCCCTGCAGCACTGCGGCGGCAAAGGCCATACAGGAAGGAACCCCGCACTGGCCGCAGTTTGTTTTCGCCAGGGCCGCGTAGATTTCCAGGGGATTTTTCAGTTCGGACATGGTTCATGTGCTCCCACAAAAAAAGAGGCCCGCAGGCCTCTTTTTTCACCTGCATTCTGCCGCCCCAAGCAATCAGCCGGGCCGGTTCCAGCCCGCGGATTTCTTGAAGCCGCCATCCTGGGCCACCACAAAACATGCGCAGCCCGGCTGGCTGTCGGCGAAACGGATCCCTTCCGCCGGCACCATGACCATGATCCCGGTGGCCAGGGCATCGGCGTCCATCACCGAGTGCGCCTTGACCGTGACGCTGGTTGCCAGCCTCGGCGAACGACCGGTCTGGGGGGTGACGATGTGATGGAACATCTTCTCCCGGTCGTAAAACACCTCGTAGCTGCCGGAGGTGGAGATAGCGCCGGTGGTCATGGCCAGCACCTCGGGATAGGCTTTTTGCTTGGCCGGGTCCTGGATGGCCACGGTCCAGGGTTTGCCCTTGGCCGCGGTGCCGCTGGTGCGGATATCGCCGCTGCAATTGATAAGATGGCTGGTGATCCCTTGTGCCGCAAGGAGCGCGGAAGCACGATCCACAATATAGCCGGGGGCGATGCCGTCCAGGGTGATGCCCATGCCCTGGCGTCCAAAGGAGATATCGCCGGCAGAAAAGCGGATCTGCCCGGAACCAATCCTGGGCAAAAGCGCGCTGATCTCCCCCTCGGAGGGTATCGCGCCTGCGGCAAACCGATCCTTGAAAAGATCGACCAAGGGCTTGACCGTGATATCAAAGGCGCCGCCGGTCTGCTTGTTGAGGTAGAGGGAACGGGCCACCACTTCGAGCACCTCGGGCGGGGCCTTGCGCAGAGCGCCGGTGTTGTTGAGCTGGGACACCGGGCTGGTGGAATCGTGGCGGCTCAGGAGCTTGCCCAACCGGTCGATCTCCGCCCAGGCGAGGCCAATCGCGTTTTCCGCCTCATCCTTGGAGGAATGGATGGCGGTGATGGACAAGAAAGAGCCCATGACCAGCCGGGTGGAGGAAACCTTGTATTCCTTGGGCCCGAAAAGAACCGCCTCCGCCTGGGGCGTGGGCAGCAGGGCCGCGGAAGCCGCACCGAGGCCGAGCAGGCCGGAAAGCTTCAAAAAGGATCTTCTCTGCGGATTGCACGGATGCAGCATGGTCGATTTCGTCTTCATTGTGTCCCTCTCTCAAGACAATACAAAAGGATTGGGGAGACTCCCCTTTCGCCTTTCATTTGATTCCGTTTCCATTCAAAAAGACATTATTGGTAGGAGCGGCTTGAGCCGCGATTTTTCTTGGTTTCGCGGCTCAAGCCGCTCCTACAATCCAGCATCTGTTCCTGTCTAGGATGCCATCTTCAAGCCGTCGGCCTGCCGGGCAATGGCTGCTCTTCCCTCGTATTTCCGCATGATATTGCGGGGGCATTTTTCCACGCAGATCTCCTGGCACTCCGGACCATAGGCGATGCATTTCGGATGGTCGATCGTGATCAGGCCGTCCACATAGGCAACGGCCTCGGCCGGGCATTTCTTCACGCACATCTGGCAGGAGATGCAGCCCACCTCGCAGACCTTGCGGACATTCTTGCCAAGGTCCTTGGTGGAGCAGGGCACATGCACCCTGGCCTTGAGGCTCATCAACTCGATGACCCGCTTGGGACAGGCCCGGACACAGGTGCCGCAGGCCACGCACTTGTCGGGGTTCACCACCGGAAAGCCGTCCACCATGGTAATGGCGTCAAAGGGGCAGCTTTCGGCGCATTCGCCGAGACCGATGCAGGAATAGTTGCAGGATGACGGCCCGCCGAAGCCGAGATTGGCCGCGGTGCAGGAGGCAAAGCCGATGTACTCGTGCTTGTGGCTGACCCTGCCTTCCTTGCGGGAGCAGCGGACCAGGGCGATCATATCCTCCACCGCGGTCATCTTCTTGCCGGTGAGCTGGGCCACCCGCTCGGCCACTTTTTCCTTGCCGGGATAGCAAAGGTTGGGCGGCACCTCGGGGTTGGTGACCACCGCAATGGCGTAGCCCTCGCAGCCGGGATAGCCGCAGCCGCCGCACTGGGCGCCGGCCAGGGACTCCAAGACCTCTTCGATCAGGGGGTTGGCCTCAACGGCGAAGCGATGCGCAGCCAGGGCAAGACCGATGCCGAAGAAGAGGCCGATGCAGCCCAGGAGAGCGATGCCCCCAAGGGCGAGTTTGACTAATGCTGGATCCATTTCAACACCTATCCCAGAGACACGGGAATAATTAAAAAAACTAACGCAACGGCGCAGAGGCGCGAAGATAACTTCCCGGAATAAAGACGCACCGTTAACCCTGCTAAAACTTTGCGTCTCTGCGCCATTGCGTTAAAATTTCTCCTAAGCCACTAAAAAAGAGTGAGCCCGGAGAATCCCAGAAACGCCAGGGCAAACTGTCCGGCGACGATAAAGGCGATGGGCACGCCCTTGAAGGTCGACGGAATATTGGCCAGCTCCATCCTCTCCCGCACCGAACTCATCAGATACAGGGCCAGGAGAAAACCGCCGCCTGCCCCCAGGGCAAGCATGAATGACTCCCAAAAATTGTATTCGTTGTCAGCCAGAATCAGCGGCACCGCGATGATCACGCAGTTGGCGATGACCAGCACCAGATAGACGCCAAAGGCGTTGAACAGGGCGGGATTCACCTTGCGCAGCACCGTGTCCACCGCCTGCACCGTTAGGGAAACCAGGCCGATGAAGATCACGATCTGCAGAAAGTTCAGGTCATAGGGCTTCAGAATGAACTGGTAGAAAAACCAGCTCATGATGGCGCTGACCACCATGACCAGAGTGAAGGTGAGCCCCATCCCCTTGGCAGTATCCTTGCGCTTGGAGGTGCCGAAAAAGACGCAGAGTCCGAGATATTTGGTGAAGACGAAGTTGTTGATCAACAGGGCGCTGATGAGGATGGAGAGCAGATAGCCGAGATAGGGCTTCATCACCGTAAAGGTTGCCGCCGCCCCGCTTTCGGCAAGACGGCTGACGGTGACCACATGGGGCAACCGGGAATTGAGCGGCTCCGCAAAGGTCAGGGTGGCGGTTTTCTGGTCCTCGGCCAGGACCACGCTTTCCAGCGCAAGCTTGATGTCCGGATCCTGCTCCTCGTGTACCCGGTAGTTTGCCGGATCCTCGGCCACGGCGCGGTCCACGGCGGAAGTAAAGGTCACGACGATCTCGTTTGGCGCCTTGCCGAAGGACTTACCGGCAATCAGCTCCTGCGCCTGCGCCAGAACCGGCAAGCCAAGGAGCAGAACGAGGGAAAGCAGTATCCTTCTCATACTATGCATATTCATAAATTCAGGCCCGTTTTGCTCGCTTGTAGACGATCTCGACATAGTTGAAAAAGGCCATCATCAGGCCGACGCAGAAGAACCCGGCAAAGGGCAGCACGAAGAAGAGCAAGGGCTTGAAGCCCAGCACATCGTAGCCAAGGACGGTGCCCAACCCCAGCAGCTCGCGGACAAAACCCAGGGCCATCATGCCGAACATGAAGCCGAGCCCCATGCCGATGCCGTCCCAGAACGAAGCGTTGACGCTCTCCTTGCAGGCGAACATCTCCAAGCGCATGGTGATGATGGCAAAGGCGACGATGAGCTTGACGAAGATGCCCATCTTGGCGTAGGCCTCGGGCAGGTAGGCGGCCAGGACCATGTCGATCACCGTTACCCAGGTGGCGATGGTCAGGGTGTAGGTTGGGATCCGGATCCGGGGATGGATGACATTCTTGAACAGGGAAATGGTGCAACTTGAAAAGACCTGGACAAAGAGCACGGCGATCCCCAGCATGAAGCCGTTCATCACCGTGGTGCTGATTCCCACCGCCGGACACATGGAAAGCACCAGCCGGAAGATGGGATTCTCGTTCAGTATCCCGTTGACCACCAATTGCAGACTTGTTTTGTCAGTCGCCACTGTCACATTCTCCTAACCCCGATAAAAGGGATAAGTGCGTTAACGAAATCATTTTCTGCCAAAAAAAACACAAAAAATGATTTCTAACTTACTAAAAAGGCGTCGCGATATGCTGTTCAGCCAAAACACGGTCCAGGATCGCCACGCGGTAGGCGAACTTCTTCACCATCGCCTTGATCCCGTTGGTCACTGCGCTGCTTGAGATGGTGGCGCCGGTGAGGGCGTAGATATCGTCATCCTGGTACTGCTCCTGGATGCGGGCCACCTCATCCGCGCCGAGACCGTACTTGCCTGCCTCCAATCCTTTGAGGTATTCCTCGGGCAGGGGCGTTTTCTTGACTTCCAGCTTCTTCACCGTTTCAAGGGGCTTGCCCTTGAACTGGTTCTTGAAATAGTCCTGGTCTATCTCCGCGCCCAATCCCGGATCCTCTTCGTGCTCCATGATCTCCAGACCGCGGATGGAGAAATCCTGATCCAGGGCCAGCATGGCGCCGATGAAGGTCTTGAAGCCGGGAAACTTGCCGGGCAGCAGATAGGCCATGCGCTTGCCGTCGTTGGTGACCACGATGGTCTGGTCGGCGTAACGCAGTGGTTTCTCCGCGCCGATGGCCGCTCCAACCGCCTGGGTGCGCTCACCTTCCTCGACCGCTTTTTCCGGAGAAATGGTCACGGGGGTCTGGGCCACAAACCCGCCCGCCAGATCGATGGTCACAAAGGAAAAGGAACCGTCTTGCAGGGGGAGGAGATAGCCCATGGCCAACTCCTCGCCTTCGCCGACGAGGTAGCGGTACACCTCATGCATGGCGACGCTGTCCGGGGCGGGGTTCTTTGCAGAAAAACCCAGCAGGCTGAGCATGACCTTCTGCTCGTTGACATGGATATTGTGCTTCTTCGCCTTGCTGGTGGCGATGAAAGCTGCGCCCATGACCAGCCCGGCCAACAGGCAGGCCACGGTCAGCCGGAAGATGATGGTGAGAATATTCTTCATTTGCCACCTCCCTGAAGAGGCGCAAAGCGTTTGGGCTTAAAGAATCCGTCCAGCACCGGGCTCACCGGGTTCATGAGCAGAATGGCGTAGCAGATTCCCTCGGGGTAGCCGCCCTTGAGACGGATCAGCACGGTGAGCGCCCCGATGCCGACGCCGAAGATGAGCTGGGAGGTCTTGCTGGTCGGGCTGGTGACGTAATCGGTGGCCATGAAAAAGGCGCCGAGCAAGGCGCCGCCGGAAAGCACAGCCAGCAGCGGATCGCCGGAGAACAGGACCTCCCCGCCGAAGCACCAGGACAGCAGAGCAATGGTGGCCAGCATGGAAACCGGAATATGCCAGGTGATATAGCCGCGATAGAGCAGATACAACCCGCCCAGCACGATGAGCAACCCCGAGGTCTCGCCGATGGACCCGGGCCGCCAGCCGAGGAAGAAATTGGTGTAGAGGTTGGCTCCGACGCCGAACTGCTCGCTGAAGCCGGCAAGCCCCTGGGTCTTGAGTACTGCCAGTGGGGTGGCGGTGGCAATGGCGTCAATGGGGGTGCCAAGATAGGAAAAGATCGCCATGTCGGAAAGCGGCGGCAGCCAGGCCGAGGTCATGGCCACCGGAAAGGTGGCAAGGAGAAAGGCCCGGGCCAGCAGGGCCGGATTGAAGATATTGTAACCGATCCCGCCCAGCAGATGCTTGCCGATGGCGATACCCATGACCGCGCCCAGGATGGGCAGCAGCGGCGATACCCCGGGCGGGATGACAAAGGCGATCAGCATGCCGGTGATCACCGCGCTGCCGTCCTTAATGGTGATCCTGCGGCCCATGGCCTTCTGGGTTGCGGCCTCGACCGCCACGCAGCTCACCACGCTGACCGCGGTGATGAGCAGGGTCTGGATGCCGAAGATAAAGACGGAAAGAACCAGGGGCGGCACCAGGCAGGCCACCACGGTCCACATGATTTTTTCAACCGACTCGCCGCTCTTCACATGGGGGGAAACGGAAACCTTCCACAGGTGTGAGATAGCGGGGGTCTGGTTGCACCCAGAGGGTATAAGTTTCGTTTGAGCAGACGAGCTGCTCAACTCAGCTTTATCTGAAGCGTGCTCGTTAATGGCCGTTCTCCTTCATTTCATTCTCAGCCGTTGTCCAAAAAATAATGGCTTCGTAGCAACTCAAAATCTGCTTCAACTAGGTGCTTCGACAGGCTCAGCACGAACGGAAATCAATGTACCGTGCCGTTCGCCCTGAGCCTGTCGAAGGGCCGCTGTGTTAACCACGGTGGTAGTTTCGCAACGTCTCCTAAAAAATCAACGTTTGGCCTTCATCTTGGCCAGCCGGACAAACTGGACCAAGGGGCGTTTTGCCGGGCAGACATAGGCGCAGCAGCCGCACTCGAAGCACTCGAACACCCCGAACTGCCCGGTATCCTGCGGCCGGCCCGCCTCCACATAGAGGGCGATCTCCTTGGGCTCTAACCCCATGGGGCAAGCCTCCAGACACCAGCCGCAGCGGATGCACTGGGAGTGGGGAGTGGTGTCGATCTCGTCCTCGGCGAGGAACAGCACCGAAGAGGTGGTCTTGGTCACCGGGATATCCAGGGAAGATACGGCAAAGCCCATCATCGGGCCGCCCATGACGATCTTGGCAAGCTCCGGCGTTACCCCGCCCAGGTACTCGACGATGTCGCTGACCCTGGTGCCCACCTTGACCAGCAGGTTGGCGGGCCGCGCGATCCCCTTGCCGGAAATGGTCATCACCTTTTCGTACAGGGGCTTGGACAGCACCACCGCATCATATATAGCACGGGCGGTGCTCACATTGTGCACCACCACGCCCACAGCCGAAGGCAGGGCAAAGCCTGGCACCTTGCGGCCGGTGATGGCCTGGATGAGCTGCTTTTCCGACCCTTGCGGGTACTTGACCTGCAAGGGCTGGACAACAACGGTGTGTTCCGGCGCTGAGACGGCGGCTGCCGCCTCGGTCATGGTCTTGATGGCGTCGGGCTTGTTGTTCTCGATGCCGATGAAGCATTTTTTGATGCCGAGGATCTTGAGGATCACCAGAGCGCCCTCGACAATCTCCTGGGCGCGCTCCAGCATCTGGCGATGATCCGCGGTGATATACGGCTCGCATTCGGCGCCGTTCAAGATCAGGGTGTCCACCGGATTGTCCGGCGGAGGGGAGAGCTTGACATGGGAGGGAAAGCCAGCGCCGCCGATGCCGATGATCCCGGCCCCATGCACCTTGGCGAGCAATTCTTCCTTGGCAAGCTTTTGCCAGTCGCAGCGGGAATACTGCACCGGCGCTGCGTCCTTATTGGTCTGGATGGTGATGGAGGGCGCGCTGACGCGCATGGGGTGGCCGGACATGCCGAAACTCTTGATGGTCCCGGCAACCGGGGCATGGAGGGGAACCCCGAGTCCCTTGGTCACCTCGCCGATGACCTGACCTTCCCGCACTTCGTCCTTGGGAGCCACCGTGGGGGTGCAGGGTGCGCCGATATGCTGGCCCAGAATAATCTCAAGCTCGTCGGGTGTGGCCATCACCTCAATGGCGAGGTTCTCGGTCAGGCCCTTTGATGCAGGCGGATGCACACCACCTTTGGGGAATGTCAGTAGAGAGGTCATGCCACCTTCCCTAATAATTGAGAAAGAAAAATTGTTTGGAGGACGAAGCTCCACGGGAGATCTGAACCAAAATAGTACCCGTTTTTTTTGCTACTCGCTATCAATCAGAGGAGTTTCTCCTTAATGCAGAATTGTTCTTCATGTCAAGTCAAAATAAAAAAACACCACTCTGCTCGCCTGCACAGAGTGGTGCTGAACCATAAAAAAACAACTTTTAATGCCGTCCGGACCAGGACAAAAAACTACAGATGAACAGGTATCATGATCCTCGGCACGATGCGTTACGCCCCGTTGTTGGGCTTAACCGAATTTATCCCAATATCCGATCCACCTCTTCCCGGTCAGAATCCATAACATAGGGAATGCCGGAAACATCCGCAGCGTCCCGAGTCAGGGCCACCAAATCGTTACGCTCGATGTACTTGAGAGCGAACTTCCGGGAACCAGCCATGAACTGCTGCAAGCCCTGCTTCATCCTATCAATGTAAGAGTACATGCCAATGGCGCCGGCAGGCAACTTGTCGAAATCCTTGCCATACTTCTCCCGCAGCTCCGCAGCAACGGCAAAGAGCTTCATGTACCCATCGGAGACATTCTCCTCTTCGGTTTCCATCTTTTCCCGCATGATCCGGCCATGGGTTTTGCCGACCATGGCCGCGGTGAGCATAGCCCGGCCAAGACAGACGGCCTTTACATAAGGAGCTCCCAGGGCCAGGGCCTTGTGAACGTGGTCTTCCAGGGAAAGCCCGCCGGCAATGGCGATGGGGGGGATATAGGCACCCCGGGCAGCCAGACGCTCACACATCTGGTGAGCCAGACACTCCAACTGCACAGTGGGAATGCCCCACTCGTTCATCATCCGCCAGGGACTCATGCCGGTGCCGCCGCCGGCGCCGTCGATGGTGAGCAGGTCGATCTTGGCGTCGGAGGCGTATTTGATGGCCCGGGCCAGATCAGCCGGCCGATAGGCACCGGTCTTCAAGGTGACGTATTTGGCCCCCACGGAACGGAGGTGCGCGACGGAAGAATGAAAGGACTCCTCCGTGACCATGCCCAAGCGGGAATGACGCTCGAATTCGGTGATGGCGCCGACGTTGAACGCCTTGGCCACCGCGGGGTTGGTGGGGTCGGGCAGAACGATATAGCCGCGCTCCTTGAGCTGCAGGGCCCGCTCGATGGAGTGCAGCTTGACCTCGCCGCCGATATCCTTGGCACCCTGCCCCCATTTCAGCTCAAAAATCTCGATGCCCAGCTTTTCAATGACATACTCCGGGACCTTCAATTTGGTATCTTCCACGTTGGCCTGGATGATGATGCCGCCGGTGCCGTCGTACCATTGCCTAAAGGCGGCGATCCGGCGTTCCATCTCCGGGGACTTGACGATGTGGCCTTTGGCGAACTCCGCCTGGGGATCCATGCCGCAGATGTTTTCTCCGGCCACGACGATGACGCCGGAGATGGCGGCGCCCACGGCAATCTCATCCCAGTTGACCCGGGCGATCTCCGTGGAGCCTACGGCGCCGGTGAAGACCGGGAATTGCAACTTGATGCTGCCGTCGGCGCCTAGATAGGTGGCGGTGTCCACGGCGGGAAAGGTGGCAAAATCAGGGTCCGCGGCCACGCCCACGGCACCGACGGCGGTGCCTTGGATGTTGAAGTGGGAAAAATCCACGGGATAATCCTTTTCCGACCCCGAGGTGGTTTTGCCGAAGGGAGCTGGATAGAGCATCTCCCGTCCCTTGATGGCGGATTTTCCAATCTCGCAGGGACCCCGGCAGCCGTCGAGACAGGTCACGCAGATGCCGGAAGTCGGAGCCGGATTCACACGGGTGGTGGTCAGGGTGGCGGCGCTACGGTTTGGTTTGCTGAATGTCATGATCGCTCCTCATTATTTTAATGTTTTACTTTTCTGTTTAGGGCCAAGCCGCAGCCATCAAGTATTCCTCCGGAAACCGCCCTTTCGGCCAACTGCTGCGTTGCCCGGCCGAGGCAGAACGTCTTGCCAGAAGCCAACAAAAACAACCGCTCCCATCGACAAAGGCGAAGAGTTACAGCGTGATAACCGGTGGCAACAAAGCCAATCACGCATGGCTCTCCACGATACCATTCCGCTTGTTCGTCTTCCTGACGCCTCGCGGTCGGACGAAATTGCCCTTTTCCGGGCAGGCACCAATTTAAGTACACAAAATGTATGCGCACAAAAATGCGGCAATAATTTGCCGATAATAACACCAGAAAATTTTTTTTCAACACAAAACAACCAGCTATTATAAAAGGATAAAATTTAAAATAATATATTCAGCCGACCACTACCACATGTCGTTTTTTTGGCAATATTGCCAAAAAAACAGAACTACCCAAGAAACAAGCCGCGCCGAAAAGACCGGGGGAAACTCCGCCACAGCCGCAAAAAACAACAGGAATACGGCCCGCAAGCACAAAGTGTGAAAAACTGTTATTCGGCAAAATTGCCGTTTTTTTGTTTGAAAAAGAGCAGAAAAAGAGGTATTTTCCCGCGTGGCTGAAAAAACGGAAAAAAAAGAATTGGCAATCCTGCGGCTGCTGCAAAAGGCGAACTCCCCCGTTGCCAGCTCCCGGCTGACGGAAAATCTCCAGGCCATGGGACATGAGGTCAGCGAGCGAACCGTGCGCCATTACCTGTTGGAGCTGGACCGCAGGGGGTTGACCAGCAATCTCGGCAAAAAAGGGCGGAGCATCACCGTTGCTGGCCAGATGGAGCTGGACAGCGCCAGAATTTTTGACAAGGTCGGCTTTCTCACCGCAAAAATCGATCAGTTGACCTACAGAATGAGCTTTGACCTGCGTCGGCGAAGCGGCACGGTCATCAGCAACGTAAGCCTCATCCCTTTATCGTTACTGGACCGAGCGGTGCCGATGATCTGCAAGGTTTACGCCGCAGGCTATTCCATGGGTCGCATGATGACCTTGTTCGCCCCAGGCGAGCAACTGGGAGACATGGTTATCCCGGAGAACATGGCCGGCCTGGGAACAGTCTGTTCGATCACCCTGAACGGGGTGCTTCTGGCCCACGGCATCCCCACCCACGCCAATTTCGGCGGCCTTCTGGAACTCCGGGATCGCAAGCCGGTGCGCTTTGTGGAAATTATCAAATATAACGGCAGCAGTCTCGTTCCCTTGGAAATTTTTATCCGAAACGGAATGACCGACTACCTGGGAGCCATTAAAACCGGCGACGGCCGAATCGGGGTGGGATTCCGGGAGATGCCGGCGGACAGTCGCGACGGGGTGCTCTCCCTGATCCAGGAACTGGAAAAAGTCGGGCTGGGGGCGTTTTTAATGGTGGGCTGGCCGGGACAGCCGCTGCTGGAAATTCCCGTGCTTGAGGGCCAGATCGGGGCGGTGGTCATCGGTGGCCTCAATCCGGTTGCGGTGCTTGAGGAAACCGGCATTCGCATCCAGTCACAGGCCATGTCCGGCCTGGTGGAGTACGAACGTTTGTTTGATTATCGGGAATTGGAAGCACGTGCCCATGCCTTGACTCGCTGAATGCAACCGGCGGGCAAGAACTGCTCGCCCCGCAAAATTTTCCCGCTTCGCCTCCCGGCGCAATTCGCTGTTGTAAGCCCAAAAAATCCTGATAGGATAGTATTTTTTGATCATTTGACAACTGACGAAAACTATCCAGTCAGCCAGCGAAACAATAAGAGGGCCGTCACGCAACGGCTATGAACCCAACTCTCTTCACAAAGGACAACACATGTGTCGGTTAGCCATGAAAACCGCGAGCAAGCCCTTCTCCCCCTTTTCGGTGTTGCAGGCCATGGAGGCCATGCAGGAAGGGTATGACGGCAGCGGTCTCGGCCTGCTCTTGCGCGGGCTTGAGTTTACGGAATACAAGTACAATGCCGGGGATCCAATCCTTTCCGGGATAGCCCACTCCGAGGCGGCCCTTGCCCGGCTGAACAAAATCATGACCGAAACGGGCTTCGAATTGAAGTACGATCACGAATTTGACGTAAAACGGCAGATGATCGAGGCCAAGGACCGTTTCAAGTACATCCTGCGGGTTTACAAACAGTCGGCAACCTGGTCCAGTTTATCCGCAGAGGAGGTGGAGAACAAGCTGATGCTGACCCGCCTCGCTCTGCGCGCCGACGGTGAGGCCCACGGCAACGACCTCACCGCCTTTTCCCTGTGGCCCGACGTGGCCATGATCAAGGAAGTGGGCTGGCCGCTCGGGGTTGGCGAGGCCATGGGTCTGGATTCCGGCCGGATCACCAGCCGGATCTGCATGGCCCAGGGCCGTCAGAACACCAACTACGGCATCAACCTCTATGCCTGCCACCCCTTCTTCATCCAGGGCGTGGCCACCATGACCAACGGCGAAAACACCGCCTTCATCCCCATCAAGGATTGGCTCTCCGGCCGTGGGTTTCCAGGCTACATCGGCTACCAGTCCGACTCCGAGGTCTTCGCCCACATCCTCCACTATGTGACCAAGCAGCTCAAACTGCCGCTTTCAACCTACAAGCACGTGATCACCCCGCTCAAGAACGAAGAGCTGGCCGTGCATCCCCAGGGCGATTTTCTCCGCGGCCTGCGGGACGCCTGCCGCCGCCTGATCATCGACGGCCCCAACGCGGTGATCGGCACCCTGCCCGATGAAACCTCCATGCTGGTCATGGACGCCAAGAAGATGCGCCCCGCCACCGTAGGAGGCAAGCCCGGCGAGTGGGCCATTGCCTCGGAGATGTGCGGGGTTGACGCCATGATCCCCGACCGGGATCGATCCAAGGATTTTCAGCCCATGCGGGAACACACCGTTATTATTCCTCCAGACAGACAGGAGTTGCAGATATGGTCTCAGTTCGATCAATTGCCAATACACCAAGCAGCCTGACCCCCAACGATCTGCCTTGGATCATCGAGCACCGCGAAGACCGCTGCACCCTGTGCGGCAAGTGCGCCGCGGTATGCCCGGTGGGCACCCTGAAGCTGGCCTACATGCGCAAGCGCATGCCCCATCTGGTGCTTTCCGCCACGGAGCGGGGCAGCTCGTACAAAACCTTTGTCGGCATCCGCCAGTCCACCGAGGTGAGCAAGCGCTGTATCGGCTGCGGCACCTGCGCCATGGTCTGCCCCAACGAGGCCATCCATCCGGTCCCCAACAACGATCGCGACCGCTTCCGCTTCGTCAACAGCCAGCAGGGCGAACCGGCCAAACGCGGCGGCCGCCGCAACGTGCCGGGCGCGAGCCTGCTTGACCGCATCATCTTCGACCGGATATCCATGCTCACCGATCCGGCTCTCGACGCAGGTCGCCACGAGTTTTCCTGCAATACCCTGTTGGGCCGGGTGCTGCCGCCGGAGGAATACGTCCGCCGCAATCTGGCCGGCGAATGGATTCCGCCGGTCCGGGAAATCTTCCCCTTTGTCATCGGCTCCATGTCCTTTGGCGCGCTCTCGCCCAATATGTGGCTGGGGTTGCTGCAGGGCGTGGCCTATTGCAACGAGGTCCTGGGCATTCCCGTGGTCATGGCCACCGGCGAGGGCGGTTGCCCCCCCTGGGTTCTGCGCAGCCCGTTTCTGAAATACATCATCCTCCAGATCGCGTCCGGCTATTTCGGCTGGGACGAGATCATCCGGGCCATTCCCGAGATGCAGTGCGATCCGGCGGCCATTGAGATCAAGTACGGCCAGGGCGCCAAGCCCGGCGACGGCGGCCTCCTGATGTGGTTCAAGGTCAGTAAGCTCATCGCCCGGTTGCGCGGGGTGCCCGAGGGCGTGGATCTGCCCTCCCCGCCCGTGCACCAGACCCTCTACTCCATTGAGGAATCGGTGATGAAGATGATCCAGACCATGTCCATGGCCTGGAATTTCAGGGTTCCGGTTTATCCGAAGATCTCCGGCTCCACCTCGGCCAAATCGGTCCTGAACAACCTGGTGCGCAACCCCTATGCCGGGGCGCTGATGATCGACGGCATCGACGGCGGCACGGGTGCTGCCTACAACATCAGCATGGATGCCACCGGCCACCCCATCGCCGCCAATGTCCGCGAGTGCTATCTCGACCTCTGCGCCCAGGGCAAGCAGAACGAAATCCCCATCTTTGCCGCGGGCGGCGTGGGCAAGAACGGCAACGTCACCCAGAACGGCATGGCCCTGATCATGCTGGGCGCCTCCGGCGTCCACATGGGCAAGTTCATCATGCAATCAGCCGCCGGGTGCCTGGGCAACGAATCGAACCGTTGCAACGTCTGCAACATCGGCCTGTGCCCCAAGGGCATCACCAGCCAGAATCCAAAGCTCTATCGCCGTCTCGATCCGGATCAGGTCGCCCAGCGCGTGGTGGAGACTTTCATGTCCATCCGCACCGAGATGAAGAAGATCATGGCGCCCCTGGGCCGCTCGCAGAGCCTTCCCATCGGCATGTCCGACGCCCTGGGCATCGATGACAAGGATGTGGCCGAACGTTTAAATATCAGATACGTATGTTAGTCGTCGCTTAAAAATAAAGCTGAGTTGAGCAGCTTGCCTGCTCAAACGAAACTTATGCCCTTTGGGTATAACTATAAAATATTGAGATGCCGTGAACGGCATAAGGCGCCGTAACGAAAAAACCTCCGTAGCATCGCCGTTTATGCGGCTATTAACAACGATGGTTATTTCGTTACGCCCCCTACAGAAGGAGTACGCTGTGAGCAAAGCAATTGTCGTAAAAGGGCTTGATGCCAATGGCCAGCGGATCAGCTCCAAGAACTTCGAAGAACTGGTCCAGAAGGCCTTTGCCAAATCCACCCGGCTCAAATTGGAAACCTACGGCCAGCACAATGTGGGCGGCCGGTTGAAAAACGGTGGCAAGAAGGTGGAGATCGAAGTCAGCGGTCCCTGCGGCCAGCGCTTGGGCTGCATGGGCATGCCCGGCACCACCATCGTCTGCGACGGGCCTGCCTCCGATGACGTGGGCTACCTCAACATCGGCGCGGAGATCACCGTCAAGGGCGATGCCACCAACGGGGTCTGCAACGCCATGGCCGAAGGCAAGGTCTATATCGGCGGCTCCATCGGCGCCCGGGGACTTACCATGACCAAATGGAACCCCGAACACCAGCGCCCGGAGCTGTGGGTGCTGGGCTCGGCGGGCGACACCTTTGCCGAGTTCAACTGCGGCGGCATAGGGGTGATCTGCGGCATCGAAGCCAAGAACCCCAAGAACGTCCTGGGCTACCGCCCCTGCGTCGGCATGGTCGGCGGCTGGCTCTACTACCGGGGCAAAAACGACGGCTCCTATGACAAAAAGAGCGTCATGGCCGTGCTGCCCAACGACAAGCAGTGGGCATGGCTCATGGAGCGGATGCCCGTGTATCTCAAAAAGATCGGTCGCACCCGGCTGCTCAAGAAGCTCTCCGTCCGCAAGGAATGGATGATGCTGATCTCCATCCCGCCCCAGGACCGGGCTCTGATGTTCTCCGGCCCCATGCCCATGGCCGAGTTCAAGCAAAAGATCTGGAACCCCGGCTTTGGCGGCGGCGACCCCATCCGCGATCTGGCTCCCGGCCTTGACCGCAGCCCCATCGGCATGATCGAGACCGGCGATCTGCGGCGGCGCCAACCATTCTGGGCCAACCGCGACAAGGCAGCACCCTGCGCCTATTACTGCCCGGTCCACATCCCCACCATCGACCGGTTGCGGCTGATCCGCGAGGGCAAGGGTGATGAAGCCTACAAGATGCTGCTCGACTACACCCCCCTGCCAGCCTCGGTCTGCGGCTATGTCTGCCCGAACCTCTGCATGCAGAACTGTTCCCGGCAACTGGTGGACGAAAAAATCGACGTGCAGATGCTGGGCCGCGCAGCCCGCGACGCCAAGGCTCCCAAGCCCGTAAAATCACTGGGCAAGAAGGTCGCCATCATCGGCGGCGGTCCGGCCGGGATGAACGCGGCCTGGCAATTGGCCAAGGCTGGGGTCGAGGCGCATATCTTCGAGCGCGACCAGCAACTCGGCGGCAAGCTCGGCCAGGTCATTCCCTGGGAGCGGCTGCCCAAGGCCATCTGGGACGCGGAGATCCAGCGATTCCTCTCCATGCCCAATATCAAGGCCACCTTCGGCGTGAACATGACCAAGGAGAAGTTCGCCGAGCTGAAGAAAAAATACGACCATGTCATTGTGGCCGTGGGCACCCACCAGCCGCGCACCATTCCCTTCCCCGGCCATGAACGGGTTGTTCCGGCCCTGGACTTCCTGAAGAGCGCAAAAAGCGCCAAGCCGCTCAAGGTCGGCAAGCAGGTGGTAATCATCGGCGCGGGCAACGTGGGCTGCGATGTAGCCTGCGAAGCGTACCGGTTGGGAGCTAAAGAGGTCACCCTGGTGGATATCCAGAAGCCCTTGGCATTCGGCAAGGAAAAGGCGGCGGCTGAAGCGCTGGGCGCCACCTTCAAATGGCCGGTGCAGACCAAGGAAGTCACCGCCGAGGGGCTCATCGACGCGGCTGGCCAGCTCATCCCGGCCCAGACCGTGATCATCTCCATCGGCGATGTCCCGGCCCTGAAATTCCTCCCCGATACTGTTGAGGTCATCACCGTGGGCGGCGCTGGCTGGATCAAGTGCAACGGAGCAGGCCTTACCAGCGACCCGAAAATCTCGGCCATCGGCGATGTGGAGCGCCCCGGCTTGGCCACCAATGCCCTGGGCGCTGGCAAGAAGACCGCGGAGGCCATTGTGGCCGGGTTCAAGGGAGAGGAGTGGAAGGATTTCGGCCAGCAGCTCATCCCCCACAGCAGCCTGACCGCAGCCCATTACAACCCGGAGCCGTGCCCCGGCTCCTCCGAGGCGGCGGAGGCGGAACGCTGCATGAGCTGCGGCACCTGCCGCGACTGCCACCTCTGCGAGACCATCTGCCCGACCCAGGCCATTTCCAGACAGAATCTGGAGGGCAAAGAGTACCGCTATGTCTCGGATCCGGACAAATGCATCGCCTGCGGTTTCTGCAGCGATACCTGTCCCTGCGGCATCTGGGTGATGCGGCCCTTCTGAGCCTTTTTTTATCCTGATCCCGCAAGCGTCCAAAAAACGGGGGCAGCCTATCCCGGTTGCCCCCGTTTTTTTCTCCGACAGCCGGCAAATACCTACCCCAGCTCTCTCTCAGACAAAGATCCGGCAGAGGTTCTTTGCCATTTCTCCCGCGTAATCCCGCACGTAACAGCCGCCAGCAGGGGTACACCACAAAAAAAAAGAGGAACGGCCCTCGCCGTCCCTCTTTTTTTAATATCCCCATGCGAAGAACCGTATCGATCTGCCCTAGCCCTCTTCGTACACCTCGGTGACGGTCAATTTTTCGCTGGACCGTGCGTTTTTTCGATGAAATTCGTACATGGCCATGGCCACATTCCGCGCATCGACGGTTGTTTTTTCGATTGCGGCAGTCCGCCAGAGTTCTGCTCCCCCGACCTTGAATTTTACCACAAACTTGCGCATCCCCCTCTCCTTTTGCCTGAAAACTCATGGGCAGTTCCCCCAGAACTCCCCCCGGTTGATACAACCAACCTTATGCAAGGGTATCGCATTATTTGCCCATCCAGGTCAATACCTAAAAAATACGAGTTCCTGCCTCACTGTTTCCTGCAAGTCCTCCCTCCCTTTCCTGCCGCGTTCTCCACAAAAAACAGCTACAAATATGTGCAAAACAAACATGCATTTTACATATTTGTGCCACAGCACAACCGGGCAACGCACCCACAATCCTGCGAAAAAATGCGCATATTCCATGAGAAAACAGCCAGCACCCCGATGGCACGATTATCGCAAACCGTTTCGTGGATCATCACACCATATCAACCCGAAACACCAAGGAGGCACCATGCGCCATCGTTTTTTCGCCCGACTCTGCACCACCATTGGTCTTGGGCTCCTCCCCAGCCTTGCCCTGGCCGGCGACAGCCAAAGCGTCGACAGCGGCACCACGGCCTGGATGCTGATCTCCACGGGATTGGTGCTTCTGATGATCCCCGGCCTGGCCATGTTTTACGGCGGTCTGGTTCGCACCAAAAATGTCCTGGGCACCATGATGCACAGCTTCGTCTCCATGGCGGTGATCGGCGTGCTCTGGGTGGTCTGCGGCTACAGCCTCACCTTCGGCAAGGGGATCCTCGGCGGGGTCATCGGCTGGAACCCGGATTACTTTCTGCTCCAGGGCATCGACGAGACCATCACCAACGGCGTGCCCGAGTATGTCCTCGCCATGTTCCAAGGCAAATTCGCCATCATCACCCCGGCCCTGATCAGCGGCGCCATTGCCGAACGGGTTTATTTCCGGGGCTACATCCTCTTCATCGTTCTCTGGTTTCTGTTCGTCTACAGCCCCCTGTGCCACTGGATCTGGGCCCCGGACGGCTGGCTGTTCAACGCCGGCGCGGGTGGGGTCATCGACCTGGCCGGCGGCCTGGTGATCCACGTTTCCGCCGGTGTCAGCGCCTTGGTCGCCGCCCTGTTCCTCGGCCCGCGGCAAGGGTATCCCAAAACCGCCATGCATCCGAACAATCTGGTCATGACCATGATGGGCGCGGGACTTCTCTGGGTCGGCTGGTACGGTTTCAATGCCGGCTCCACCGTGCAGAGCGGCCTGGAAACCGCCAGGGCGCTCACGATGACCCAGATCTCGGCGGCAAGCGGCGCGCTGACCTGGCTGATCATCGAGGCCATCACCTTTAAAAAGGCCACCTCCCTGGGTTTTGTCTCCGGCATCCTCGCCGGTCTGGTGGTGATCACCCCGGCCGCCGGGGTGGTCCAACCCATTGGCGCCCTCACCCTCGGCGCCGCCTCATCGCTGCTCTGCTACTTCGCCCTGCTCATGAAGATCCGACTCGGCTACGACGACTCCCTGGACTGCTTCGGCATCCACGGGGTGGGCAGCGGCCTGGGCGTGCTGCTGCTCTCCTTTTTCATCCGCGACTCCTGGATGGCAAAGGCCTCCGCCGCGGCCGGACACCCCTGGACCGCCTTCGACCAGTTGCAGGTGCAGCTTCTCGGCATGGGAGCAACCATCGCCCTGGCCGTTGCCGCCACGCTCCTGATCTGTGTGGTGGTGGAAAAAACCGTGGGCTTCAGGATCGATCCGCAGGGCGAGCTTGAAGGGCTGGACAAATCCCTCCATGGCGAATCCGGTTACGGGATGGCTGATCGCTGAGCGGCACTGTCCATAGTTTATACAAAAAGGCCGGAGCCCTGTTGGGGGTCCGGCCTTTTTGTGTTGGGATTCCCCCAGAAATTCCTGGGAATACAAAAATAGCCTTTCTCCTTTGCGCTCTTTCTTCTTTTGCGTGCCCAAAAGAAGAAACAAGAAAAAGGCACCCCAGCCAGTCCTGGCCCTGCGGGCTTCCCTTACTTCTCGCCGAGGGCGGGACGCGGAAAAACTCGGGCTTTACCCTCAAACAGTCGGAGTCTCCGCCACTGCGTGGCTCCGCTTACCTCCCGCGTCTTTTCCGCCCCCGTCTGCGAGGCGCGGCAGGACAAATGGGGAGGGGGAAAATTCCCATTGGCACGCAGCCGAGCACCGGAGAGGCTGCCGAAAAGGGGATTTGCACTGTTTGAGCGCAGCGAGTTTGCAAAGCCCCGGCAGCATCGAGGAGCACAGGGCATCCCGCCTTCGGCGGGACAAGAGACACAGGGGGCCTTTTCTTTGGTTCGTTTCTTTGGGCAAGCAAAGAAATGAACAATCTAATTTCATGCTGCATTCCCCCCTAATTTGCGAACAAACCTTTTTACCCGGGACAGCCTCAGTCCAGTGATGATACAATGCCCCAGACATCACTCCATATCCATCTCTTCCCCTGGGGCATCTTCTCCATGCTGTCAATACAGAAACCTCCTTGCCGCAAATCAAAAAGTCACACCCACTTTTTCTCCTTAGCCATCCCCCTACTTCTCCTCGCCTTCTGCCTGCCTCCCCAAACAGCCACCGCCGGCCTAACCATCCGCCAAGGCTATTTCTGGGACACCGACCGCCAGGAGACCTTCATCCCCCACGGCTTCGCCTATCAGGTATGGAACCCGCCGGTTTTCGCCACCCAGACCTTGGCGGAAGTTGACTACGACCTGGAGGGTATGCAACAGGCCCATGCCAACTCCCTGCGGGTTGAGCTGGTTTGGGAAAGCGTGGAACCGCAGGAAGGGGTCTTTCTCTGGGACCAAGCCGATCATCTGGTTAAAAAGGCCGAACAGCTCGGCCTCAAGCTCTTCATCCTCATCGGCTACCAGTACCCCCCCTCCTGGTTCGCCACCCATTATCCCCAGGCCATGGCCCGCACCGCAAACGGCCCAAGCCCCCTGCTGAACTACAGCCACCCCCAGGCCAAAGAATCCTTTGCCCGCTTCATCGGTGCGGTCTGCGACAGGTATAAGGCAAGCCCTGCCATCGGCGGCTGGATTCTCGGCAACGAATTCGCCTTCTACGACCTCTGGGAAAATGCCGCGATCAAGAACCAGGTGGGCTACGACGAACAGGTCAGCCTGCCATCCTACCGGGCCTTCCTGGCCCAAACCTACGGGGGAAATATCGGGAGGCTGAACGCCGCCTGGGGAACCACCTTCCAAAGTTTTGCCGAGGTGCCCATGGCCCGTGCCTACCCGGAAAACCGCGCCGACCACGAGGCCATCCGCAACTCCGGCTACCACGATCTCATCCAGTGGCGCAAACGCACCATCGGTGACTTTGTCGCCGCAGGCGCCAAGGCGGCGAAAACCGCCGCGCCCGACCAGTTGATCTCCTATTCCATGGTGGGCGGCATCTTCAACGGCCTGGACCCCAACTACACCGCCGAAGACCCGGGAACCATCTCCGAACGCTGCCGGGCTGCTGGCGCGCCCCTGGATTTCATGTCCCTCAACCTCTACTCCTGGGCCCTGGCCGGGCACGAGCTGCGCTCTCTGGATTTCGGCATCGCCAAGTTCCGCGACCTCCTCGACATCCCGGTGCTGATCACGGAAACCGGTCACAGCTCCACGGAAACCTTATTCCCCGGCGCGGCGGCCCGCCAGACCGAGGCCATTGTCAGCTCCACCTGGGAAGCCATGCTCTCCGGGGCCATGGGCGTACATCTCTTCCACTGGAGCGACCGCAACAACTTCCTCGCCACGCCGTATCCGAGGGAAGCGGGCTTCGGGGTGGTGGACCAGGAACGGCAGCCCAAACCCAAGGTATACGAGGCAGTGCGGTCCATGTTCCGGCAGATGGAGGAGCTGCCCCTGACCCGCTTCCTTGCCGGCTCACAAACCCTGGCGCCGGACATCCTGATCTACTGGCCCAAGGACATCGACCTGGGCTGGAACCGGGCCAATGAGGAGATCGCCTCCCTCTGGGGCGGACTCCGCCGCCTGGGGTTTCTACCGAAACTCATCAGCAGCCCCCTTGCCGACCTGGGTAAGGCAGAGCTGGAGACCGGAGCCAAAAGCCTGCTCCTGCCGAGAAATTTCCAGATGCAACCGGATGATCTTGGCGCCCTGACCACGGTGCTCGACCGGGGCATGCATATCCACGCCAATCTCGACCTGCCCGGCCAGTTCGACGCCAACCACCGGGAAAACCCCGGCTGGGACGCGGCCATGGGGAAGGTCTTCGGGATTGACGTGAGCCAGGCCAGGCCTGCCTGGGATAGCGGGATACGGCCGGGGGCAGATTGGAGCGCCGGGTACGCCCCTCTGCTCCTCAACCCCGCGCCAGGAAGCATCCTCGGGCAGACCCAACCAACGACAATCCGGGCTTGGAAATACTGGATTGGGGTGCGCCCAGCCTCGGGCGGCACACCCCAAGCTTGGAGCGAAAACGAATCCGGCTTGCGCCTGAGCGCGGCCATGGTCACCAAGGAGCATCCCGCAGCGCGCACCGCACTCAACACCTTCGGCCTGGGCGACTTCATAGCCCCGGCCATCCTGCTGAACAGCCCGCAGGGCGCGCCCACCTTTGCCTGGGATACCCGCACCACTTGGCTGACCGCGATCTACAATAATTTTTTCGGTATGCAGCCCCGGATCGAACTGACGGGGCCTGGAAGCGTCTATGTCCTCGCCGACCTGCGCCGGACCCCGGACGGCTGGCTCCTGGCCCTGATGAATGAGCATACGGAACCGGCCCTGGTGAGCGTTCGAGCGGAGTGGCTTCTCGAGGAAGGGGCGGTGGTGAAAGATCTGCTTTCCGGCGATGCCGGACAGGGGCTAAACAGGCTGATTCTAACAGGAGACGGCTACCGGCTGTTCCACATCACTCAGGCACGGCAGGGCCAGAATGAAGATCCGCCGCGGACGGAAGAGGGATCGCACCAGAAAAGCCAGGACTTATAATCCTCTTAGCCGAAGAAGCGCACCACTTGGCTCTCGCCAGTGCGCGAACCGTAAACCACGATTGCCGGAGGCAGCCGCACCCCTTTGAGAACGCGGTTGCCTCCGGCACACCATAAAAACAGGGCGTCATGGCTGAATCGCCCGACGCCCCGATGTCCCAACCAGAGGTGTTCCTCCCGACTATTTCTTAGCGTTGCTTTGCTGTTTTTCGCTGTACCAGACTTCATTCTCCACCGGCAGGGAGAGGATGGTTGACCACTCGCTCCAGGACCCGGGGTAGACTTTTATGTCCTTGAAGCCGAGCAGGGTTTTCAGCACGATGTAGGCATGGGCGGTGCGGTCTCCGCTGTGACAGTACTGATAGATGACCTTGTCCGGGGTGACTCCGGCCTCGGCAAAAATCTTCCCGATCTCCTCCGCGGACTTGAAGGTATGATCTTCCGTGTTGTTCGCCAGGGTGCCGGTGACGTTCACCGCGCCGGGAATATGGCCGCCGCGAATGGAGCGGATCTCCTTCGCGTTGTATTCGTCCGCGGGGCGGACATCAAGCAGGACGATCTTTGGATTTTTTTCCGCCACGGTGTCCCGATAGACATCAGACCAGGTGATCACATTCGGATTCATCTTCACCACCGTGTACCGGGCGGGCTTGATAGTGCCATGCCCGTCAACCAGCGGGTAGCCGAGTTTTTTCCATTTAACGAGACCGCCGTTGAGCAGCTTGAGCTTGCTGGTGTCATGACCATAGTGTTCCATGACAACAAGCAACCTGCTGGCAAAAATGCTGTATTTGTCGTCGTAGGCCACCACCGTGGTGTCGTTGGTGATGCCGAGGCGGGCCATGAGGTTTTCAAACTGGTCCTTGGTCGGGTAAAGGGTCGGCGGAATGGCATAAACATTGCCGAGATCGAGGTAGCGGTTGACCACCGCCACGTTGGGCAGATGCTTATTGCCGGGCAAATGATCGCCGGCGATGGCCTCGGCCTTGGACGGAACCTCCACCACCCGGATATTGGGGTCGTTGATATGCTGTTTCACCCAATCTGCCTCGACAATGTCGATGGCCGCGGCCGGACCGGCAAACACCACCAGGACGAGGAGCACCCCCAGTAAAGCACGCATGATTTTCATCTGTTTTCTCCCTTGCTTTTGATTTTTTTGCTCTTTCCGTGTCTCGACTCATCTGGGGCAACAACGGCGCCCCCTGAAGCCAGGACCGAAAACATCCCTGTTCGACAAAATTAATTTCCTGTCGACCAATGACAAAGCAAGGGTTGTGCCACGGAAATTTGCGTGTAATTTCAGCAAAACAGGCGAAAACAACTCATTCAAACTGAAACGATCGTTCAATTTGAACGAAAGCCGGGAGAGCGCGGTGGCTTGTTGTCGAGGCGGAAAAAAGGGCGCATCGGAACGGAAGGTGGCGACTGAGCCTGGTCGCAGACTCCACGATCAGTGGCGCCGGCACATGGGTATCGCGGGCATGGCCCGCTCAACGGACTTGCGACCGAGAGCCTCCTTTCCGGGAAGCTGGACAACACCGGTCATCCGCGTCACCCAAGGCCATACTTCTTGATCTTGCGCCAAAGCGAGGCCGGACTGATCCCGAGCATCTCCGCGGTTCTGCCTCGGTGACCGCCGGTATTCCGCAGGGTTTTGGCAATCAGCTCTTTTTCCATCTCCGCCACGGAGAACAGCCGTGCCTCCCCGCCGTCATAGCTGCCCCTATCCACGTCCAGTGGCGGCAGATGCTCCGGCAGCAGTTCGGGGGCATCGGAAACGATGACCGCCCGCTCCAGAACATTCTGCAACTCCCGCACATTGCCGGGCCAGGAGTGACCGCGCAGACGCGCCAAGGACTCCTTGGAAATGGTCTTCGCTTCCTTGCCGTACTTGGCGCCGTATCTGGCCAGAAAATAATGGGCCAGCAGCGGGATATCCTCCTGATGCTGGCGCAGGGGCGGAATGTCAACGGTAACCACGTTGAGACGGTACAAAAGATCCCGGCGGAAATGGCCGACCTTCACCTCCTCGGCCAGGGAGGTGTTGCTCGCGGCGACCACCCGCACATCGACCCGGCACGGCTCGCGCCCGCCGACCTTAAAAAAGGTTCCCTCCTGCAGCACCCGCAGCAGCTTCACCTGAAACCCCGGGGAAGTAGCATTGATCTCGTCAAGAAAAAGGGTGCCCTTGTCCACCGCCTCAAAAAGACCCGGACGGTCCTGCTCGGCGCCGGTAAAGGCTCCCTGCACATGACCGAACAATTCGGACTCAAGCAGCGTCTCCGGCAGGGCGCCGCAGTTGATGGGCAGAAAATTCCGCTGCCGCCGAGAACTCCAGTCATGGATCAGCCGGGCGACCAGCTCCTTGCCGGTGCCTGTTTCACCCTGAATGAGGACGGTGGCGTCAAACGGCGCGATTCGGGCAATGAAGTCCTTGAGTTCCTCCATCTGCCTGCTGGTGCCGATCAACTCCTCGCCCCGGCATCCCGCGACCTGACGGCGCAGCCTCCGGTTTTCCCGCAGGAGCCGGACGTGTTCCACGGCCCGCGCCACGATGAGCAGCAGCGCGTCCGGTTCAAACGGTTTCTGAATATAGTCGTAAGCGCCTTTTCTGATCGCCTCTACCGCAGATTCGATGGTGCCGTAACCGGTGATCAGGATGACCATGCAGTCGGGATTGGCCGCTTTCGCCTTTCCCAGAATCTCAATCCCATCAAAATGGGGCATCATCAGATCGGTGATCACGATATCGACAGCCTGGCCGGCGAGAATATTGGCCGCCTCCCGGCTGTCGCCGCAAAATTGCGGGGCAAACCCCTCACCGGCCAAGGTCTCGCCCAGAAGTTGCCGCATGCGTAGATCGTCGTCAACAACCAGGATAGACGGCTGCTGCCCCTGTTCCGCTTTCTTGCCTGAAGGCCCGCCGCTCATGATGTCTTCTCAGTGAAGGCTGGCAGAAAAACGATGAAGGTGGCCCCGCCGCCCGGAGTGGATGCCACCTCCATGCTGCCGCCATAATCATCAACGATGCCGGCGCAGATGGAAAGCCCGAGTCCGGTGCCCTCGCCGATGGGTTTGGTGGTATAAAACGGGTCGAAAATCCGGGTGCGGATATCCTCGGCAATGCCCGGGCCGTTGTCCTCCACCTCCATGACCACCCGCTGCCCATCATGGCGGGTGCTGATCACGATGCGGCCCTGGCGGCCGATGGCCTGCAGTGCGTTCAGAAGCAGATTGAGCACGATTTGCTCCAACTCCACCGGATCCGCCATGATGGGCGGCAGCGGCTGTTGTTCGCTGACCAGTTCGATCTTTCTTTTGACCAGTTCGGTGTTAAGAATCGGCAGGGCCTTATCAATGACAGTGTTCAGGTTGCAGGCCCCCAGCGCCCGGCGGCTGTGGGCGGAATGCCTGGCAAAGCTCAGCAGTGCCTGAATAATGGTGCTGCTCTTTTTCGCCTGCTCCGCTATGATGGCAAGTCTCTCCTTCTGGGCGGCGGAAAGATCCTTGTCCTTGAGAAGCAGCCGGGCATACCCAAGAATACTGCCCAGCGGCGTGTTTAATTCATGGGCCACCCCAGCCGAGAGCTGGCCGATGGCCGCCAGTTTCTCGGTGCGATGCAAGAGTTCCTGCCTCCTTTTCTCCTGGGTAATATCCCGGAAGGTTACCACCTTGCCGATACTCTGATTTTCGGCATCAAGCAGATGGCCGACGTTGGCGGAAAGCAACAATTCACTGGCGCCTCCTCTGGCCGGATAGGAGATTTCCACCCCCTGCAAGTTTCCCTCTCCACCGGCAAGAGGCGCGGAGACCGGGAAAAGAGCGGCCAGGGGCTGACCGAGCAGTTCAGCGTCGCCGCAGCCGGTGATCGCGGCGGCGGCCCGGTTGCAGACGACCACCCGGTCTTCGGGATCAAGAACCAGCAGCCCTTCCGAGAGGCTTTCGATGACCGTGGCCAGTTTCGCTTTTTCGGTGAGGTAGTATTCCCGTTGCTCCTTTTCCGCGGCTTCCGCCTTTTTCTTTTCGGTAATGTCCAGGGAGACCTCGATCACCTTGCTGACCTCGTCATCCGCGCTCCTGGCATAGGGGGTGGTCACCACCTGGAAATACTTGTCCTTTTTCTTCACCTCCCGGACCACAACGGGCTGGCCGGTGGCAAAGGTTTCCACCGCCGGACAATCCATCCCCGGCACCTCTTTATTGCAATATATCTCATAGCAGTAACGGCCGGCGACATCGGTCAGACTGGGGTCCACCAGCAATTCCCGCTGCATTTCGTTGCAGCGCTGGATAGTGAACTCCCGGTCGATAATGGAGATGCCGACCCCGGTGGCATCAAAGATGGCCTGCAGCTCATCCTTGGCCTGGCGCAGCTCGCTGATGTTTTCGTTGAGAAATTCAAAAACCTGGGCAAAGGAATCGGCGATGATACCGATGGGGTCAAGGTCGATCAGTGCCCGGTCATCCAGTTCCTCGGGCCGCAGGGGCTGGGTGCCCATCACCCCCAGCAACTGGTTGGTTTTCTCCCTGATGTAGCGGATGTATTGCTGATTAGCATTCTCAAGGGCGGTGCAGCGGTCCGCCTGCCGATCAGCGCTATGTGCCTTGTCCGGCTTGCTCATACCTTTCTGCCCACAACAATTTCGTAATAGGTCTTCACCTTGCGGACCTCCACCTCATAGCCCATCTTCCGGGCGGATTCAGGCACGGTTCTCGTGGTGTCGCGGTGATCGGTACGGATCACCAGGCACGCCCGGCCGCTGCGGAGCTCATCCTTACGAACATTGATCTCCTTGAGCACCACCAGCAGACAGGCGGGGCACATCTGACCGAGAATGTTCAGTTCAATGATTTTTGCCTCTTCTTCCATCCCCATGACCGTCACCTGAAAAAAATTATGGGAAGTAGGCGGGCGCCAACCCAGGCACCTACAACCATGCCACCGACAAAAAGCATCGCCTGATAGGAAAGAAGCGGTAGGCCGCCGAGCACATACTTGACATTGCAGCCGCCAGCCAGCCTTGCTCCCAAGGCCACCAGCAGACCGCCACCAAAAGCCGCCAGCCCCTGCCGGGTCGGCGGCAGGCCATAGACGCGGAACTCCCGCAGATACAGAGCGGTCAGGAACGAACCGGCAATGATCCCCACCAGCAGAGGCATTTCACTGAAAAAAACAAGGTCGATACGGGGGCCTGCGCCTCCCGTGAGCATGGTGTCGCCGCTTTGCACCACCAGTGACGAAGTCTGAAAATATTCCAACTGCGCCACATGTCCGGGCACCAGCAGCGCTTCGATAAAGGCACCGATCTTGGCATAGGCGGTGGAAATCCCGATGGGCCATCCTGAGGCAAGACAAGCGGCCAGATTGAGCCCGGCCAGAACAATGGCGGCCCGCCAGGGCTGGAGATATGCATCGGCTGCGGCGGAAACCACCATTTTCCCCTGCCGCTGCCAGAGCAAGAACAGAGGGATGCTGGCGCAAACGATCAGCCAGCCGGCAAGAGGCCAGGTCTGGCCGAGGGACACTTCCCTGCTGAACAGCGACAGATGCTCCACCCTGCGGATAAACGGATGGATCTCGGCATAGAGCATGCTTCCTCCGACAATGCCCAGAAAAGAAATGGCATTGGCCAGGTTACCACCGCCCATTTTATAGAGAGTGCTCACTATGCACCCGCCAGCCAACACCATGCCGATCCCGAACACCAGTCCGCCGACCAGGCCGGGCAACGAGGCGCGACCAAAGGTGGGCGAGGACTCAAGGGGCAGCCCCCAGACGAGTCTGGCCAGAAGAAAGAGGAACATGGTCAACACCACCGCCAGAAGGAGAGGCCGCAACAGGCTGAAATCCCGGAAGAGGAAAACATCGCGCAGGATTCCGGCCAAGCAGAAATCACTGCGGTAGAGCACACTCCCCAAGGCAAGTCCGATACAAAAATGCGCAAATGCAAGAAGATGGGAGTCAAACAGCAGCATGTTTCACGGACCTCCGGCAGACCATGACGGTTGAATTCTCCTTGTCCGGATGAACCGGCTCAGGACAGGCGGTTCCGGTAATCCTCATAGCCGAAGGAACGCACCACCTCGCTTTTCCCGGTGCGCGAGTCGCAGACCACGATGCTGGGCAGCCGCACCCCGTTGAAGGTGGTGGTCTTGACCATCGTGTAATGGGCCATGTCGCCGAAGACCAGCCGCTGCCCGATCCGCAACGGCTCGGGGAAGGAATAGTCGCCGATCACGTCCCCGGCCAGACAGGAGAGCCCGCCCAGCCGGTAGATGTGGGCAAACTCGCCGGGCTCGCCAGCGCCGAAGAGCACCGGCCGGTAGGGCATCTCCAGAACATCGGGCATGTGGGCCGTGGCCGAGGTGTCGAGGATGGCGGTGCGCTTCTCGTTTTCCACGATATCCAGCACCCGGGTCACCAGCACCCCGATGTTGAGGCCGATGGCCTCGCCCGGCTCCAGATAGACCTGCACCCCGTATTTTTCCTGAATCCTGCTGATGGTGGCGCAGAGGCGGTCGAGGTCGTAGCCCTCCCGGGTGATGTGGTGGCCGCCGCCGAAATTGACCCATTGCATCCCATGGAGAAACTCGCCGAACTTCTCCTCAAAGGCGGCAACCGTGTGCGCCAGGGCATCGGCGTCCTGCTCGCAGAGGGCGTGGAAATGCAGCCCCTCGATGCCGTCCAGCAGCTCGGGCTTGAACTGGTCGCGCACCACGCCGAGGCGGGAGAAGCGGCCGCAGGGGTTGTAGAGATCCACCTCCACCTCGGAATACTGCGGGTTGACCCGGATGCCGCAGGAAACCTTCTTGCCTGCCCCAGCAACTTGGTCCTTGAAATGCTGCCACTGACGGAAGGAATTGAAGACCAGATGGTCGGCGCAACAGAGGATTTCAGCAAATTCCTCATCTGAGTAGGCCGGGGCATAAACATGCACCTCCTTGCCGAACTCCTCACGGGCCAGCCGCGCCTCGGAGAGGGAACTGGCCGAAGCGCCGTGCAGCACCTCGCGGATCTGGGCAAAGAGGCTGAACATGGCAAAGCCCTTGAGGGCCAGGAGGATCCTGCAGCCGGTGCGCTGCTGGACTTGGCCAAGGATCCCTAAGTTGCGGGCCAGACTGGCCCGGTCGCAGACGTAGCTGGGGGTGGGCACTTGGCTCAGGTCACAGCCGATATTGATTACCTTGTGGCTCATTGTTCTCTTCCGGAATTATAGCGTAACCGCCCTGCCGACGGGCAGCTCATGCAGGGCCGCCTCAAATTCGGCTGCCGCAGCCTCGCCCTCCGCCGGAGCCCAGGGGGCGAAATCCTCCTCGGGCAGCACCGCATACGGACCGGGCTTGACCTCCACCAGCAGGGTGCCCACCTCTTCGATAATCAGGGTGTGCCAGATCCCGGCCGGGATCTCCACCCCATAACGCGACCCGCTTGCAGCGATCGCGACCTTTTCCGTAAGCAACCCCGCCTCGTCAAACAGCAGCACCGAACCGCTCCCGGCCAGGCAGAGAAAAAGCTCCCACTTCGGAGACATTCGATGGCGATGGGGCCGGATATAGGTTCCGGGCTCCATATCCACCACCAGCCGCTGCACCGGATCATCCGGGCTCGCATGCAGACAATGGTGCACCCTCCGCCTGGGGATCTTTTGGGCCTCAACCCGCAGCCCGGCATGGAGGGAGGAGTCGATGCTCTTCAGCAAGGATTCCCGCACGGCAGCCTAGGCCAGCACCTTTTCCACCCACGGCAGGCCGTGGATATTGAGCTTCTCCATGAAGGGGTCGGGATCCAGCTCCTCCATGTTGAAAACCCCTGCGCCCCGCCACGTGCCGGTGAGCATCATCATCGCCCCGATCATGGCCGGCACCCCGGTGGTGTAGGAGATGGCCTGGGAGCCCACCTCGCGGTAGCACTCCTCGTGGTCGCAGACATTATAGATGAACATCTTCTTGGGCTTGCCATCCTTGACCCCCTCCACCTCGCAGCCGATGCAGGTTTTCCCCTTGGTCCGCGGCCCCAGGGAGGCGGGGTCGGGCAGCAGCGCCTTCAGGAACTGCAGGGGGATGATCTCGCGTCCCTCGAACATGACCGGCTCGATCCCGGTCATGCCCACATTCTGCAGCACCTCAAGATGCTTGAGATAGTTGTCGGAAAAGGTCATCCAGAACCGGATCCGCTTGAGCCCCTTGATATTCCTGGCCAGGGATTCCAGTTCCTCGTGGTACATGAGATAGGCGTTCTTGGGGCCGATCACCGGGAAATCGTAGCTCTGCTTGATGGAAAGCGGCTCGGTCTCGACCCAGGAGCCGTTCTCCCAGTACTTGCCCTTGGCCGTGACCTCGCGGATATTGATCTCGGGGTTGAAGTTGGTGGCAAAGGGATGGCCGTGGTCCCCGGCGTTGGCGTCGAGGATGTCCACAGAATGGATCTCGTCGAAATGGTGCTTGGCCGCGTGGGCGCAAAAGACATTGGTGACCCCGGGATCGAAGCCGCTGCCCAAGAGGGCCATGAGCCCCCTTTCCTTGAAGCGGGCCTGGTAATCCCACTGCCATTTGTAGCAAAATTTCGCCTCATCCGGCGGCTCGTAGTTGGCGGTGTCCAGATAATCGACCCCGGTTTCCAGGCAGGCATCCATAATGTGCAGGTCCTGGTAGGGCAGGGCCAGATTGAGCACCAGCTTGGGCTGCACTCTTTTGATCAGGGCCACGGTCTCGGCGACATTGTCGGCATCAACCCGGGCGATCTCGATGTCGCGGCCGGTCCGTTCCTTAACGGATTTCTGGATATTCTCGCAGCGGGAAAGGGTCCGGCTGGCAAGGCAGATCTCGGAGAAAACCTCCGGTACCTGCGCGCATTTGTGAACCACCACACTGCCGACCCCTCCGGCCCCGATTATCAATACCTTGCTCATGAACTCTCTCCTTTCCCTTTGCTCTGCCATGCTTTCGCGCACACCATACAATACAATCGCACCTGAATGGTACTATACCTGAAACCCTTCTTTTTTGCACCTGCCGGGCCGGGGTAGCACCAAAAAAATCGGTCAACCACTCTCCAAAAAAGATTCAGGGAGATGCGACGCACCATGGTTGTTGAAATCGCAGATAAGCGCAGACTTCGACCAGCCGGGATTACAGCAGAAAGCGACCGGCGACGGTTGTCGCTTTATACCCATGTGATTTGCGTCACGGACCTGCAATCTTTTTTCATTTTTGCGAATGCATCCTGGTTGACAAGGCAAAACGGAAGGTGTATATCTTGCCACGACATAAAGAGAAGGGCCGTTAGCTCAACTGGTAGAGCAACTGACTCTTAATCAGTAGGTTTGGGGTTCGAGCCCCCGACGGCCCACCATCTTTTCTCATGAAACCCACGGCGAAACACACGGCCAGCGTGTTCGTCCGCCCCGCCTTTTTTCCATGACCGCTTATCCGCACCCGCCCCGGCGTATTTTTCAAAAAGGCTGATTTTTTTTTTGCCACGAAACCCACGAACGGGTACAAAAAAACAAACAATTTCCCCCAAACAAACTCGCCACGCCCCAAATCTAAAACTTTCGTGTCTTTCGTGGGTTTCGTGGCAAAAAATTCCGAAACTGCTCCCCTGAGAGGATACTTTGGTAAGAAAAATCATCAATCGCTTCCGTGACAAACTGAAAAAAATCATCGCCGGCCGGGGCAAAGCCAACGACCTTGCCGCCACCCACCCGGTTTCGCCCCTCTCCGAAGAGACGCAACGGACCTCCCGGCGTCGAGGCAAGAAGAAGGATCCCAAGCCTCCCCACATCCCGGAGAGTCTCCGGTCGCAAACAGCGCTCCCCGAGACCGACCCAACCCCCCCCTGGGATGCCTCGCAGTTTCTGGTCCCCAAGGTCGAGGGCAAAATGCGTTTCCACGACCTTGACCTGCCCAGTGAGATCATGCATGCCATCTCTGATCTCGGTTTCTCCTATTGCACCCCCATCCAGGCCCAAACCCTGCCCCACACTCTGACCGGCAAGGATGCCAGCGGCAAAGCCCAGACCGGCACCGGCAAGACCGCTGCCTTCCTGACCACCATCTTCACCCGCTTGCTGCGCACCGCCCCCCCGGGCAAGCGACGGCACGGCTCGCCCCGCGCCCTGATCCTGGCGCCGACCCGCGAGCTGGTCCTCCAGATTGTCGCGGACGCCCGCGAGCTTACCCAGTACTGCAATGTTGTCACGGTGGCGATTTTGGGCGGCATGGACTACCAGAAGCAACAGCGCCAGATCACCGAACAGCAGGTCGACATCATCGTGGCCACCCCGGGCCGGCTGCTGGATTTCAAGCGCCAGCAGTATGTCCACCTCGATCAGGTGGAGATCCTGGTCATCGACGAGGCGGACCGCATGCTGGACATGGGCTTTATCCCCGATGTCCGCCAGATCGTCCACGCCACCCCCAACAAGGACAAACGCCAGACCCTGCTTTTTTCCGCCACCTTGACCCCGCAGGTCATCAGTCTCGCCTCGCAGTGGACCACGACCCCGGTAACGGTGGAGATCGAGCCGGAGCAGGTGGTGACGGACACCGTAGAACAGTTGGTCTACCTGGTCAGCAGCCGGGAAAAATTCCCCCTGCTCTACAATATCATCATCCGCCAGAACCTGGAGCGGGTGATGATCTTTTGCAACCGCAAGGACGAAACCCGCCACCTCGCCGAAAAGCTGGCCCGTTACGACATCCAGTGCGCCATCCTCTCCGGCGACATCCCCCAGCACACCCGCACCAAGACCCTGGAAAACTTCCGGGCCGGCAAGATCCGGGTGCTGGTGGCCACCGATGTGGCAGGCCGAGGCATCCATGTGGACGGGGTGAGCCATGTCATCAACTACACCCTGCCCCACGATCCCGAGGATTATGTGCACCGCATCGGCCGGACCGGCCGGGCAGGCGCCCTGGGCACCTCGGTGAGCTTTGCCGACGAGTCCGACTCCTTTCAGCTTCCAGATATCGAGGAGTTCATCGGGGCCAAGCTGCCCTGCATCCAGCCCGATCCGGAATGGCTGTCAACCCCGCCCCCTTCCAGGCCTGCCCAAAAAAGAGAACCATCCTCCGCGCCCCGCAGCCGGCCGAGCGGCAGCGGCCCCGGCGGCAGCAGACCCCGGCCCGGCGGGAGAAGGCCTTCTTCAAGCAGGCAGAGCCCTCCGAGAGCAAAGACCTCCAACTGATGGCCACGATTACCCTGAAGGATATCGCCTTGAGCTTTGGCGGTCTGCCCCTGCTCAACGGCATCGATTTGCAGATCGAACCCGGCGAGCGGGTCTGCCTGGTGGGCCGCAACGGCGAAGGGAAATCCTCGCTCATGAAGATCCTGGCCGGGGAGATCGAACCGGACCGCGGCGAGATCACCCGGCAAAAAGGGCTGCGCGTGGCCCGGCTCACCCAGGAAGTGCCGGTCGGCACGACCGGGACCGTCTACGAAGTGGTGGCCGCGGGGTTGGGCGAGATGTTCGCCCTGCTTTCCCGCTACCATGCGGTGAGCCACCTGCTCCAGACCGATCACTCCGAAACGGTTCTGGCCGAGCTGGAAGAGGCCCAGCACGCCCTGGATGCCGCCAACGGCTGGCAGGCCCAGCAGCGGGTCGAGACCGTGCTTTCCCGGCTTTCTCTGCCACCTGATCAGGAATTCACCTCCCTTTCCGGCGGGCTCAAACGCCGCGTCCTGCTGGCCCGCGCCCTGGTCAGCGAACCGGACCTGTTGCTGCTGGACGAGCCCACCAACCATCTGGACATCGAGGCCATCAACTGGCTGGAAGAGTTTCTCCTCAGCTTTTCCTCCACCCTGCTCTTTGTCACCCATGACCGCATGCTGCTCCAGAAGATCGCCACCCGGATCGTGGAGCTGGACCGCGGCAGGCTGACGAGCTGGCCCGGCAACTTTGCCGCCTATCTCCAGCGCAAGCAGGACGCCCTGGATGCCGAAGCGAGCCAGAGCCACAAGTTCGACAAGAAACTGGCCCAGGAAGAGGCCTGGATCCGGCAAGGGATCAAGGCCCGCCGCACCCGCAACGAAGGGAGGGTCCGGGCCCTGCTCGACCTGCGCAAGGAACGCTCCGAACGCCGGAGCCAGGCCGGCAAGGCCCGCATCCAGATGCAGGACGCCGAACGCTCCGGCAAGCTGGTGGCCTCGCTCAAGGATGTCTCGTTTTATTACGGCGCCACCCCCATCATCAATGGGTTGACCGCCACCATCATGCGCGGGGACAAGGTGGGGATCATCGGCCCCAACGGCGCGGGCAAGTCCACCCTGCTCAAGCTCATCCTCGGCCAGCTTGCGCCTACCCAAGGGTCCATCAACCTGGGCACCCGCATCGAGTCCTGCTATTTCGACCAGAACCGCGAACAGCTCGATCCGGAAAAGACCGTGGCCGACAACGTGACCGACGGCGGGGACACCGTGCTGGTGAACGGCCAGCCCCGCCACATCATCAGCTATCTCCAGGATTTTCTCTTTGCCCCGGACCGGACCCGTTCGCCGGTGCGCGTGCTCTCCGGCGGGGAAAAAAACCGCCTCCTGCTGGCCAAGCTCTTCACCCAGCCCTTCAACGTGCTGGTGATGGACGAGCCCACCAACGACCTTGACGTGGAAACCCTGGAGCTGCTGGAAGAACTGCTCCTCGACTACCAGGGAACCCTGCTCCTGGTCAGCCACGACCGGGCCTTCCTGAACAACGTGGTCACCTCCACCCTGGTCTTTGAGGGCGAAGGCAGGGTTGAGGAATACGCAGGCGGCTACGACGACTGGCTTGTGCAGCGGGCCCAGGCACCGGCTTCGGCTGCCAAGCCCGAAAAAAGGGAAAAAAAAGAAACAGTCCCGTCCAATAAAGCTGCTGCCAAAAAGCTCTCCTACAAGGAAGAACGGGAGCTGGAGGCGCTGCCCTCACAGCTTGAGGAGATGGAAGCGCAACTGGAAGAGCTGCACCAGCAGCTCGGCGATCCCACTCTGTATCAGAAGGACCCTTCCGCGATCCCCCCAATCCAGAAACAACTGGAAGAACTGGAGCAGGAGTTGAAAAAGGCCTACGTCCGCTGGGAAGCGCTTGAGGCTGTCAAGGCTGGCGAGGCGTAACTCCGTGGCCGGGGCACACCGATGAAGATCATCCTCATCGCCGCCATGGCCAAGAACCGGGTGATCGGCCGGGGCAACGGTATCCCCTGGCACATTTCGAGCGAACTGCAACGCTTCAAGACCATGACCATGGGGCACACCCTGGTCATGGGGCGCAAGACCTTCGAGTCCATCGGCCGCCCCCTGCCCGGCCGGAAAACCATAATCGTCACCCGCAACCCGGAATATCGCGCCGCAGGATGCTCGGTGGCCACAAGCCTGGCCGCCGCCATCGCCCTCTGCCCGGAAACGGAAACAATCTTCATTGCCGGAGGCGGCGAGATCTACCGCGAGGCCCTGCCCCTGGCCGATGCGATCTATCTCACCGTGCTCGACCGGGAGGTGGAGGGCGACACCCTCTTTCCCGAGTTCGCCCCCAACCAGTTCCGCGCGACCTCAACAGAACGGTTGGAAGAACCGGACCCATACACCTTGACGATTTTTGCCCGCCGCTGATCCGTTCTCCAGCACTGCAGCCACCTCAAAAAACACAAAAAAACCCCCTGGCCGCCACAATACAGGCAGCCAGGGGGTTTTATTTTCAACCATGCCTATTTCAGGCGCGGGTCAAATGGCGGTACTTGATCCGGTGGGGCTGGTCGGCTGCATCGCCCAAACGGGCCTTGCGGTCGGCCTCGTACTCGGAGTAGTTGCCGTCGAACCAGACCACCTGGGAATCCCCCTCAAAAGCCAGCATGTGCGTGGCGATGCGGTCCAGAAACCAGCGGTCATGGCTGATGACCACGGCGCAGCCGCCGAAGTTCTCCAGCGCTTCTTCGAGAGCGCGCAGAGCGCTGACATCCAGGTCGTTGGTGGGCTCGTCCAGCAGGAGGACGTTGGCCCCTTCCTTGAGCATCCTGGCCAGGTGGACCCGGTTGCGCTGGCCGCCGGAGAGCAGCCCCACCTTTTTCTGCTGGTCGGTGCCGGAAAAGTTGAACCTGCCCACATAGGCGCGGGAGTTCACCTCGCGGTCGCCCATGGCAATGGTTTCCTGGCCCTCGGAGATGGCCTGCCAGATGGTCTGTTCCGGGTCCAGCACGTCGCGGGACTGGTCCACATAGGCGAGCTTCACCGCCTCGCCCAACCGGATGGTGCCGGAATCGGGCTTGTCCTGGCCGGTAATCAGCTTGAACAGCGTGGTCTTGCCCGCGCCGTTGGGGCCGATCACCCCGACGATGCCGCCGGGGGGCAGGGAGAAGGTCAGGTTCTCAAAGAGCAGCCTGTCGCCGAAGGACTTGGTTATGCCCTCGGCCTCGATGACGATCTTGCCCAGCCGCGGTCCGGGCGGGATGTAGATCTCCAAATCCTTGGTGCGCTTTTCCGCTTCCTTGCTCAGCAGCTCTTCATAGGCCTGGATTCTGGCCTTGGACTTGGCATGCCTGCCCTTGGGGCTCATGCGGATCCACTCCAGCTCGTGCTGCAAGGTCTTGCGCCGCTTGGACTCTTCCTTTTCCTCGTTGGCCAGCCGCTTTTCCTTCTGCTCAAGCCAGGAGGAGTAGTTGCCCTTCCAGGGGATGCCCTGACCCCGGTCCAGCTCCAGAATCCAGCCCGCCACATTGTCGAGGAAGTAGCGGTCATGGGTCACGGCGATGACCGTGCCTTCGTAGCGCTGCAGATGCTGCTCCAGCCAGGAGACGGTCTCGGCGTCCAGATGGTTGGTGGGCTCATCCAGCAGCAGGATATCCGGTTTTTTCAAAAGCAGACGGCACAAAGCCACCCGCCGCTTCTCGCCGCCGGAAAGCACGTTTACCGGGGTCTCCCCCGGCGGGCAGCGCAGGGCGTCCATGGCCATGTCGAGGCGGGCATCGAGATCCCAGGCATCCAGGGTGTCGAGTTTCTCCTGCACCACCCCCTGACGGGCGATGAGCTTGTCCATGGCCTCGTCATCCATGGGCTCGGCGAACTTGTTGTTGATCTCCTCGAACTCGGCCAGCAGATCCACCGCCTCCTGCGCCCCTTCGCGCACGATCTCGATCACGGTCCGCCCTTCGTCAAGCAGGGGTTCCTGCTCCAGATACCCCACGGTCAACCCCGGGGAGATATGGGTCTCGCCGTTGAATTCCTTGTCCACCCCGGCCAGGATCCGCAGCAGCGACGACTTGCCCGAGCCGTTCATGCCCAGGACGCCGATCTTGGCCCCGTAGAAATAGGAGAGGCTGATATCTTTCAAGATCGGCTTTTTGTCGTAAAACTTGGCGACCCGAACCATGGAATAGATGATTTTATTGGGCTCAACGCTCATTGGGCAACTCCTTAAATATGGGCAAGAGAATTTAGGGGCCGTTACCCAAAGAACCATGCCCTTTCCGGCTGGTTCGTTACGGCCCCTTATGCCGGTCACGGCATTCCTGTTGTTTCCTGGTTATTTTTGCGAAACGGCTTCAGGACATAATTTCAGGCGCAAGGATAGCACAGAGCGGAAAAATCTTCACTTTGAAAAAAAGGGAGAGGAAACGAGAAACTTTCTTACCGTTGATCCAGGAGTTCCCGAATGGCTGCGGCAAGCTCGGCAATATTCACCGGCTTCATGATGAAGCGGCGGATCCCGGCCCGGACGGCTTCCTCTTCCGAGGCCTGGGAACTGAAGCCGGAGGAGAGAATGATGGGCAGATCCGGCCGGATCGCCAAAAATGCCTTGGCCAGCTCCAGGCCGGAAAGATGGGGCATGGTCTGGTCGGTCACCACCAGATCGCACCCCTGGGGATCATTCCGGAAGGCGGCCAACGCCTCCTCGCTGTCGGCAAAGAGTTGCACCTGATAGCCGAGACGTTCGAGGGCCAGTTTTTCCATGGCCACAATGGCCTGTTCATCATCTACGACAAAAATACGCTCGCTGCCTTTTTCCGGCGGGGCGCAGATTTTCCGGGCCATCTCCTCCCCTGCTTTTTCCGCAACCTGCGGGAAAAAAATCCTGAAGGTCGTGCCCTGGCCGGGGATGCTCGCCACGGAAATCTTGCCGCCGACAGCCGTTACCAGGCCATGCACGATGGCAAGCCCCATGCCCGCCCCCTTGCCTTGCTCCTTGGTGGTAAAATAGGGTTCAAAGATGTGATCCAGCACCTCTTTTCCCATGCCATGTCCGGTATCGCTCACCACCAGCAGCACATAATCCCCCGGCGCCAGCTCATGGGGTTGCGCCTCTTCTTCCGTCAAGGCCGTATTTTCCAGGAGCACGCTCAGGGTGCCGCCTTTCGCCTCCATGGCATGGGAGGCGTTGGTGCAGAGGTTCAGGACAATCTGGTGTATCCGGGTTGGATCGGCAAGGATGGCCTGGCAATCCGGGGCTATCCGCTGCTGAATCTCGATGGTCGCAGGGATGGAGGCCCTTAGCAGCTTGAGCGCTTCCTTGACCACGCACTGGATGCGCATGGGCTTCATTTCCTGCTCGCCCTTGCGGCTGAAGGCGAGGATCTGCTGCACCAGCCCCTTTGCCCGATAGGTAGCCTTGAGCACCTCGGCAAGACAGAGATCCGGTTCGCTTTCCGGAATCATTTTCTGCTTGGCCAGCTCGGTATAGCCCAGAATCGCGGCCAGGATATTGTTGAAATCGTGGGCAATGCCGCCGGCCAGGGTGCCGATGGCTTCCATTTTCTGGGCCTGCCGCAACTGCGCCTCAAGCGCGCTTCTTTCTTCCTCCTCCCGAAGGCGCTCAAGTTCGGCAGACGCCTTGACCGCGACAATCTCCATGATCTCGGGAAGCCTTGCCGCAGGCAGCATCTCCCTGGTTGAAAAGATATTGAGCACCCCCAACACCTTCTGGCGCGTATCCCGCAAGGAGATGCCCACGCAGCTTTCCGCCCCCAGCTTGGCAAGCTCCTTGTCCTCGGGAAAAAGACGGCGGAGATTCCGGGCATAGCTTATGTAGACATCGCGCACCACCCCCTCGCAGGGCGTTCCGGCCAGGGGATAGCTGAGGTTCTCCTGCTTCTCGCGGTGCAGGAAGAGCGAAAGGGTCCGCACCTCTCCATCGGTCAGAAGGCCAATGAGGCCATGCTCCGCCCCGAGCCAATCGCAGAGGCCATCGATAATCCGGTCAAAGCACTCCGTGCCCGTGGCCCCCACCATCCCCCGCACCAGGGCATCGATGGCCCTGTCCGCCTCCCGCGCCGCCTTGCGGTTTTTCGCCTCCCGCAATCCCCGGATAACGGCGGGCGCCAGCCGGGTCAGCTTGTCCTTCATCACATAGTCGCAGGCGCCACCCCGCATCATCTCCACGGCGGTTTCCTCGCCCACCGCCCCGGAAACCAAAATAAAAGGCAGATCAACCCCCTTTTCCTGCATGAGCTTGAGCGCCGCCATGCCGTTGAACCGCGGCATGGAATAATCGGAAAGAATCAGGTCCCACTCCTGCCCGGCTAGACACGCCGCCATGGCGTCGGCGGTGTCCACCCGTTCGTGGCTCGTCGCAAACCCTCCCTTGGCGAGCGCCCGCACCACAAGGGCCGCATCGTCATCGGAATCTTCCACCAGCAGCACGCGCAGATTCTCGGCCATGCTCAGCTCCTGATCACGGGAGGCGATTGATTCAGCAGCAGCCAGTAAATGCCCAAATGCCGGATAGCCTCGCTGAACTGCTGAAAATCCACGGGCTTGCGGATGAAACTGTTGGCCCCCAAGGTATAGCTTTTAAGCTTGTCCTGCTCCTCGTTGGAGGTGGTGAGGATGACCACGGGCAACAACCTGGTCCGTTCGTTTGCCCTGATCTTTTCCAGCACTTCCAAGCCGTTGATCCTTGGCAGGTTGATGTCAAGCAGGATAACCTCGGGCATGCGGGCCAGATCGCGCCCCGCATGCGCACCCGTGCCACAGAGAAAATCAAGGGCTTCCACGCCGTCCCTGGCCACAACCACCTCATTGAGGATGTTGTTCTTCTTCAGGGCGCGGAGGGTCAGGGCCTCGTCATCCGGGTTGTCCTCAACCAATAGAATCATCTTCGTCCTCATGCGCTTGCCGCCTTACACGGAAAAATAAAAAGTCGCCCCGTGCCCCACCTCGCCCTCGGCCCGGATAGTGCCGCCATGCCGGTGGATGATCCGTTGCACCGTGGCCAGGCCGATGCCGGTGCCTGCAAATTCCTGGAGAGAGTGCAACCGCTGGAAGGCCCCGAACAGCTTGCCGGCATAGGCCATATCAAACCCTGCCCCGTTATCCCTTACAAAAAGAAGATCCTTGCCGCCTTCCTCCTGCCGGCCGAAGGTAATCCGCGCCTCTTCGGTTTTGGCGGTGAATTTCCAGGCATTGCCCAGCAGATTATCCAACACCGCCCGCAGCAAAATGGCATCCCCCAAAACCCTTATGCCGGGGGTGATCTCAAAGGCAACCCTCCGCTGGGGCGCCCCGCGCCGGAGCTCTTCGGCGATCTCCCCGGCCATGGTGCTGAGATCGACCTCTTCCCGGTGGATCTCCCCCCTGGACAGGCGGGAAAGCTGCAGCATGTCATCGATCAGCTCGCCCATCCGCAGGCAGCCTGCGCGCACCCGGCCGAGGTAGTCCTTTGCCTTCTCATCAAACCGTTCGCCATAATCCTCCAGCAGAGCCAGGCTGAAGCCGTCGATGCCGCGCAGGGGGGCGCGCAGATCGTGGGAAACAGAGTAGGCGAAGGCGTCAAGCTCCTTGTTGGCCGCGGCGATCTGGGCGGTGCGCTCCTCCACCCGGTTTTCGAGTTCTTCATTGACCTGGCGCACCTCTTCCTCGGCCCGGCGGCGCTCAACCACCTCCTGCTCAAGCTCATGGGTCCGCGTCCGCACCATCTCCCTGAGACGGGCGTTGAAAAACAGCAATCCGGCGAGCACCAGCAGCCCGGCAAAGGAAGAGCCGAAAACAATGTAGAGGAGATAATACTGTTGCTCCATGGGAGCGCGGATCGATTCAATGGCCCGGATGTCGCCGACCTTCTCGCCAAATCCGCCCAGCCCGGGATAGAGCGCCTGGAGGCCGAGGGGCGCATCCTCCCGGTCACCATGGCATTTCATGCACCTCTCCTGGTTCACCAGAAAGGGCAGGGCAACATAGAGATAGTCTTTGCCATTGATCCGGACGACCTCCCGGTAATCCTTGATCTCCTTGTTGTCGTTGAACCTCCGGATGAGTTTTTCTTCCAGGGCGTCTGCCTTGTTCACCGGATTGCGGGGATTGAGGGCGGCCATCTTGTAGTAAATCTCTTCAAGGCCTGCGGCCGTACGCTCCTCATTGTATGCCTTGTGCTGGTTTCTGACGATGAAGGTCGAAGAAAAGATTTCCGGGGCGTAGAACTTTTCAGAGACCATGCCTTCCGCTCTCAGCGAGTAAAAGACCGGATGCATGACTTCCTGGATATACCGGTGCAAACCCTTGTGGGTAAGCAGCACGGCCTGGATGTTTCTTTCCGCCTCGTTGAGCACATAGAGCCGGGCAAGATGATACAACCCCGCGGCGACAACAAAAGTCACCCCCAGCACCACCACGGCTATCTTCCGATATTGGCGGCCCGGCTGCGAAACACTACTCCGAGACTCGGCTCCCATGGCTTTCTCCCTGAAAATGTACTTCCATTATAGGGTAGGGTTTCCGGTGAAGTCAAACAAAGAAACCGCGGAAAAGAAATGGGTTAGGGCAAGGACTCCCTCAAGCGGACACCCGGTTGCGCCCCCCCTCCTTGGCCCGGTACAGCGCCTGATCCGCCGCCTTGAGCACGGCCTGGGGGGTTTTTCTGGTTGTGTCGGGCTGGGCCATGCCGATGCTGATGGTGAGTGAAACTTTTTTCCCGGAGCCCCCGCCCTTGTGCCTATTGTCCGGGGTCTTGCCGGCCCGCCCCTCGCTTCGGACGATAAACCCGGCATCGGCCACTTTCCGGCGCAATGCTTCCAGATGCGACTGGGCCTCTTTCAGGGTTTTGCCCGGGAAGAGGACGGTGAACTCCTCGCCCCCATAGCGGAAGGGACGTCCTCCCCCGCCGACCCTGGCAAGCAATCCAGCCACCATGGCCAGCACCTGATCGCCCACGTCATGGCCATGGCGGTCGTTGAATTTTTTGAAAAAATCGATATCCACCATGGCCACGGCATAGGTGTTGCCCAGCTTGAGCAACGCCTCGTTCAAGGCTCTCCGTCCGGGCAGGGCGGTCAACTCATCCCGGAAAGCCATGCGGTGGGCAGCCTCAATGGCTGCAACAATGAGGATCAGCACGGCCATGCTGAAAAGAAAGGCCTGTTGTGCGGAATTTCCGGCCAGCAGGGCAGACAGCGAACAGAGCAGGGCCCAGAGGAAGCCATGATCCAGCACATCGCGGTGGCGATACAACCGAAACAGCAGGACCAGGGCGACAAGAACCCAGAGAACAAGGGCCGGGAAGGGCAATCCGCCGGCCAGGGGCGGAACAATGGCCATGCCCTCCAGTTGCCGCACGATCAAGGGCCCGCGCACCCCATAGAGCCCAAGCAGCAGGAGGGGCTGCAAGAAAATAAAGCCGAAACGGCGCAACCCCTGGCCGGTGACAAGGCCCCGTTCCCGCCAGAAGGAGAAAAGAAGCAGATTGAGGGGCAGCGCCAGCAGGGCCATATGGAACACATACCTGGCCAGGAGCTGGTCGATCTGGGCAACCCCGCCGTACCGGCGAAGGAGCAGATCGGCCAAGAGCACTGCCAGCGCCCCGAAAAGCAACCGGCTGCGATTGAAGCGCCAGCCGAGAAAAACAGCGGTCAGCCCCAGCACGGGGGGCAGAAGCCAGGTGATCCCAAGCAACCATCGGGCCAGACCATCGTGCTGCAAGGCCGCCAGCGCCGCGGCGAGCATAAGGCCGCCCGGCGCCAGATACGGGAAAAGCCCTTGCCAGAAATGCATGTTTCCTCCGGGGGTGTTGCTCGTCAAAACACAGAAATCCCCTCCCACCTGGGGGGGGGGAGGGCGAGGGGAGTAAATTTAGGCAGCCTTGTGCAATTTCGCAAGAGACTCAACTTGTGCTGAAACTATGCCCCCCCGTTCTTTTCGTCAAGTTTTATGCGAGGTCTTTTCTTTTTTCACAAAGCAGGGCATGATGGACAATCATGAACGATCAACACCCCAGGCCGCACACCCCGACCATCGACCCGGAAAAATGCACCGGCTGCGGTCTCTGCCTTACGGTGTGCCCGGACCGGACCCTGTCGCTGCTGGACGGCAAAGCTGTAGTCAGCGGGGCTCGCTGCCTGGCCTGCGGTCATTGCCGCGCCATCTGCCCGGCCGAAGCCATCACCGTGCCGGGCCTGGAGCCCGAGCCTGTGTTCCAGACCTTTGCCGCGGACACCCTGTATCTGCCCCCCGGCCAGGGAGACCCCGCCCAATTGGTCCGGATCATGCTCTCCCGGCGCTCCTGCCGCAACTACACCAGCCGCGCCCCGGACCCGCAACTTCTGGAAGACCTGGTCCGCATCGGCACATGCGCTCCCTCCGGCACCAACAGCCAAGCCTGGACCTTCACCATCCTGCCGCACCGGTCGGCGGTGGAAACCCTGGGCAACCTGGTTGGCGCTTATTTCGCCAAGCTCAACCGGCTGGCGGCAAACCCCTTGCTGCGCACCACTCTCAGCCTGATGGGCAAACCGGCCCTGGCCAATTATTATCGCCGCTATCATGCGACCATCGCCCAGGGACTCCGGGAATGGAAGGAGCAGGGGTGCGACCGCCTCTTCCACGGGGCGCCCGCCGCCATCATCGTCGGTTCCCGGCCCGGCGCAAGCTGTCCTGCGGAAGATGCCCTGCTGGCCACGCAAAACATCCTGCTCGCGGCCCACACCCTCGGGCTCGGCTCCTGCCTGATCGGCTTTGCCGTGGCGGCCATGGCCAAGGCCCCAAAGATCCAGCGGGCTATAGGCATCCCCGCAGACGAGAGTATCCATGCCGTCATCGCCCTGGGCTATCCGGCCGAGCCGTACCGGCGGCTCACCGGCAGAAAACCGCTGACCCCACGATATTTCTCAGGATAACCCTTTTAAGGATACCCCATGGAACACCGGATCATCGAACTGGAAACACGGCTGGCATTCCAGGAACTCGCCCTGGAAGAGCTGAACGGTGCTCTCATCGCCCAGCAGGCCCAGCTTGACGCCGTGGAAAAGGAATGCAGCCGCCTGGCCAATCTGCTGGCCGAAACCCTTGCCCCCCGTGACGCGGACCATCCATGAACGAGTTCACCCTCACCGTCGGGGCGCAAGCCTCCCTGCATGGCGCCTCGCCCACCCTGGCCGAGGCGCTCAGGCAACAATTGACCATCGACAACCCCGAGTACCTTGAAGCCAAGAAATACAGCCGCTGGATGGGCAAAAAGCTCAAGCCCCATCTTTATTTCTATATCGAGCGCAACGGCACCCTCACCTTTCCGCGCGGCTACGCCAACCACGCCATCCTTCTGGCCCGGAAATTCATGCGCCAGGATCCCAAGATCATCGACCAGCGGCAAAGCTGCGACCCGGTGGAGTTCAACTTTTTGGGCGAGCTGCGCCCCTACCAGGAGGAGGCCGTCAACGCCATAACCCGGCACGACTTCGGGGTGTTGGAAGCGGGCACCGGCTCCGGCAAAACGATAATCGCCCTGGCGGTGATCGCCAAACGGCGCCAGCCCACCCTGGTGCTGGTCCACACCAAGGAGCTGCTCTACCAGTGGGTGGAACGGGCCAGAACCTTCCTGGGCGTGGAGGCCGGGATGATCGGCGACGGAAATTTCTCCCTGGCCCCCGTCACCATCGCCATTGTCAACTCGGCCCGCAACCGGCTCTCCGAGCTGCCCGCCCATTTCGGCCAGCTCTGCGTTGACGAGTGCCACCGGGTTCCGGCCTCGCTCTTCACCGAGGTGGTTGCCGCTTTCGACTGCCGATACCTGCTGGGCCTCTCCGCCACAGCCTTCCGCCGCGACGGCCTGACCAAGCTGATCTACATGTCCCTGGGCGACCGGGCCTTCAAGGTGGAAAGCCACGACCTGCACGAAAGCGGGGCCATTCTCAAACCGGAATATCTGCAGCGCGCCACGGAATTCCGCTATGTGTACCGGGGCAACTACCAAGCCCTGATGAAATCGCTCTGTAGTAACGCAGCGAGAAACCAGCTCATTGTCGAAGACATCCTCAAGGAGCGGGCCGCCTCCCCGGGCACCATCCTGGTGGTCAGCGACCGGGTCAAGCATTGCGAGGCGCTGGCCGTCATGCTCGAAAAACAGGGCTGCCCCAGCGCGGTGCTCACCGGCAAGCTCCCGGCGGAGCAGCGCACCGCCTTGGTGGACTCCATCCGCCAGGGCGAGGTCAAGGTGCTGATCTCCACGGTGCAGCTCATCGGCGAAGGCTTCGACTGCCCGGACCTTGCCACCCTGTTTCTCACCACGCCGATCAAGTTCACCGGCCGCCTCCTCCAGGTGGTGGGCAGAGTCCTGCGCCCGGCCCACGGCAAGCAGGCGCGGGTCTACGATTATGTCGATCCGGTGGGGGTGCTTTCCTCCTCGGCCCAGAGCCGCTGGCTCACCTTCCAGCAGGGGTAGCGTCTTCCCCCCTTTGCAAATTCTTTTTCCCCGTGTTAGAAACACCTTTTTTTACGCGACAATGGCGCATGCCGTTTTGTGTCGGTTATGCGTTTTTCGAGAAAAAATGGAGGAGAGGAATGATCAAGAAGATTTCAACCGTGGCCCTGGCAACCCTGTTCTGCCTGCCCGCCCTGGCCAATGCCGGAGCAGGCGGAGGCAACGACCGTGTGGCCGCCCTGGAAAAACAGATGGCCGAGATGAACAAGGCGTTCAACGCCCAGATGCAGGCGATGAAGGAAGAAATCGCCGCGCTCAAGAGCAAGAATGCCGAGATGGGCAAGGAAGCGGCCTCCACCAGCGAAACCGTGAAACATGGCCTCGATGCCGCCGAGTGGACCAAGAAGGTCTCCGTGGGAGGCCAGTTGGCCTTTCGCGGATACAACGTCCAAAACGTCTGGGATTTCGACAACACTGACGACACCGACAACATGGACCTGTTCCGGACCAAGGGCAGTCTCTGGACCGAATTCAAAGCCAGCGACGACGTCACCGGTCGTATCCAGATCACCAACCAGACCTGGGGCGAGGGCGCCGGCGTTGGGGACAACACCGACAACAAGGTCTTCCTGGACAACGCCTACATCAACGTCAAGAACCTGATGACCCTGCCGGTGGAAGGCACCTTTGGCCGCCAAACCATGATCTACGGAACAGGTTTTGTCATCCTGGACGGCCAGTCCCAGTTCAGCTCCTCTTCCATCTACTTCGACGGGATCAAGCTCCGCTGGAACATCACGGACCAGTTGATGCTGGACGGCTTCTACATGAAGGACCAGGAAAACAATCTGGCCAACAATGCAAACGGCAACGCAGGCGACGACCAGACCCTGTCCGGCTTCTACCTGACCAACACAAAATGCCCGATCACCGGGATGCAGCAAGAGCTGTATGCCCTGAACCGGCATGACGAGGCGATCAAGAAGAATATCTGGATGTACGGCGCCCGCCTCTCCGACACGCTGGCCAACGGCATCGACTACTCCCTGGAAGGCGCGATCCAGACCGGAGACGCCAACGCCACCCAGGACCAGAAAGCCTGGGGCGCCAAGATGGAGGGCGGATACACCTTCAAGGCGCTCAAGTGGAAACCCCGGATATCCCTCGGCTATGCCTTCATGAGCGGCGACGAGGCAAGCTCCGCCGGAGACAACGAGCAATGGGACACTTTCTACGGCGGCTGGCCGCAGTGGGGCGATCTTCTGGCCTGGAAATACCTCAATGTCGGCCCAGGCAACGCCCTGAACACTGTCTATGGCAGCTATGATGCGCAAAGCACCGTGGCAGGCGAGGCGGTCTACTCCAATCTCCGGATCGCCACCCTCGGCGCCGGCGTCAACCCCACCGGCAAGCTGAGCGTGGGCATCTCCTATTCCAAGCTGACCTTTGACGAAACCGCCCCCGGGATAGACGATGATTTCGGCGACTACTACCAGGCCACAGCCAAATACCAGTACAACAAGCACCTGAGCTTCGGGCTTTACGGCGCCATGCTTGAGCCGGGCGAGGCCTTTAAGACCATCACCCCCCAGGACAAGGCAACCGAAGCCATGTGGGAGGCTGAGTTCAAGTTCTAGCCGCCACGCCTGGACGGATCACCCCGGGGCGGCGCTTTATTGCCCCCCTTTTTTCCCGCCGCCCGGCCTGTTGGGTCCCTGTCCGGGGGCGATTGCAACATCGTTGAACGATGCGGGGATCCGTGGTAAATAACCCCTGATGTTTCGGATGCGATCCTGGCGCTGACGGTATTCCTGCGCAGCCAAGGAAAAAAAACGTGTCATGGACAACCGCAATATCTGCTGGAGGGACACGGCATGAAGGTAAAACAGATTGAGATCTCCCTGGAAAAAAAGTCGGGGCGGCTCGCCGAGATCAGCCACACCCTGGCGGAAAACGCCATCAACATCCGGGCTCTGTCGCTTGCGGACTCCGCTGATTGCGGCATCCTCCGCTTGGTGGTGAACGACACCACCAAGGCCCAGCAGGTTTTACAGGAAAACGGCTTCAACGTGGGCCTCACCGAGGTTCTGGCCATTGAAGTGCCGGACAAGCCCGGCGCCCTGGACTGCATCCTCCAGATGGCGGGCAAGGCCGGCCTCAATGCGGAATATGTCTACGCTTTTTCCAAAAAAAGCGGCGAATCGGGCATGCTGCTCTTCCGTTTCGATGATCAGAACGCGGCGGCGGCTGTGTTCCAGAATGCAGGCTGCCGGTTATTGAGCGACGACGAGGTCCACGCCCTGTAGTCACGCAACAAAGGAATCCCATGGCTATTTCCCAAAAAATGCTCGCATTCGCGGAACGCTCCTCCTGGATCCGCAAGATGTTTGAAGAAGGCGCCCGGCTCAAGGCCCAGTACGGCGCGGACCAGGTCTGCGACTTCAGCCTCGGCAACCCCGACCTGCCGCCTCCGGCCCAATATAAAGAAGCAGTTCAAAAAGTTACCGCAACGGAAGGTCCCGGCGCACACGGCTACATGGCCAACAACGGCTATCCCTTTGTCCGGGAGGCGGTGGCGAAACAGATCGGCGCCGAACAGGGCATGGCTGTAAGCCAGGACGATATCCTGATGACCGTGGGCGCGGCCGGCGGACTCAATGTGACGATGAAAGCCCTGCTCGATCCGGGAGACGAGGTGATCATCCTCGCCCCTTTCTTTGTCGAATACAACTTCTATGTGGACAACCACGGCGGGGTCACGAAAATCGTCAATACCGCTGTTGATTTCAGCCTGGATCTTCCCGCCATTGGTGCAGCCATCACCCCGAAGACCAAGGCGATCATCATCAACAGCCCCAACAATCCCACCGGCCAGATCTATTCGGCCGCGGAACTGGCCGGGCTGGCCGAAGTGCTCGCCAGGGCAACGCAAACCATCTACCTCATCAGCGACGAGCCCTACCGCAAGATCGTCTACGATAATCTTGTTGTGCCCAGCATCTTCAAGGCGTACCAAAACAGCCTCATCGTTTCCTCCTATTCCAAGGATCTCTCCCTGCCGGGCGAGCGCATCGGTTACATCGCCGTGCACCCGGAGATCGAAGGCAAATCCCAGCTCCTCGGAGCCATGACCCTGGCCAACCGGATCCTCGGTTTTGTCAATGCCCCGGCTCTGATGCAGCGGGTGGTGGCGGAGCTTCAGGGAATCACGGTGGATTGCACCGTCTATGCCCGCCGCCGGGAGCTGTTCTGCAAGGTGCTGAGCGAGGCTGGCTACGAGTTTGTCCCGCCCAAGGGCGCCTTCTACATGTTTCCCAAATCGCCCATCGGTGACGATGCGAAATTCGTCGGGCTGCTGGCCGAGGAGAAGATTTTGGGCGTGCCGGGCCGGGGCTTCGGCATGGAGGGCTATTTCCGCCTCGCCTTCTGCGTGGAGGATGCAGTGATCAGCCGTTCCGCCGAGGGTTTCAAAAGGGCATTGGCCAAGGCTCTGGCATAACAGAAAAAAAGAACCCCCTTCGACGGGGCTCTCCTGAGCTTGCCGAAGGGCTCAGGGCGAACGGAAAAAGATCAATCATCTCAGTAAAAAGTCCGCTCGTCCTGAGCCTGTCGAAGAACCACACAGTGCCACAGTAAAGGCATAACCAACACATCACACCGAGGTGTTACGCATGGGAGACGCACTGGCGCTACTCGCCTTCTCCTTTCTGATCACCATCGGAGCGGCCATCTTCATGGAGGGGTTGCACAAGCATGTGCCCACAGGCTACATCTACCTGCCCATGGGCTTGACCCTCCTGGTGGAGATCCTGCAGGTGCGCTACGAGCACAACCGCAAAAAAACCCTGACCGCCGGGCAGACATTATAACCGCGAAAACCAGATCCCCCGGTGCAAAACAGCAGGAAAACCCGCCCATGACAAGCTTTCGCAAGGAACTTCTCTTCAACGTCCCCACCCGCCGCGCCTTTATCAATATCACCCCCCAGGTGGCGGAGTGCCTCCGGGAATCGGGCATCAAGGAGGGGCTGGCCCTCATCAACGCCATGCACATCACCGCCTCGGTCTTCATCAACGACGACGAACCGGGGTTGCACCACGACTACGAGGTGTGGCTGGAAAAGCTTGCCCCCCACGAGCCGGTTTCCCAATACCGGCATAACGGCTGCGAAGACAATGGCGACGCCCATCTGAAGCGGCAGGTCATGGGCCGCGG
>Ga0074195_1000184_pt1 | contig 149447 bp, 136 predicted proteins | sample EPASupsiteHSE623_FD_64525 | JGI IMG/M metagenome (GOLD analysis project Ga0074195, IMG submission 64525) | Bioremediated contaminated groundwater from EPA Superfund site, New Mexico - Sample HSE6-23 | ecosystem: Environmental > Aquatic > Deep subsurface > Groundwater > Contaminated ...
TCAAGTTGTTACTATGAGCACAGCACTTTTTATCCCCCCCCTTTACAAAAGGGGGGCGAGGGGGGATTTTAGGACGGGACAGTGCGATCCCGGCTTTTTAAATCCCCCTCAGTCCCCCTTTGTTAAAGGGGGAGGCGAAGAGTACGGCCGCCTTGGGCGGCTCTCGGTTTTATCGGCGCCTTCGCCGTTAGCACTGCTGAGGCGCTCACCCAATAAGCCACCGGCTTTGCCGGTGGTAATGTAACTTCCCCCTTGTGCAATATTCTCCAGAGAGAGCGTTTGGCAAAAAAAACGCAGCGTTCTTCCGGGGCTCTTGTTTTTCCGGATCCTGTGCTGTGCGTTTCGCGTGGAATGTGCTTCGGATATTCCTCCCGGATCGGGATCCTGCACTTAATGCGCTCGAAAATAATGGTTGGCACAGGATGTGCTAAGTACAAGGCCGGAAGCAATAACACACGGCAAAAAAAGGGAGGGGCCGTTGCGAAAAACCATCGCGTAAACAACAGCGCGGGCGGTGTTGCTCGTAACAGTCTTTTCTGGGTCAGGATTTTTCGCTGGTACGGTTATTTTTTTGAACAACGGCTTACGAGATTACTTTTTACAAGGAGACCAACATGGGAGGAAGAAAAAAGACACTCATGGGCATGGCGGCGCTTATGCTCCTGACCGCGCCGGCGGGTGCGCAGAGTTGGGCCGCGGATGGCCCCGGCACGGTGGAACTCGGCAGTCTGGCAAATCATTATTCCGCAGTGACCTTCGATCATGCCATGCATGTCGGGGTGGCGGCGAATTGTGCCGAGTGCCATCACCACACAACCGGGCTTGCGCCCACCGATCCGAACTGTGTCCGTTGCCATGAAGCCGGAGCACAGGCACGATCTGTTGCGTGCAAGGATTGCCACTCCGACAAGCGTTTTTCCGCGGAAGATCTGGAAAAAACCGGCGGAAATCCCCAGCTCTACCATAAAGGCAAACCCGGCCTGAAAGGGGCGTATCATCAAAAATGCCTTGGCTGCCACACCACCATGGGCGGACCGACCGGCTGTCAGGATTGTCATACCCGTAACGACCAGGGAGACGCCTTTTTTCATTCCGGCAAATATGCCCCGGCGCCAAAGGCTTCCGGCGGACATGGGGGCGGTCATTGATTTGAAGGCCACAGAGGTTTGAAGCTTACGCTGAAACGATATCAGAGGAATTTACCATGAAAAAGTTACACCGCAGAAGTTTCTTGAAAGGCGGCTTGGCCGGTGGCGCTGCCATCGCCGCCGTCGGGACAAGCAAACATGCCGAGGCTGCTGGGAGTTTCGGCGGCTACCCGGACAGCATGGGCGTGCTTGTCGATCTTACCAAATGTGTCGGCTGCCGCACCTGTGAAGCCGCCTGCAACAAAGAACAGGGGTTGCCCGCACCGGACAAATCCTTTGACGATCCTTCGGTGTTTGAAGAGAAACGCGAAGGGGGGCTGCCGAGAAGGACCACGGAAAAGGCCTACACCGTGGTGCAGAAATACGACGTGCCTGGCCGGGAGCATCCGCTGTTTCGCAAGGTGCAGTGCAACCATTGCAACGAGCCCGCCTGTCTGACCTCCTGTTTCGTCAATGCCTACAAGAAAACGCCGGAAGGGGCGGTGATGTACGACCCCACCGTCTGCGTCGGTTGTCGGACCTGTATGATTGCCTGTCCTTTCTATATCCCGGCCTACAGCTATAGCAGCGCCATCAACCCGGTGGTGAAAAAATGCATCATGTGCTACGACACCCGCCTCAAGTTCGGCAAGCCTCCGGCCTGTGTCGAGGCGTGCCCCCAGGAGGTCATGACCTTCGGCAAGCGCAAGGATCTCCTCAAGCTGGCCCATCAGCGGATCAGCGAGAAGCCGGAGGCCTATGTGGATCATGTGTACGGCGAAAACGAGGTCGGCGGCACCGCCTGGATGTACCTCTCCGATGTGCCCTTTGACAAGATCGGTTACGACACCCATCTCGGGGACCAGCCGATCATCAGTTATGTCAAGGAATTCCTGGCGATCGTACCCATGGTGCTCACCATCTGGCCAGCGCTCTTTACCGGCTTCCACTTGCTGAGCAATCGGAAAGACGCCCTGAAAAACGAAGATAATAAAAGCTGAGGAGAGGTGGACAACAATGAATAGCTTAAAATCACAAGGGTTCGCCCCTGTTGTCTCCCATCGCAAGAAGGATGGGAGCGAGTGGACCGTAAAAGAGAAGCTCATGCTGGGGCTTTCCCCCAAGGAATACATGGCGGTGCAGCTCCGCAACCCGTTCAACTGGGTGCTCTGGGCCATCTATGCCGTTGGGTTGCCTATTCTGGTCGGCAGGTTTATTTTTGGCCTGGGCTGGGTCACGCATTCCTCCTATGACTATCCCTGGGGGCTGTTTTTGGGCTGGGGGTTGTTCGTCATGGTGCCGCTTTCCGCTTCCGGCTTCATGATGGGAACCACGGTGGAGCTTTTCGGTCGCAAGGATTTCAAGTCCATCGAGCGGCTCGGTTTGCTGAACGGTCTTCTGGGCTATCTGTTCGCGGTCATGTTTTTGCAGGTGGATCTCGGCCAGCCCTGGCGCCTGATCTACCCCATGTTCGTCTCCCTGGGGCCGGCGGCGGTGCTCTTTCTCGTGGCCTGGCATGTGGCCACCTACCTCTCCTGCCAGGTGGCGGAGCTGGTGCCGGCCTTTGCCGAATGGATGGATTTTCCCAAGGCCAAGCAGTTTATCAAGAAGATAGTCCTCGGTCTGACCGTTGCCGGGATCATCCTTTCCACCCTGCACCAGGGAGCCTTGGGCGCGCTGTTCACCTATGCCCCCGGCAAGGTGCATCCGCTCTGGTACTCTTCCTCTTTCCAGTGGTTCCAGTTTTTCGTTTCCGCGGTTTTTGCCGGGCTCTCGATGCTCATTGTGGTCAGCACCCTCACCAAATGGTTCATGCGCTGGCGGTGTGATGAGACCTATCTGAACAACCTGAGCAAATTGACCCTGGGTCTGGCCAAGGGCGCCTCCCTTGCCCTGATCACCTATCTGGTAATCAAGATCATCGGCATTGCCCATGATAACGACTGGCAGTATCTGGCCTCCGGCTGGGGCGCCTGGTTCATGTTCGAGATGGTGGTCGGGGTGATACTGCCCCTGATTATCTACACCATGGCCGTGCGGAACAGCAATGCTTCCCTGGCCCGTTTCGGAGCCTTTCTGGCAGTGTTCGGCCTTGCCTTGAACCGGTTGAACACGGCGCTGATCACCTTCAACTGGCAGTTGTATCAGGAGATTCCCCACTGGCGGGAAGTGGTGATCGTGGTCACCGTCTATGCCACCTATATTGTGGTCTATAGAGCGGTTCTGGCCAGGATGCCGATTCTGTACACCTGGAAGGAAAACAAGTAATTACACTTTTAGCTCAAAAGAGCCTTTTGCAAAAAAACCCCTCCCCTCTTGGGGAGGGGAGGGGTTTTGAAAGGGGGGAGTTTCCTGCGTCACTCCCCCCTTCAAATCTCCTTGACACCTCCAGCAAAAGCCCGTAATTATTATGAGCATATGCACGCAATAATTCATTCGATCTGTACATCAACCGTTTGATTTATACTATGGAATAACACGGCGTCACTGAAAAATGGCATTTCCATTAAAGAAAACAATCCATGCCACCGCGGTATCGGTCACGCTGATTCTTGTGGTCTTGATGGGCCTTGGAATCAGGCAGTATCAACTGTACCGCAACCATGTCGAGGTCAGCCGGCAGACGGAAAAACTTATCTTCCAGTTCGCCATCATCCGGGAACATGTCACCGAAAACCTGCTGGAGGGGCAATATGGCGGCCTGGCCTCGGTGGGCGCGGAGCTGGAGGAGCTCAACCTTAATCTGGCTTCCGTCATCGGAAACCGCTCCATAGACGACCATTACAAGCTCACCCTGGCCAATGCCATTGATCTGCCCGGTCTTGTCCTGCTGGTGAGAAAGATCAGCGTCGGGCCGGTCAAGCCCGAATATCTGCGGCAACTCAATACGGAAATCCGCACCCTGGGAGAGCGGCTCATGCTCTTCGACCGGGTGCTGGTGGAGCATGGCAAGCGTGAGCTGGTCAGCTTTCAAAATGTGGTGATCGGCGCGCTGGCCATGGTGGTCAGCCTGATCATCGGAATGCTCCTGTTTTTCCAGAGGCGGCTGATCGCCCCCCTGCTGGATCTTGTGCAGCAGGTGAAAGAGGTGGCCTCCGGGTCCCGCGACGGTCTTTCCATTGCCGGGAGAAGCGGCGAAATTTCCGAGCTGGCGTATTCGTTCCACGACCTCTTGATGGCCCGGGAAATCACGGCTCAGGGGCTGGCAAAGTTTCAGCGGGTGGTCTCGGCGGTCAAGGGAGCGCAGTTGGCCATCGCCAGGAATAAAACCAGGGATTCCCTGTTCAAGGAGGTCTGTCGCGCCCTGCTTGCAAATCATGAGTATTGCCTGATCTGGATAGGTCTGGCCGACGAGACCGGGGATGTCATGCCGGTGACCGCCGACGGCGCAACCTCCATGAGCAACAAGGAATGTGAAGCCTGTATGGCCATACTGCTTACCGAGGCCGAGGAGAAAGGGCTGGAGCAGAATCCCGCGGCCCTGGCCGTGCGTACCAAGGCGCCGGTGGTGCGGATGGATATCCTGGCCGAAATTCCCAAGGGGCTGCTCAAGGGAACGCCCTTGGCCGAGGGCCATGCCGCCTGCGTGGCTTTGCCGATTATCTGGCAGAATACCGTGTACGGCGTGCTTTCCATCTATGCCCTTTCCGCCACGGATTTTGACACCAAGGAGATGGAGCTGCTCGAAGGATTGGCAAACGACCTGGCGTTGGCCCTGCATACCATGGAAGGCCAGCAGCATCTGGCCAGCAGGGAAAATTTGCATGGGCGGCTCTTTGGGGCCTTGCAAGCGATCCAGCTCACCCTTGCTCCGTCAGGGAGTATTCTTGCCGCGAACCCGATTTTTGCCGCAATGGCCGGCATTGGCGCCGAACAGATTTCCGGCCGTTTCTGGCGTGATTTCTTGGCGCCGGTCCAGGCTGGCCTGACCAGTGATACCCCTGGCCTTCTCGAAAAATTGCGTTCGGATGAGGGCGCCGAGCTGGTGTTTTCAGGGAGCACGCCTGTGCGCCGTTTCCTGTGCAGGGTGGTTCCCGGTCAGGAAACGGGCGGGGAGCCGGAACAGTTGATCCTGGTCGGCTATCCGCTTGTCCGGCAGGAAACGGCCGGGAGCCGGGAGGCGTGCATGCGGCTGGAAATGATCGCCTCCCTTGCCGGCGGCGTTTCGCATGAGGTGAGCGATCTCAGCAACGGCCTGATCAACTATGCACAGGTTCTGGCCGATGAGGAGCAGCTTAAGAGGCCCGGACAGCCGCAGAACGAATTGCTGCTTAAGATCATCAAGGCCGGGGAACGCATTGCGGAAATAGTCCGGAAGTTCATCCTCTATGGCCGGGAAGAGAGCCAGGCGGCGGGAGAATTCCTGCCGGTGGCCACCGTGCTGGAGGATGCCTTGCTGCTCACCGGGTATCATTTGAAAAGCGAGGGCATCCAGGTGGAAACCGATTTCGAGGCGATGCCGCCAGCGGTGCCGGTCCATGCCCAGCACATGCAGCAGGTTTTTTTGACCATTCTGGCCGGCGTCCGGGCTGCGCTTGCCGAAAGATTCGCCGGCAGGGACCCACGCAAAAAACTCGCAATTGTCACCCGGTCCGCCATGGATTCCGTTCAGGGGCGGGTGTTTGAAATCACGCTTGTGGACCAGGGGGCGGTAATCCCCCTGGACAGTCTGTCCGAGTCCGTGGATATCAAGGGGGTTGCGGTCAGGGGATGGGGGAGGATGTTTGCTGTCTGCCGCCGCATCGTCGAAGATCACGGCGGTCTTTTATCGGTTGACGGGGAAGAAGGAAAATATACCAGGATAACATTCAGTTTCCCGTTGAAGGGGGATTGATCGCGGTTTTTGCAAACATCAGAAAGAGTGAAAAGGATTGCCCATGCGATGCCAGGCCCACCCTTCAGTCTACCGTATTTCCGCTGCAGCCGATATGCTGGACCTGCACCCGCGCACCTTGCGCAACTATGAAAAAGCCGGGCTTGTCACCCCGAGCCGCAAGGGGAAATGGCGGTATTACAGCGCCGATGACATTGCCTGGATAAGGTGTCTTTTCAGCATGATCCATGGCGGCGGCATCACCATCGCCTCCATCGGCAAGTTGCTGCACTATGCCCCGTGCTGGGAGGTAGCCGATTGCACCCCGGAAAAACGCAGGCAATGCCCGGTGTATCAGCGGCGCAGCCCAGATCCCCGCTGATCCCCCCGGGGCAACCTGCGTTTATTGCCGCAACAGGGTCCAACTGCACCAGCGATCATTCCGCCTTCTTTCCAGCAAGGTAATCCCGCTCTGCGGCAGGGCGGCGAGCAGATCCTCCTCCATCCCGGAAATGAAGCCGGAGAGCAGGTAGAGTTTCGCCTGCCAGAAATCAGGGTTCTCGAAGAGCTCAAGCATCAAGCCTTTGTACAGATTGGCCATCACCAGATCCACCCCGGTGTCCGGGCATTGTCTCCGGAGGTCGGTCTCCACTACCGTAACCCGGTCCTCTATCTTGTTGGTCAGGCAGTTGGCGCGGGCCACCTGGCAGGCCAGCGGGTTGTTGTCGCAGGCGGTGATTCCGGCCACCCCCTGTTTGGCTGCGGCAATGGCCAAAAGCCCGGTGCCGCAGCCCAGATCAAGGGCGGTGTTGATGGCGAGCTCGGGGCTTGCTGTATACTTGAGCAGCCCTTCCAGGCAGAGGCGGGTGGAGGGGTGGAAGCCGCTGCCGAAGATAACGCTTGGGTCCAGCCTGATATCCGCCGCCGTCTTTTCCCATACCGGGGCCACGGTCAGTCCGCCCACGGTGAATGGTCCGATCTCCCTGCCCGCCTCCCAATCCGTATAATCCAGATCCGCCTCGTAGATGAGCTTGGCCCCGGAGGCCTCGCAGAGAGTTTTGACCAGCCGTTCCTTGGGGCGGTGGAAAAAGAGGATGGCGGTTTCATCCTCGATCCAGGTGCCGATCAGATCCGGGTCGTCGATGGCCGGGAGATCCTTGAGGTCGAGATGGTAGGTGTAGAGGCGGCTGTACTGGGTATAGGGCGGACGGAGCATGGGCGCGGGTTCCGGGTTAGGGGGCAAGAGGTGTTTCCGGCCGGCGCACGGCCGGCTGGTTGACTGGGTTTTCAAGGTACTGTCCGGCGGTTTTGTTCAGTTCCAAGACAAGGGCGATCGGGATGGAGCCGAATCCGTCGCGCGGTTTTGGAGTATCGGCAATGCGTCTCATCATGCAACCCGAGGGCTCGTGTCCGGTGTTCGAGGTCAGTGCTTGGCAGGAGCACGAAGGAATGCTAAGATGCCAAGCCTGGGGGAAAAAAGTGACTGTCCCGCGGCATTGAGTTCAAGTTGGTATCGCGGCAGGGCCGCAGGCTCTTGTTTCGGCATAATACCATAACCATACCGGGGAGTTCAACGTGCTTACTTTTTTACGAGGTGTTTTGGTTTTACTGCTCGCCCCCCTGCTCACCGGGTTGGTCAGCATCGTGGCCATCATCATGATTATTGTCTTCCGGCGCCCGGCGGCTGATGTTCAGTTTCTGCCCCGCACCCTGGGCAGGATTGTCGCCCGGCTCAGCGGGGTTTCGGTCAGCATGACCGGCGCCGGCCTTCTTGAGCAGGGGAGACCCTATATCTTTGCCGCCAACCACCAGAGCCAGTTCGACATCTTCGCGCTCCAGGGCTATCTGGGCTGCGATTTCCGCTGGCTGGCCAAGCTGGAGCTCTTTAAGATTCCCGTGTTCGGCAAGGCCATGCAGTTGGCCGGCTATATTCCGGTGGACCGGGCCCATGGCCGCAAGGCGCTCCAGAGCCTGGACGAGGCGGCCCGCCGCATTGCCGACGGCACCTCGGTCATCATCTTTCCCGAGGGAACCAGAAGCCCGGATGGCAACTTGGGGCAATTCAAGGCCGGGGCCATGGTTCTGGCGATCAAGGCCGGGGTGCCGGTGGTGCCGGTGGCCATTGTCGGCACCCATCAGGTTTTGCCCAAGGGGAAACTGCTGGTCCGGCCAGGCCGGGTGGAGATCCGGGTGGGCGCGCCCATCGCCACCAGCGCGTATACCGTCAAGCAAAAGCAGGAGCTGGCCGAGCGGTTGCAGGGCAAGGTGGCCGAATTGTTGGGGGAGTAGCCCTTATTCCTATTCAGCGGCGGCCGGGGGTGGGTCACGGTGGAATCGTGTGTTGTGGGACCTTCGCAGCGAAGCTTTCTGAAAATCTCCCTGTCAAAAAATCTTGAAAAGCAGTACTGTATTGGGTGCCGAGGTGACAGCCTTCTTTTCAGTTGTCCCGAGGGTCTGCCGTTGACCGCAACCGGAGGGGGACTGGTTCGTCATGTTTTTGCGCGCCTTGCTCAGAAGTTTGCAGTCCTGTTTTTCCTCGCCCAAAAGGACGGCGCTGGAAAAATATGAAACCTTCAGGGAGGTGTTGCGCCATGACCGGGCGGCCCACGAGCTGCTGGCCGAATTCGAGGGGGTGTATTACGGCAAACGCCATGAAGAATTCTGCCGCATTGTCCGGCGCTACGACCAGTTGTCCCGGGTTGTGGGGGAGATGATCGAATCTCTCTGCCGTCTGTCTCCCGGCGCCCATGAGCGCCTGCGCATTCCTTTTCAATCCCTTGATTCCCAAGTGAAAGCCTTTTTCGTTCCCCCCGCGGCCAACGCCGCCCCTCCCTATATTCTGTCCCTGCACACCATAACCGCGGATACCGTTGAAGTCGGCCACAAGACCAGGGCGCTGGCTCAACTGGCCACCCGGTTGCATCTCCCCGTGCCCGATGGTTTTGCCGTTACCGTGAACGGATTCCATCATTTTTTGGCGGAAAACGGGCTGAGAGAGAGAATCGACGATCTTCTCGCCGAACTGGACATCGAATCCCTCGAGGACCTGCAGACGGTTTCCGGTCGGTTGACTGCCTTGATCGAGGCGGCTCCGGTTCCGGCGGATCTTGCCGCGGCAATAGCCCACGCCTTTGCCGGTCTTTCGGCGCGGCGCGGTCGGCCGGTGTCGGTGGCGGTGCGCAGCAGCGCCTTGGGCGAGGATGAGGCGACCTCCTTTGCCGGGCAGTACCGTTCCGTGCTCCATGTCGGGCAGGGGGAGATTCTCCGGGCATACAAGGAGGTGCTCGCCAGCAAGTATGCGCCGGAGGCCCTCTACTATCGGAGCTGCCATGGCCTTTCCGACGTGGAGACTGCCATGTCGGTCCTGGTGCTGGAGATGATCGAGGCCGAGGCGAGCGGGGTCATGTACACCGATACGGTTTGTGATTCGGGTGCTCCGGGGGGAAAGGAACTTTCCCTGCATGTGGTGCGGGGGCAAGGAGAGGTTCTGGTGAGCGGCGCCATGGCGCCGGAGGTTTTCCGGGTTTCCCGGGAAGGGGCGCCGGTTGTCGTCCGGCAGGACGGAGCCTCACTCCTCGACGAGCAGCAGGCGCTGCGGTTGTTTCGCTGGGGATTGCGGCTGGAAGGCTATTTCGGCTCGCCCCAGGATGTTGAGTGGAGTCTGGACAGGGAAGCACATTTCCATGTGCTGCAGAGCCGTCCGCTGGGAAGACGGCAAACCGCCATTGTTCCCGGCCCTGTCATGGCCGAACACCTTGCGGCGCCGTTGCTGCTCGCCGGCGGGGAGCAGGCCGCGGGCGGGGTTGCCTGCGGCGTGGTTTACACCCTCGGCCCGGACAGCCCTTTGACGGCCATGCCAGGCGGCGCGGTGCTGGTGGTAAGGGATACGCCCCCCGCCTATGTCAAGGTGCTGGGGCGCCTGGCCGCGGTGGTGGCGGAACAGGGCAGCCAGGCCTGCCATTTCGCTACGGTTGCCAGGGAGTTCGGAGTGCCGGTTCTGGTCAGGATCCCCGGGGCCACCTCCAGCCTGACACCGGGCATGGAGGTCACCGTTGACGCGGATAACGGGAAAATCTATGCCGGCCGGGTGGCGGCATTGCTCGCGGAGCGGGCCGCCGGCATCGGAAGCGGTGCGCCCTATTGCCTGAAGCGGCTTGAACCGGTGATGGAACGTGTTTCCTTTCTCAACCTCCTGGACCCGCGCGCCCGGGATTTCAAGCCGGAATCCTGCCGTTCCCTGCATGACATCGTCCGCTATGCCCATGAAAAGGCGATGCAGGAGATGTTCGTCCTTTCCGGCCATGGGCTTTCCCGAAGAGGCGGCGCCCGGCAGCTCAAATCAAAGCTTCCCTTTGAACTTTTTGTGCTGGATATCGGCGGCGGATTGCATCCTGATGCGGCGGAAAAACGGAACGTTTCTCCGGAAGAGGTGCGCTGTCTGCCGCTGAAAGCCCTCTGGCGCGGGCTCAGTCATCCGGGGGTTGTCTGGGATGGCCGGCAACACTTCGACTGGCAGGGATACGAGGCGATCGTCATGGGCGGCGGCATTGCCGGGCCGAATTCCGCGGCCCTGGCGAGCTACGCGGTCATCGGAGAGGATTACTTGAACATCAACATCCGGTTCGGGTATCATTTCACCATTGTCGACGCCTTCTGCGGCGGCACGCCTGCGGAAAATTATTGCGGATTGCGCTTTGTCGGAGGCGGCGGCGAGTATACGGGACGGCTGCTGCGGGTTGCTTTTCTGGCCCGGATCCTGGAGCGGCTGGGCTTTGTGGTGGAAAGAGCGGCGGATCTGCTGGATGCCAGGGTGATCGGTCTTACCGGAGAGGCGCTGCTTTCTAAGCTTGATCTGATCGGGCGCCTCCTTGGGGCAACCAGGCTGTTGGACATGGTTTTAAAAGATGAGGAAATGGTTGTCCGTTTGGCGGATGATTTTCTGGCGGGGCGCTACGATTTCCGGAAACAGCAGGGCAACGGCAAACACAAGCCGGGCACATCGCCATGACCGCATATGAAGTAACCTGGATCACCAATCAACTGGCGGTGGGCTACGCCCCCATGTCCTATGCGGAGCTGGATCGCATCAAGGAAATGGGCATCGACGCCATCGTCAATCTCTGCGGCGAGTTCTGCGATCTGCACGAGCTTGAGGCGGAAAGCGGTTTTGAGGTGTATTACCTGCCCATCCCGGATGAGGGCGCGCCGGACCTTGAGGCAATGGAGCAGGGCCTTGCCTGGCTTGATGAGGCCATCTATCTCGGGAAGAAAATTCTGGTCCACTGCCGCCACGGCATCGGCCGCACGGGCACCTTTGTCTCCGCCTACCTGCTGCGCCGGGGGCTCGGCCTCAAGGTGGCGGAAAAGAAACTCCGGCACAGCCGCGCCACCCCGGCAAATTACAGTCAGTGGCGGCTGCTGAAAAAGTACGGCAAGCAGTCCGGCACCTTGAGCATCCGGGAACCGTCCCTGGAGAGTCGCAATGTTGTTGATTTGAATGCTTTTTTCGGCGAATACGAGGCTTTGGTCCGGGAGGTGGAGGAAAAGGGGGCCGGCGCGGGGCATCCCCCTGACTCAGCCGACGAGTGCGGCTTGAACTCCGATGGATGTTGCCGCCAATATTTCGAAATGACGCTCATCGAGGCGGTTTTCTTGAACAACAGGATCAACCGGCACCTGACCAGCAGCCAACGTCAGGAGGTGATTGCCCGGGCGGTGGAAGTTTCCCGGAGATTGCGGCTGGTGGCGGGGCAGGTGTCTCCGGGGGGGTCCGAGGAGAACATCGAGCGGATTTACGCGGGCGAAGGGCTTCTCTGCCCTTTGTCGGTGGGGAAGAAATGCCTTGTGTATGAATTCCGTCCCCTTCGCTGCCGGACCTGGGGACTTGCGCAGGAGGGGCTGGACGCCTCTCTGGTTGCGGAGATGCTCTCAAACCTTTCGAAAAATGTTTTTTTTGCCCTCTCCGGAGTTTTTCCCGGGGAGAGCGAGCTGCTTTTCCCTTGCCATGACGTGCTTTCCGGCAGGTTCGTTCAGGTCTATTTTTATTATCTTTCCTCGTTGTGAGGGAGCAATGCCGAGCGCGGCAAGGGGGGTGTGGCCGCTTGCCTCCACAGCTTCCCGGGAGCACCATCCATGCAGAAAACAGCTCTTTCGCTGATCTGGCTCTTCCTGGCTCTTCTGCTGCCGGGTTGCGACCAGGAAGAGTCTCCGCTCAAGGTGGATCTGGGGAAAAAGGAACAGGTTCGCCATGAAACTTCGGCAACCGCCATTACCTATGCCTATCTGCCGCAGTATTCCCACACCGTTTCCCATGAGCGGCACCGGCTGCTGGTGGAGTTCCTGCGCCGGGAGACAGGGTACAACATCAAGCAGGTTTTTCCCGATACCTTTGATCAGCACATGGACATGGTCGGGCAGGGAAAAATTGATATCTCTTTTGCCAATCCCTTTGTCTATGTCGCCTTGGCCCAGCGTTACGGCTCAAGGGTTTTTGCCTCCGTGGTCGAGGGGCCGGAGGGCAGCAGCACATTCCGGGGGCAGATAATCTGCCGGGCGGATAACCCGGCCGTCGCCACCCTGGCGGATTGCCGGGGCAAGCGCTGGATCGCCGTGGATTCGAACTCCGCCGGCGGCTATCTGTACGCGCTCGGACTTTTTCACGGCCAGGGGCTGCGGCCCGAGGATTTCGCGGAGATCGCCTTTGCTCCCGGGCCCGGCGGCAAGCAGGAAAAGGTGGTCCTGGCGGTCTGGGCGGGGAAATACGATATAGGCTCCATCCGGGAGGGCACCCTGCAGGTGGTTGGGGAGAAGATCGACCTGCGCGAGATCAGGGTGCTGGCCACCACCCCCTGGTATCCAGGATGGGTTTACTCGGCCAGGGCCGGGCTTGACCCGGAGGTGGCGGGCAACATCGCCAGGGCCCTGCTCAAGCTTTCCGCCACGGACAAGGAACAGCGCCGCATTCTGGACGCGGCCCACATCATGGGCTTTGTTCCGGCGCAGGACCGGGATTACGACCCGATCAGGAACCTGGCGGCACAGATCGGCATCCATCTGGATTGAGGAGAGAGGCGTTCATGCTGAAAACCGGTCTTCGCGGCAAGCTCTATCTGGGTCTTTTCCTGTTGCTGTTTTTTTTCAGCGTGCTGATTTTTTTCATGGTCACCCGGATCATGCGCGAGGCGCTTCTTGAGGAAAACAGAAACCGGGGGATTTCCATCGCCGCCAATCTGGCGGCCCGGGCGGTGGAGCCCATCCTGACCATCGATTTCCTGATCCTGAAGAATCTGGTTGACGAGATCACCCTCTTGAACGATGACATCTCCTACGGGTTCATCCTCGGGAGCGAGGGAGAGGTTCTCGTCCATACCTTCAGGGGCGGCTTTCCCGTTGCAATGAAAGAGACCAACACGGTGGAGAGCCACCAGCCGTTCAGCAGGCGCCTGCTCGATACCGGCGAAAACCTGGTCTATGATTATGCCGCTCCCGTGCTCATCGGTGAGGAGCGGATCGGCACCGTGCGGGTCGGCCTGCTCAGGACCAGGGTGGAAACGGCCATCAACCGCTTGCTCCGCCTCGCCTTTCTCATTACCAGCATTGTGACCCTGGCGGCCGGGATTGTGGGGGCGGTTTTGGCCAATTCCGTCACCCGGCGGATCAAGCTGTTGCAGCAGTCGGCGGAAAAGGTGGTGCGGGGGGAACTGGACACTCATACCGCGCCCACCCTGAGGGAGAATTGCTGGGAGGTCATGCAGTGCGACAATACGCAGTGCAAGGCGTACGGGAATTTTTACCATCGCTGCTGGTATCTGGCCGGAACCCTTTGCCCAAACTGCATTGCCGGTGATTATGCCACCAAGATCGAAACCTGCCGGCACTGCGCCGTATACAAAAAATCCACCGGGGACGAAATCCAGAGCCTGGCCGAAAGCTTTGATTACATGACGCTCTCCCTGAAAAAACGCGTGCAGGAGTTGCAGGACGCCGAAAAAACCATGCGGGAGCAGCGCATGCTGCTGAAAACCATCCTGGACGCCACGCCGGAATTCGTCTATCTGCAGGATTGCCACGGGAAGTATCAGGCGGTGAACAGGGCTTTCTGCCACTTGCTCGGCAAGGAGGAAGATCAAATCATCGGCAAGTTTGATCATGACCTGTATCCGCCGGACAGGGCCGGAAGAAATATCGAGGAAAACGAGGAAATACTTCGCAGCGGCATTGTCCTTGAGAAGCAGGAAGCCATTGAGAGCGGCTCGGGCTCCAGATGGTGTCATGTGATGCGGATGCCGGTGCGAAGCCCGGACGGCACGATCAGCGGCATCCTCTGGAGCGGGCGGGATATCACGGCGCTCAAGGAGATGGAGGCGCGGATGGTGCAGGCTCGCAAGATGGAGTCCGTCGGGCAGCTCGCCGCCGGGGTTGCCCATGAGATCAATACGCCGCTGGGCGTCATCCTCGGCTATGCCCAGGTGCTCCTTGAAGAGATCCCCGAAGACGATCAACGGCACCAGGATCTGGAGATTATCAACCGGCAGGGTAAGATCTGCCGAAGAATTGTGGCGGATCTGCTCAAGTTTTCGCGCTGGTCCGGAAGCACCTATGCCTTTTTTGCCCCAAACGAGGTAATCGAAGAGATTGTTTCGGTCATGGAACATACCTTCAACCTTGACCGGGTGGCTATCCGGTGCCAGTTGGATCCGTTGCTTCCCGGCTTTTTGGGCGACAGGGATAAATTCAAGCAGGTTCTGGTGAACCTGCTCAACAACGCGCACGATGCCATCGGCACGGATGGCCGTATTTGCGTCACCACCTCTTTTGATGCCATGCAGAGCGAGCTGGTGATGACGGTGAGCGATACCGGCCAGGGTATCCCCAAGGAAGATCAGGGGAGAATCTTCGACCCGTTTTTTACGACAAAACCGGTGGACAAGGGAACCGGTCTCGGATTATCTGTGAGCTACGGGATCATTCAGGAGCACGGCGGAAGGATAACCGTGGAAAGTCCCCCGGGGGCCGGCCATGCCTGCGACAAAAAGGCGGACCGGGGCGCTGCCTTCCTGGTCCGTCTGCCAACGGTATATTTCCAGGAAGGGCAGGAGGTACTGCAAAATTGATTGTGAGGAGAAGAGTGCATAATGGCCAGAATTCTTGTGCTGGATGATGTTCCGGACGCCTTGAGCATGATCAGGCGCATCCTGGAGAAGAAGGGGCATGAGATCGCCACCTTCACCGAAGAGGAAGAGGCGCTCAAGTATGCCCGGGACAACAGGGTTGATCTGGCGATCCTTGATATCAAGCTTAAAAAAATGAGCGGGGTCGAGGTGCTGGAAGAGTTGAAAAAAATTAATCCCACCGGGCGGGTGATCATGCTCACCGGCTATCCCACCATGGAAAGCGCCCGCGAGTCCCTGCGGCTGGGGGCCAACGATTATTGCGTGAAGCCGCTTGATAAGGTTGAGCTGGAAGAGAAGGTCAGCCGGGTGTTGGCTGAATAGCCCCTCGCCGAGGCATCCCCCTGGGGGAATTGCGGAAAAACAAGACGGCAAGGGCGTTGGCCGTCCCGGAAAGAAGGGCTTTGCGCACGATCTTTCCGGTTGACCGGCAAGGCGCAACCCGGAAACAGAAGAAGGGGAAAGATGGAACCCAAGCTCACGGAGCCGCTGCATGATGTGGCGCAGATTTGCCGGAATTACCAGCGCAAGATACAGGTGCTGGCCGGGGTGCTTTTCTGCGCCGTTGTTCTGGGGGGACTTGTCCTCTTTTTCGAGTGGGCGCAGAAACCCATTTTCACCAATACGGCCTTTGCGCTCTTTGTCTCCGCCGGTTTTGTCTTTGTCTATTACATGGAAGGGCTGAAGGAGTACAAGGAGATCGCCCCCAGCGAACAGGGGAAGGTGGCCGAATTTGCCCGTGAGTACCCCGAGGTTGCGGAATACCTGCAGAAGGTTGCCGCGGCGGGCAGGGAGCTGGTGGCGATGGAATATGAGGAGATTGTCGCCTTTGTTGAGACGAAAAAAGGTGAGGGTGCATGATTTCTTCCCCGTCAGGCAGACAGGGATAATTGGATGATTTTTTCGTACAGACCGCGCACAGCCTTTGCCGCCGCCGAATCCGGCGCCTGGTGCAATAGCGGCACTCCCTTGACCACCGCATCCACCATGGCCGTGTCGAAAGGTATTGTGCCGAGGACCGGGATGGACTGTTCCCGGCAAACCTGGCTGATCTCGGCGCTGCAGCCGGGGTGGAGATCCCATTTGTTGATGCAGACGCCCACCGGGAGCTTGAAATGGCGGACGAGTTCCGCCACCCTCTTGAGGTCATGGAGGCCGGAAAGGGTTGGCTCTGCAACCAGGAGGACAAGGTCGGCTCCGGAGAGCGAGGCGATGACCGGACAGCCTATCCCGGGAGGGCCGTCCACCAGCAGCCATGCCGCATTTTCCTTTTCAGCTTCTTCCCGGGCTCTTTTTTTGACCAGGGAGACGAGCTTGCCGGAATTTTCCTCGCCGATACCCAGACTGGCATGGACCATGGGCCCGTATTCGGTGCCGGAAAGAAACCACTCGCCGCAGTGCTTTTCCTGAAGGCGGATTGCCCCTTCCGGGCAAAAGCGGGCGCAGACGCCGCATCCCTCGCAGGAAAACGGGATCAGTTCGACCGTGGCGTTGATGCGGATGGCCCGGAATTGGCAGAGTTCGGCGCAGGTTCCGCACGCGTTGCACAGGGCGGGATCGATGACCGCCAGCACCCCGGACCGGAATTCATGCTCCTCGCGGATCCGGGGGGAGAGAAGCAGGTGGAGGTCGGCGGCATCCACATCGCAATCCGCCAGGACCGTTTGGGGCAGCAGCATGGCCAGGGCAGCGGTAATCGAGGTTTTCCCGGTGCCGCCCTTGCCGCTTAGGATCAGGATCTCCTTCATCGATTGATCTCCTTGAGCAGGGAGGAGAAGACGGGGCGCAGTTCCGGTAGGCACTCGACCAGGGGGATGCCGGCGGCGTAGCCTTCTGCTATCTTCCGGTCAAAAGGGATTTCAAGATGGACGGGGATATTTTCCTCCCGGCACCATTTCCCTGTTTTTCCGTCGCCCAGGTCGGCCCTGTTGAGGACGACTCCGAAGGGCTGCTCCAGCTTGCGCAGAACCCCCACGGCAAGTCGCAGGTCATGGAGGCCGAAGGGGGTTTCCTCGCTGACCAGCAGGGTGTAGTCGGCGCCGGTTACGGCGGCGAGGAGGGGACATGAGGTGCCCGGAGGCGCATCGAGGATGACAAGCCCATTTTTCCGGACGGCTTCTTCCTTCACCGCGCTGATAAGCGGCGCTGCCATGGCTTCTCCTACCCGGAGGGTGCCCTGGCTGAAGCCGATAGTGCCTGCCCGGCCGCTTTCAAGGAGGCCAAGCACCCTCTTTCCCCTGGTGAGTGCGTTTTCCGGACAAACCAGAAAGCAGCCCCCGCAGGAATGGCAGAGTTCGGTGAAGGCCATGGCCGTGGAACCGAAAACCGTGATGGCGTTGAAGCGGCAGATCTCCCGGCACTCGCCGCAGCCACTGCATTGCGCCTCAACCACCTCCGGCACGGTGAGAGCGAATTCCCGGCGTTGATCCAGAACCGGCCTGAGCAGGATGTGGCCATTGGGTTCCTCCACATCGCAATCCGCGTAATGGACCGGTCCGTCGGCGGACAGGGCAAGGCTCACGGCAATGGTGGTTTTGCCGGTCCCGCCCTTGCCGCTGGCAATGGCGATGTTCATGTTCCGCCCCGCCTGGAGCGGCAGCCGCCCGTGCCGCATCCCCGGCCCAAGCCCTTGCCCTTTTTCTGCCTGCAAGGGGTTGAGGGTTGCGAGCCTGTCTGTGGCGGGGAAAGCGTGCGGGGCGGGGGAGCATCCTGCCCGGACCGGAACTGGTCGATTGCCTCGGCCACTGTTCCCGTAATGCTGTTCAGCATGGCAATTCCGGCTTTTTCGCAGACTGCGGCGGCCTTGGGGCCGACAACGCCGGTGAGCACCGCCGCCGCGCCGGCGTCGGCAATAAGGCCAGCCGCTTTGATGCCTGCGCCCTGCGCGGCTTCCCCGGCTGCCTGGTTGTCAATGGCCTCGACGATGGTCTTGGTGTCCGGGTCGACAATGAGCAGGTACGCGGCCCGTCCGAAGCGTGGGTCAACGGTGGAAGAAAGGTCTTTCCCTGTGGCGCTGACGGCGATTTTCATGGCGAATCCTCCGGAAAACAGTGGTGAAAGGGGAGCAGTGCGTTTATTATGTGCATATGCTCATAATTGTTGTAAAGTTTTTCCGGGAACATGTCAAGGGGATTTGTGCCCGACAGGAAGTGTCCAAAACGTTCTTGTTATTTTTATCGTCCCCGGTATAGTTGAGTCAGTTTCTCACCGTCTTTCCATGACCAACTGCTCGTTGCCCTGAATGATCCGCCAAGGAGCCTGTCCCGGCAGCCATGTGTCCACTCGATCCGAAAAATCCGCTTTCGCTCTTCCGTGGCAGTGTCCTTGGCGCCATCACGGAAGGGGTTTTCACCGTTGACCGGGGTTTGCGGATCACCTCGTTCAATCGTTCCGCCGAAAAGATTACCGGGGTTACAGCGAAAGATGCCATCGGTCGGAAATGCAATGAGATTTTTCAGTCCGACATCTGCGACTCCACCTGCGCGATCAAAATAGCCATGGGAACCGGCGGAGAGGTCATCAAGCACGGGGTCAATATCCGCACCAAGAGCGGGACCCTCCTCCCCATCAGCATTACCGGCTCGGTGTTGCGCAACGAGCAAGGGGAAATCATCGGCGGGGTGGAAACCTTCCGGGATGTTTCCGCGCTGGAGGATCTGCGCAAGGAAATCTTTCTGGACAATTTTATCCTCGACTCCATTGCCGACGGAGCCTTCACCGTTGATAAGGATTTCCGGATCACCTCCTTCAACCGGGCGGCCGAGAATATCACCGGGGTGCGCCGTTGCGACGCCGTCGGCAAAAAATGTCACGAAGTGCTGCGCGCCAATATCTGCCAGACGGCCTGCGTTCTGAGAAAATCCATCGAGACCGGCGTGGATGCGGTCAGTCACAAGGTCTATATCCAGGATGTCGAAGAAGATTTTCTGCCCGTCAGCGTCAGCGCTTCCGCCCTGCGCAACGAGTGCGGCGAGATCATCGGTGGGGTGGAGACCTTCCGGGACATCTCGGCCCAGGAGTCCCTGCGCAAGGAAGTTTCCATGGGCGAGTTGATCCTCGACTCCATTGCCGACGGCGCCTTCACCGTGGACAAGGATTTCCGGATCACCTCCTTCAACCGGGCGGCCGAGGATATCACCGGGGTGCACCGCAGCAAGGCCATGGGCAGAAAGTGTTATGAGGTGTTGCGGGCCGATATCTGCCACGAGACCTGCGCCCTGAAGAAGTCCATTGCAACAGGCAGGGATGTCGCAAATATAAAGGTCTATATCCACGATGCCGAAGACGATCTTGTGCCCATCAGCGTCAACACCTCCGTGCTGCGCGACGAGAAGGGAGAAGTCATCGGCGGGGTCGAGACCTTCCGGGATATCTCCCCCCTGGAAGCCCTGCGCAAGGAAATCTCCGAAACGTACAGTTTCCACGACATCATCAGCAAAAATCATAAAATCAAAAATATTTTTGTCACCCTTCCCGATATTGCCAAAAGTGACAGTACGGTTCTCATCGAAGGGGCCAGCGGTTCGGGCAAGGAGCTTTTTGCCAAGGCCATCCACGCCCTGAGCAAACGCAAAGGCCGTTATATCACCCTCAACTGTGCCGCGCTCCCCGATACCCTGCTGGAGTCGGAGCTGTTCGGCTACGAAAAAGGGGCTTTCACCGATGCCAAGGGCAACAAGCCCGGACGCTTCGCCCTGGCGGAGAAAGGGACCATTTTTCTTGATGAAATCGGCGATATCTCGCCGGCCTTGCAGTTGAAGCTCCTGCGGGTTCTTCAGGAAAAGGAGTATGAGCCCTTGGGGGGCACCACCACCCGCAAGACCGATGTCCGGGTGATTGCCGCCACCAACAAGAATCTGAAGGAGCAGGTGGACAAGGGAACCTTCCGCGCCGATCTCTTCTACCGGCTCAATGTCATTAAGATATCCCTGCCTCCCCTGGCGGAGCGCCGGGAGGACATTCCTCTTCTTGTTGATCATTTTATAAATAAATTCAACAAGTTGAAGAATAAGAAGATAAAAACCGTGTCTCCGGATGTTCTGGACATCCTTATGCGCCACGAGTTTCCCGGAAATGTGCGGGAACTGGAGAATATTATCGAATACTGCTTTGTCCTCTGTCATGGAGAGACGATTGAAAGAATGCATCTGCCCGAGGGCTTGGGTTCGCGAATTTTCGGGGAAGAGATGGATATTGAGACTCTCCGCATCGAGGCAAATCCTCTCCTTAATGCCGAAGCGAGCACGATTTTTGATGCCCTGCAAAGGTTCAAGGGGCATCGTGGCAAGTCGGCCGCCTACCTCGGCATCGACAAGGCAACGCTCTGGCGGAAGATGAAAAAGTTCGATATCTCCTTTCCCGCAGGCCGCGAATGAGGGCTTGAAATAAAAGAACCAAAAAAGAAGGGCTGCCATATGGCAGCCCTTCTTTTTTGAGCATTATGCGCAAGCAGAAGTCTTCGGTCTGTTAATGATGCTCCTCATAGCCGGTGATCATCGCTTTGAAATGGGCCAGCGGCGTATGTCCCAGGGTGGCGAGATAGCAATGCACCACCAGAAAGGAGGCAAAGAAGAAAAAGAAAAGCACATGGATAGTGTCGATGATCCGTATCCCGCCCAAGAGATGGATGTAGTCCGAGTAGCCTTTCACCTTCCAGAGGAAAACTCCGGAGATCATCTGGGCCGGCAGCAGGACAAACATGATTCCCAAGTATGCCTTCTGTTGGAGGACGTTGAATTTGTTTTCCGGGGTCATGACATGGGGGTTGGGTTCTCCCCGGAAAATTCCATAGCCGTAAAATTTGGCCTGTTTCACTGCCTTGGCCACGAAGGTGCTGGGGTCCGGAAAATAAATGATGATCTTGCCGGTGCTCAGATAGTAGAAGAGCCAGAGGAAGTAGGCGGCGATCACGCCGAAGCCGGCAAAGTTATGCAGGCTTACGCTGTCTTTGAGCGGCATGAGGTTGAGGATTTCCGCATAACGGATCTGGAAGCCGGTGACAACCAGCAAAACTATCCCTGCTGCGTTGAGCCAATGCCAGACGCGAACCGGTGCCGGGTGAATATAGATCAGTTTCTCATGGCTCATCGGGAAACCTCCTCCTGGATGCTTGATTGTTTGGCTTCATATTCATTTTTTCTGCGCAGGGGAATGGTGGCGATGCGCACGGCCAGATGGCCAAGCACCACGGAGAAGCCCCCGGCCAGGAGAAGAAAGCCTATCTTGTCGAGAAGCTTCATTCTCGTGCCGCCCAAGGCGTAAAAATGTCTCAGGCTGAAGCTTTCCAGCACGGCCCTGTCCACCTGGAAGTGGTCCGAGCTTCCATCATCCTTGGTAAGCACAAGGGTCACCGCATCGAAATAGGGGGAGTTCGCGGAATGGCAGGTTTTGCAATCCCGTTCCGCCTGTCCCCTGTTTATTTTATGGACACTGGGATGCATCTTGGCAACGAGTTCGGCGTGAAAGATTGCATGGACGTTTTTTTGCCGGAGGATCAATTCCAGATTCTCAAACTCCTTGACGTTGATGATTTCATCCTTGTTGGTGTCCAGCAGAAGCCTGAACTCGCTTTCGGTGATGCCGAGAATTTTCAGTATCTCCTGGCTGGAATAGAACTTGTTGGTCATCAGGTCGAAAAAGGAGAGGCGGATATGGCGCGGAGCTTCGGGAACATGGCAGACAACGCATTCCACAAAGGAGAAATGTTCATTTTTCTGTGGTAGCCAGTCATGCGACTGGTAGGGGTTGTGGCATTTGGCGCAGCCATTGTTGGTTCGATCCGCCACAGACAAGGATTCCTGCCGCGTTATATAGTGGTATCCGTGGCAGGCATTGCAGTTCATGGTGATGCCTTTGCCGCGGATTTTCATGTGCACGCTGTCCTTGAAAGCGTTGCTCGATTCCTCGTGACACATGGTGCAGTTGACCAGGTCCAGTTGTTTTTTGTGGGGCACCTCTTGGTTGTAGTTCAGCTTGGTGATATCGGCATGGCAATCAACGCAGCCGATGCCATTGTTGTGATGGACGGAATGGTTGAATTGTGTTTCGTCAATAAAGAGCAGTTCGCTCATCCGGCTGTGATTCATGCCCTCGGTTGCGCTTCTGGTGAGACTTTCGTCGCTGTGGCAGGCAAAACATTCGGAGTTTTCGATGGAGGCGGCCCCTGCCATGGGAGCCGCCGCAAGACAGGCGAGAGCGACGGCCAAGCCGAAACCGACCGGTGGGATTAATTTTTTCATTGTCTCTGGATCTCCCAGTGCATTCTTTAACAGCGGGTTTGCCCTGCCTGCGGCAGGAGCGCATGGGCCAGCTTGCTGAACATTTTCTCCGGTTGAAGGGGTTGACGCACCTGTGCGCATGGTTTCATTTCCGCTGGAGCAAGTTTTCCAACGGAAATGAAACCATGCGCATTACTGACGGTAGTGGTCTTTGCCCTCGGTCGCAAGCGGAAAAATTTAGAAGCCGAGGATTGCAGCAAGCCAGTTGCGGCCAAGGCCGAGCAGGCCGTTGTTCATCAAGCCGGCCACCATGCAGGCCAAGCCCCAGAACCCGACAATTCCGGCCAGGGATACCAGGATGCCGAAGGCGGCCATGTTGATGCCTTCGCCTGCGTCTTGCACCTGGATGCCATGATAGGCAAAGTGGGGTCCGTGTGCCGTTTTTTCTTTTCTGGTGTTCATCATGGTGTTGCCTCCATCTATTGAAAGGTATATGTTTTTTATTTGGTGAGTATGCCCGCTGCCGTTGCGGGCCGTTTTGGTTTATCCCCGTGCGCCCTGGCGGACAGGACCCATGTCGAGGCCGGGTTCCTTGGCCTCGCCGGCAATTTTCTGGCCGATCTTGTAGCCGATCATTCCGTAATAGGAGGACCAGATCAAGGCGTTGACCATGTGGATCATGAGAAGCTGCGATGCCTGCAAGGGAGCGCTTTCAGCCAGCAAGCCGATGCTCTGCAGGAAGAAGTAGCCCAGGGAGCCGTGGATAAGATTTGTCATCAGGCCGATGAGCCCTATGAATTTGCCGATAACCGGCATACTGGTGAATTCCATGAGGCCGTAACTTACCGGAGAGATGACGGTCCCGAAGGCTACTCCGAACAGAAGCCATCTGTCCTTTGGGTGCAGTTTCTTGCTCAATTGCAAGCAGGCAAGGGGGATAACTGCCAGCAAGGCGAGTAGTTGTGTCATGGTCTTTCTCCTCTATGATAGTAACGGTTTGAAATCGGTCATTATGCAAAGCGGGTAAATCTGCATCGTTTTCATGGTGTCGCATCTATAATCAAATCAGAGCATTTTTCATGCCACTGATCTCTGGAAATGTCCGTATTCGTTTTTGTGCTGTATATCGGGAAGTTGGGTGACAGGAGGCAGGAGAGATGGCTTTTCTCTGGGAGATGAATGATTGCAATCATGCAATGCACGTTGCGATATTGCATTGCATGATTGCAATCATTTCTTGCATGGTTCAAGACAGTGAAAAGAGCGCGGTTTTGGGAAAAAGGAAATACTGAAATCGGGGATGGACGTGCCGGGCGGAGGCGCTGCGGGATGTGCGGCGGGCTTCGGCTGTTTACCGGGAAAGTGTCTGGGCCAGCAAGGGTTCGAGGATGGTGAGGCGACCGGCGGAGGAGTCGAGCCGTGCCTGCGCTCCCACGGGCAGGATCTGGTTTCGGCTGCCGTGGCCGCAGGGAAAATTGGCCCAGATGGGGATGGAGCGGTGGGCCAGAAGGTCGAGGGCTCGCTGCCAGATCAGTTCAATTGCGCCGCATTGGTCAAAATCTCCCAGAATCAGCCCGGCTATCTGTTCAAGGCGGCCGGCGGCCCAGAGGTGGGTGAGGAGCCGGTCGATGCGGTAGGGGGCCTCGCCGATGTCCTCCAGCACGAGAATGGTGTCTCGCCACTCCGGCTCCCAGGGGGTGCCCAGCAAATGAACCAGGCTGGTCAGGTTGCCTGGTAAAAGAGATCCCTGGGCTTGTCCTCCCTTGAGGATCTCCAACCCCTTCACCTTGATCTCCGGGGGGGATCCACCGGTGAGCAGATTGAAAAATCCCTCCTGGGAATCGCGGTCGCTTCGTGCCAGGGTGGTGAGCATCGGGCCGTGGAAGGTGATGAGCCCTGTCCGTTGCCGGATCGTGGAGAGCAGGACGGTGAGGTCTGAAAACCCGATGAGCATTTTCGGCTGCTGGCGGATACGATCGAAGTCGAGGTCCGGCAACAGCCGCAGGCAGCCGTAGCCGCCGCGCGCGGCCACGATGGCTTTGATCTCCGGATCGCGCCAGAGTTCGTGCAATTCGGCCAGACGTTCCTGGTCGGTCCCGGCCAGGAAGCCGTCCTGTCTCAGGATGTCGTTCCGATGCCTGGTTTTGAAGCCAAGATCGCGGAGAATCTTCAGCCCGGCGCTGAAATCGCTTTCGTTGCGCACCGGACCGGCCGGGGCGATGATGCCGATGGTGTCCCCTTTTTTGAGGGGGGCGGCGAGGATGGGCTCAGGCGTTCCGTTCATGGAGCAGTCGCAGGCCGTTGAGGGTGAGCATCGGGTCGACGTGGTCGATACTGGTGGTGTACGGGGCGATGAGGGTGGCCATGCCGCCGGTCGCCACCGTCTGCGGCAGCGCCGGGGCCATCTGTTCCCGCAGCCGCCGGATCAGGCCGTCCACCATGCCGCCATAGCCGAAGAGGATGCCCGATTTGATCGCTGCCACGGTGTTGGTGCCGATGGGTGCGGCGGGCGGAGTGGAGATGTCCACCTGGGGCAGCTTGGCCGTGCGGTTGCCCAACGCCTCCATGGCAATGGACAACCCCGGAGCGATGGCGCCGCCCAGGTATTCCCCTTCGTCGGAAACGCAGTCCCAGGTGATGGCCGTCCCGAAATCAACGACAATGAGGGCGCATTTGAACCTGTCGTAGGCCGCCACGGCATTGACCAAGCGATCGGCGCCGATTTCCGCGGGGTTGTCGATACGTACCGGCATGGAGGTCTGCACCGTGTTTTCGCCCACCACAAGGGGGGCGGTTTTCAGGTATCGGGTGGCAAAGGCTGCCCAGGCGGCCTGCATCGTCGGCACCACGCTGGAAATGATGGTGTCGGAAATGTCGTTGAAACGGAGCCCTTCCATGGTAAAAAGGCCATGGAAGATGGCGGCCAGTTCATCCACCGTGCTGCCCTTGTCGGTTTTTACCCGCCAGTGGCAGCGAAGCGTCGAGCCGGTGAAAACTCCGATCACCATGTGGGTGTTGCCAATGTCAACCGCTAGCAGCATGGGGCGACTCTTGAGTGTGTGGTGAGGAACGCTGTGACGAATTTTTACAACTGTACCATGGAATGCCGTGACCGGCAGCAACACTTCAATGTACCAGAGATCGGGGCAGGCTGTCCATGCTCTTGGCCGGCGGGGCGAAAAGTTTATATCCAGACAACGTGACGGATTCAGCGGGGAACAGGAATGTCCGGCGTGCTGTCGCTATCGTAAGGAGCGAACTCAATGCATGAATATATCCAGGTTGCCACCACCGTTGCCACCGAGGAGGAAGCCGGGGCCATTGCCGGATTGCTGGTTGAGCAGCGGCTGGCCGCCTGTGTCCAGGTGATCGGTCCCATGACCAGCCATTACCGCTGGCAGGGAAAGATTGAAACGGCCGGGGAATATCTCTGTCTTGCCAAAAGTCGCGTTGCGCTTTATCCTGAAATTGAGGCGGCGATCAAGGCGATCCATCCCTATGAGGTTGCCGAGATTATCGCCACGCCGATAATCGCCGGGAGCGATGCGTATTTGGCCTGGCTGACAGCCGAGGTCAAGGAGCCCTGTTGAGCATGGAAGGGGAGCAGCCGAAAAAGGCCGGCCGCCGCCGTGGCTTGCGTGAGTTCCAGTGCCATTGCTGCCGGAGGAAATTGCCTTTCTGCTGGAACTGCCCCTGCGGCTTTCAGATCTGCGACGACTGTTTCAAGGAAAATATGTGGGGGATCAGCAACGGCCCGACCTGGGTCTGTCCGGATTGCGGCCGGATCCGGATGATGTAATGTGTGCATGAACGCGCTGCAGGACAGGGGGTGTCCTGGAAAAAAAAGGGGGATTGGAGATGGGTAACCAGAGGGAGAGCCGGCGGTGCCGGCGGTTTCCGGTGAAGGATGGGGTGATCGCCCTTGATTCCGTGTACGGCGAAATCATTGACATGAGCTTCGGCGGCTTGTCTTTTAGGTATACGGCCTATGACGACATGACCACCGAGCCCGCGGAGTTCGGCATCATCTTTGGCGGGGAGGAACTCTTTTTTGACAATCTCCCCCTCACCAATGTTTCTGATATCGTCATTGATGAAGAGGGAGACGGAGCCGGCGAGGTCAGGCGGAGGGGCATGGCGTTCGGCAATCTTGTTCCGGAACAGGTCGTAACCCTGGCCCGGTTCATCAGGCAGTTTTCCCTGGAAAAATGATGGCGTCGCACAAATCGCCAGCTACTGCGTTGCGCTGCATTATCTCGTCATTGCGGCGTACCTGAGTACGCCTCATTCCTCGAAATTTGCGCGCCTTGTATCTGACGATTTGTGCTTAGCCATCCCCAATTTTTATTTTCACGAGGGTGTCAAAAAAATAGAGAGAAATCTTGGGCGGTAAGTCGCCATTCACCGAGGAGCGACGGTTGCGTATCGTGTCAGATATCGGTCCAGTTGATTGGCAAAGGCCTGGAGGTGAACCTTGCTCAAGGCCGGTGGCCCCCCGGTAATGGCGCCCGCTGAGCGCATTTCGTCCATGAAATTCCTGCGCGCCAGGTGTTCTTGAATGGATTCTGCCGTGTAGAGCGTGCCCCGAGGATTGAGGGCGGTCGCCGAGGCCGCGACCACCTCGGCCGCCAGGGGGATATCCGCGGTGATAACCAGATCGCCCGGTTCAACATCGTCGATGATCCGGGCGTCCGCAACATTGAAGCCCGGTTTGACCTGGACGGTTTTGATAAAGGGCGAGCGCGGCACCTTCAGGCAATGGTTGGCCACCAGCACGCTCTCCACCCGCATGCGATCCGCGGCCCGGAAGAGAATCTCCTTTACCGGGCCTGGACAGGCATCGGCGTCAATCCAAATGCGCATGGTTTATATCCGTGCCTTCTTGTTCATGGTATTCCGGCGCGAGACCGCCTTGTGTGCAATCCCGCTCCGGAATAGCGCCCGGCTGGCTCATCCCGCCGGGATTATTTCTGAATCACCCACCTGCCGTCATTGTCCCTGCACGCCGTGGAGACCACTTTTTCCGGGCGTCCATCCACGGTGGCGAGAATTTCCGCCTCCCGGCATACCTGGCCGGACGGTTGCGTGTAGGCGGGTTTGGGCGTCACCGTGTATGAGCGGTTGGTGTCCGGGTTGACCCACTGGGTCCGCTGGTTGGAAGGCGAACTCTCGTACACCTGATTGAGTCGTGCCTGATCGTATTTGTCCATCTCGTTGCCAACGATATAGCCCAACAGTCCGCCTACTGCCGCGCCGATCAAAGTTCCCTTGGTGTCGCGGCCGATGGCCTGGCCGGCGATGGCGCCAGTTGCCGCGCCGATGGCCGCGCCGCTTGTTCCTTTCGATGTAGTGGTGGCGCAGCCGGAGGTGGTGAGCTGCATGAAAATAATCGCCACTGCCGCCATCCGCAGTCCATGTTTTTTCTGCATTGTGATCTCCTTGTGTTGTTCGGTTCCGTGTCTGGTTGATGTCTCAAGCCGAAGTATAAATTTCCCCCCTTCGGCGCGCTTGCCTGTTCCGCACAGGACGCTGTGTGCTCATGCACCGGAAATTGTTGGTTGTATGGAAACCATATAACGCTTGCCGGCAAACGTCAATGGTGCGCGACAATCAGACCTTGCCCCGGAAAAGATGATGGGCCATGGGGCCTTTGCCCTTGCCCAGCGCAAGGCCGGAGCTCTGCCGCAAAACAGTCTCCACGAAGGCCGCTGCCTTGAAAAACGCATCCTGATCATTGCCGTGGAGCAGATGGTAGGCGGTAAAGGCCGAGGCAAAGGTGCAGCCGGTGCCGTGGGTGTTTGGGGTGTTGACCCGCGCATGTTTGCTTGAGAAAATCTCCGCTCCCTGGTCTTGTCTGAGGATCAGGAAATCCTCCACCTCTTCGGCCTGTTCCTGGATATGCCCTCCGGTAAGCGCAATGGCTCGCAGCTTGGGATATCGGGCAAGCAAGGAGGTTGCCGCCGCCAGCGCTTCCCGCGCCGTTTCAAGATTCCGCTGCGTCAGGCGTGCCAGCTCGGGGAGGTTGGGTGTAAGGACCGTGGCGGTGTTGAACAGGGCATGCAGGCCGGTGTTTTCTGTTGTTTCTCGAAAAAGGTCGTGGCCGTCGCTTGCCGTAAGCACCGGGTCGCAGATGACCTCGCCGGGAAAATCATGCAGTGCCTCGGCCATTGCCCCGGCGATTTCATCGGTGCCGAGCATGCCGGTCTTGATGTGGCTGACGGGCAGATCGGCCAGGACCAGTTCGATCTGTTTTGCGACAAACTCCGGGGCAACGGGCAGATAGGAGTCGACGCCGAGGCTGTTCTGGGCGGTCAGGCAGGTGATTGCCGCCCCCCCATAGACTCCGATGGCGGTGAAGGTTTTCAGATCCGCCTGGATCCCGGCCCCGCCCGAGGGGTCGGAGCCGGCAATGCTCAGGATCGCCCGTGCTGCAGTATGCTGCGTGGGGGGGATGGCTTCCGTGGCCATGGGAGAACGTCCCGGTTCAGGCGCAACCACAGCCGCGGCTGGGGGTGCAGCCGCCCGTGTTGCTGGTGGCGCAGCCGCAGCCAGGGGTCTCGGCGGGGGCATCGATGGAAAGCAGAGTGATCTGATAGGTGATATCCTGGCCGGCCAGCGGGTGATTGAAGTCAACGGTCAGGGTTTCATTGTCAACCGAGAGCACCGTGGCCGGAATCTTGTGCTGCTGGCCGTCCTTTTCCATATTCATGCCGAGGATCATCCCCGGGGCGATGGTTTGCCCGGAAAAACCCTGGCGGCTTACGGTCATGATCAGGTCTTCATTCTTCAGGCCATAGGCATCCTTGGCCGCGACGATGATGCTTTTGGTTTCCTGGGGCGCCATGCCCAGCACCGCCTGCTCAAAGGCGGGCAGCACGCTGCCGGTGCCCAGTTGAAATTGCAGGGGCCCGGTATCCTGGGAGGAATCAAATTTTTCGCCGGAGGGCAGAAGTCCATCGTACAGAATGGTGACTGAGTCGTTTTCGGAAACTCGCTGCATGGTGCTTACTCCTCTATGTGGTTGCGGTGGGTTGTGCGCCGGTTGCAGATAATAAGACCGCAGGAGGGCGGGGTCAAGGGCGGCCCTGGGAGAGCCACCACTTGAGGCCAAGCAGCAGCAACGGGGCCAGGTGGAACACGAGATCGAAGATGTCGATTGGCCGGTGGAGTTGGCCGTTTTTCAGCATGAGGATCTTCTCCACCACATGCGGCATGGGGTGGAAAGGCGCCAGCAGCATGAGGATCGCAAGAACGATCAGGATAGGGAAGGGCAGTTGGTCGAGGAATCGGAGCATGGTCAGATTCTGGCGCTTTCGAGGTTTGCGGTGCGGACCTCCAGCTTGGCGACAAGGCGTCCCACCGTGGTCTTGTGCGCCGGGGTGGGCTTTTCCTCCGCATCGTCGGAGCTGAAATCGGTGGTCTCAAAGTTGTAGAGCATTTTTTCAAGCCTGGAGCCGTAGGTGCTGATGGCTTCTTTGGCCGTCCGAAAGAGCCCCTCGTAGGGAAAGGGCTGCTCGAAATCGCGGAGCTTGGTTTCGAGAAAGATGTTCAGTCTGGCAACGTCTGCCTTGGTGTTGCCGTAATAGGTGTCGCAGGTGTTGAGGATGTCAATGAGGAGGATGTGCAGATCCTCGGATTTTATGGCCTTCTGCCCGCCGGCGGCGCTGAAAAGAAGCTTGACGGCGCGGACAAACCCCTTCAGTCCCATGAAAAAATCGGTGGTTTTCTCGGCGGCAACCGTGTTGGGGTTTACCGGAGAGCCCGGCTCCTTGATCTGGCGGGTCATCTCGGGGAGGATGGTGTTTTTTATGGTGTAATGCAGGGTTCTGGTTTCTGCCAAAACAATGGGGAGAAACTGGATCTGTTTCAGGTTCTGCGCCTTGTTTCTCAGGCCGATCAGGTTTCTGGCCAAGCTGATGGTGAGAGGCTCGATCTGTGCCAGAATTTCCGGCGCCGCAGTGTCCCGCAGGTCGAGAATTTCCTGCTGAAGCGTATCAACCGCCCGGATCTCTCCCGGGAGATTTTTCAGGAAAAATTCAATGAACTCCTTGAGTTGATCGGTGGCTGCCATTGCCGCTTGGAGGGTGTGTTCGACAATGGTCCGCGCGAGTCCTGGGAGGTTGTTCAGGTCAATATGGCGGATCCGTTTTTCCAGGTCAATGGCCTGGATGTGATAGTCGTGGAGGGAAGGGGTTTCGTTCTGGCCGCTTGCATCCTTGACCATGCGGTAGAAATTGTAGCCTTCGGTCACCATTGGCGCGGTTCGACTGTTGAGCGCATTGGTCAGGGGGAGCAAGCCGCTTAACGAGAGCCGTTCCCGGATCGTTTTGTCCGCCTCGGTCAAAAGGGAGATTTGGGCTCGCCAGTTTTTCACGGTATTCTGATAGGCGGCGCATTCTTGTACGATTGTGTGCGCCTGGCTGACCGCCTTGAAGGGCTGGATGGTGTTGCGGCGGATATCGATATCCAGGGCGCCAAGTTCGTTTTCACATTTTTCAATATGCCGGAGGATCCGCGAGGCTTTTTCGGGATGTTGGTCTCTGGCTTCTGCCATGGTGGTGGGCAGGCCGAGAAGCTCGATGATGCGGGCATAGCCGTTGAAATTGCAATCGTGCCACTGGGTCACGCGGGGATCGGTGGAAAGGGTGAGAGTTTCCTTTTTTTGCGCGGCGATGGCCCCTTTGGCCTGGCTGATAACCCCATCGGCCTGGGCAAGCGTGGCGGCCTGGGCTTGGTCCATCCCCACCGGGGGCTGGTCAAGTTTTGGTTGCATGGAGGCAAAGGATACGGGTGTGATCATGGGTTCGGCTTTATCGTGTTGAAAAACAGAGAAAAAAAATAATAAGTGGCGCCCCCGGGGACGTGAATCTCGGCGGAGGTCGAAAATCTAAAAAAATAGTCTTTTTCCAGAGGATATGCTACGTTAATTTTTTTTTGAATGCCGGAGCGGATGTTTCCCCATGTCGGCCGTTGCCGCAACCACTTGACAAGAGAGAAAGATCGGCATATTTTGCGTTTTTTTCAGGTGGCGGGATGGAGCTGCTCTGTGAAAAATATAAGGAAAAGGTTGATTCCCGCAAGGCTGTCTGCCGAAGGCCCAGGGAATATTGCAAATTCAGAAACGCCTGTCTGATTCACTTTCTGGCCGGGGAAAAAGCCGGGGATGAAATAAAGGGGGCGGAGGATAAGGGCGGAGAGGGCAAGTGGGCAATGCCTGCCGTTGTTGGAGAACTATGAGTGTGCTGCGATTTGACAAAGGAGGCGGCCTGTTGCCCGCCATTGCCCAGGACCACCTGACCAGGGAGGTTCTCATGCTTGCCTATATCAATGAAGAGTCCTGGCAAAAGACCCTGGAAACGGGCAAGGTCCATTACTGGAGCCGCTCCCGCAACACGCTGTGGCTCAAGGGCGAATCCTCGGGGCATGTGCAACTGGTAAAAGAGATCCTGGTCGACTGCGATGCCGACACCGTGGTTTTTCTGGTGGAACAATTGGGCGGCGCCGCCTGCCACAAGGGGTACCGGAGCTGTTTTTTCAGGAAGGTGCAGGGCAGCGGGCTGGAAGTGAATGATACGCCGGTTTTTGATCCCGGGAAGGTCTATAACAAATGAATATCTTGAAATTGGGTATCCCCAAGGGCAGCCTGGAAAAGGCGACCATCGAGCTTTTTGAAAAGTCCGGCTGGCGGATCAAGCTCTCTTCCCGGAATTATTTTCCGGAGGTGGATGATCCCGAACTGTCCTGCTCCATTTGCCGACCACAGGAAATGTCCAGCTATGTGGAAAAAGAGGTGCTGGATGCAGGGATCACCGGCAAGGACTGGACCCTGGAGAATGAGTCCGACATCGTGGTGGTGGCCGACCTGGTCTATTCCAAGGTCAGCAAGCGTCCGACCCGCTGGGTTCTCGCCGTGCCGGGAGATTCCAGCATCCAGCGGCTTGAGGATCTGGAAGGCAAGAAGATCGCCACCGAGCTGGTGGGCTATACGCGGAAATTTTTTGCCCAAAAGGGAATCAACGTCGATATCTCCTTTTCCTGGGGCGCCACCGAGGCCAAGGTCGTTTCGGGTTTGGCCGACGCCATCGTCGAGGTCACCGAAACGGAAAGCACCATCCGGGCCCATGGGTTGCGGATCATCCACGAGCTGATGACCTCCAACACCCAGTTCATCGCCTCCAAGGCCGCCTGGGCAGATCCCTGGAAGCGCGAGAAGATCGAGAACATCGCCCTCCTTTTGCAGGGAGCCTTGCGGGCCGACAAGATCGTCGGCCTCAAGATGAACGTGCCCAAGACGCACCTTGATCAGGTGATTACCATCCTGCCCAGCATGAAAGGACCGACGGTGGCGCCTCTGTATCAGAGTGAATGGTTTTCGGTGGAAACGGTCATTTCCGAGCATGAGGTGCGGGACCTTATCCCGAGGCTTTTGAAGAATGGGGCCGAAGGCATCATCGAATATTCCTTGAACAAGGTTATCTGAAGTTTCATCCGGACAGGGCTGTCAGCCAAAGACTGGGCGACTGTGTCGCCAGGGAGAAAATGTGACCGACTCTGCCGTGAATTACGCGAAGATCGAATTTGTGAAAAGCGCCTTCAAGATGGCGCAACTGCCCGAGGAATCGCTGCCGGAAATCGCCTTTGCCGGGCGTTCCAATGTGGGCAAGTCCAGCCTGATCAACCGGCTGGTGAACCGCAAGGGTCTGGTCAAGGTCAGCGCCCGTCCCGGCAAGACCCAGAGCCTCAACTATTTTATCGTTGACGGAAAGCTCTACCTGGTCGACCTGCCGGGCTACGGCTTTGCCCGAGTCTCCAAGAAACTCCAGGACGACTGGCAGGGGCTGGTGACCGACTACCTGTCCACCAGCCCGACCCTGCGCTGCGTGGTGGTGCTGATCGACCTGAGGCATCTTCTCAAGAGCCAGGACCGGGAGCTGGTCGAATGGCTCAGGATGAGGGGCCGCCCTTTTCTCATCGTCTATACCAAGCGGGACAAGCTTTCCAACAACGAGCAGGCCAAGCAGGCCGCGAGCCTCGATGCCGCCCTCGGCCTGAGCAAGCAGGAGCGGGTGCTGTTTTCCGCGAAAACAGGCGAGGGGAAGGACGATTTAGTGGCGGCAATCGCCACCTTTTTGGGGTAGTCTTTTTTCTGATCGTGATGATAACGCCGCTGGCTTTTGGCCTGGGGCTTTCCTTTTTTGTTGGGAAGTAAAGAGGATGAACACCATGATAATACAGGAAGAATGGCATTGCTGGCAGATTACCCTCTGCGGAAGCGAGGAGAGATGTCTGGCCTGGAAGCAGGGACTCGAGACCAGGCCGTGCTGGGAGGTTGCCCAGGAGTTGGACGATTACCGCAGCGCGCTCAATGTCTGTAAAGACTGCATCGTCTTTATCTCAAAAGAGAACAGCACTGCCTTGAGCGAAGCGGAAGTCCGGGAGATCATGGAGCGCAAGGTCGAGTGTGTGCTTGCCACGCAATGCCCGGGACGAAGGGAGTGAGGCGGGGTTGCCGATGCGGGGAGCATTGACCCCGGCGGGTTTGTCCGGCCCCCTTACTGATCCGATTTGAGCACCGCCAGAAAGGCGCTCTGCGGGATCTCCACGTTGCCCACGGTTTTCATCCGTTTTTTCCCGGCTTTCTGTTTTTCCAGCAGTTTCCGCTTGCGGCTGATGTCGCCGCCGTAGCATTTCGCCAGCACGTCCTTGCGCAGGGCGGAGATGGTTTCCCTGCCGATGATGTTGCCGCCCACCGCCGCCTGGATGGCGATCTTGAACATCTGCCGCGGGATTTCTTCTTTCAGCTTTTCGCAGGCATGGAGGCCGCGCGCCCTGGCGTTGTTCCGATGCACCAACTGCGAGAGGGCGTCCACCCGTTCGCCGTTCACCAGAATGTCCAGCTTGACCAGATCGCTTTCCCGGTAATCCAGAAGATCATAGTCAAAGGAGCCGTACCCTTGGGTGACGGATTTGAGCCGGTCGTAGAAATCGTAGATGATTTCCGCCAAGGGCACCTCGCAGGTGAACTCGATCCTGCCGGGCATGGGGTAGTGGTGATGGGTATTCTCGCCCCGTCGCTCCATGCACAGGGTCATCACCACCCCCATGTAGCGTTCCGGAATAAGTATGGTGGCCTTGATAAATGGCTCCTCAATGCGGTCGATGGTGGTCGGGTCCGGGTAGTAGGCCGGGTTGTCCACCTCTTTCATGCTCCCGTCCTTAAGAAATATTTTGTAGTTTACCGAAGGCACGGTGAGGATCAGCGAAAGATCGAATTCCCGCTCCAGCCGTTCCTGGACCACCTCCAGGTGGAGCAGCCCCAGAAATCCGCAGCGGAAGCCGAAACCCAGCGCGGTGGACGAATCCTTCTGGTAGGAGAGGGAGGCGTCGTTCAAGGTGAGCTTCTCGATGGCCGTGGCCAGGGTTTCGTAGTCGTCGGTGGAAACCGGATAGATGGAGGAAAACACCACCTGTTTGATCTCCTGGAAGCCGGGCAAGGCTTTGGCGCAGGGGCGGTCTTTTAAGGTAATGGTGTCGCCGGCCCTGGTGTCGGTGATGTTCTTGATTCCGGCGATGATGTAGCCGACCTGGCCTGCGCTCAATTCTTTCTGCGGTTCGCGGGTCAGGCGGAAAAAGCCGACCTCCTCGACCCGGTAGGAGGCATTGTTGGACATGAAGAGGATGGTGTCTCCGGCCTTGATCCGGCCCTCGAAGAGGCGGCAGGAGATGATGGTTCCCCGGAAGGGGTCGTAGAAGGCGTCAAAGATCAGGGCCGCCAGCGGTTTCTCCGGATCTCCCGTGGGCGGGGGCAGGAGGTTGACCACCGCCTCCAGTACCGTATCGACGCCCTTGCCGGTTTTTGCCGAACAGAACTGAATGTGGGTGGCGTCCAGGCCGAGGTCTTCCTCGATCTGCAGGGCAACCCCTTCCGGGTCGGCGGAGGGCAGATCGATCTTGTTGATCACCGGAATCACTTCCAGATTGTTCTCCATGGCCAGGTAGAGGTTGGCCAGGGTCTGGGCTTCAATGCCCTGGGCCGCGTCAACCAGCAGCAGCGCCCCCTCGCAGGAGGCAAGAGCCCGGGAGACCTCGTAGCTGAAATCGACGTGGCCCGGGGTGTCGACGAGGTTGAGGATGTAGTCCTTGCCGTTTTTGGCCCGGTAGGGGAGGCAGATCGCCTGGCTTTTGATGGTGATGCCGCGCTCCCGCTCGATATCCATGCTGTCCAGGAGCTGGTCGTGGAACTGGCGGTCGGTGACCATGCCGCAGAGCTGGATGAAGCGGTCTGCCAGGGTGGATTTCCCGTGGTCGATGTGGGCGATGATGCTGAAATTTCTGATGTTTTCCATGGATAAGCCGGGAAGTCCTGTTTTTCGGTCGGGCAATGGTTGTACTGTATCAGAATCATGGCGATGGGCGGAAAAAATATCCTGATCCCACAGAAGAGGCTATCTATCATAAAAAGGTAGCCTTGGCAATTTTAAAAAGGAATTACGCCCCCTTGGGCCTGCCGGCAGGCCCAAGGCAAGGCGGGGAAGAGCCGGACCGCTGTGGAAAGAGATTGACCTTTGGCGCGGTTCTAATAATAATAACCCCCATGAAAGAAGACCCGGAAGTCCTTGAAATACTCGATGAAGAAGAGGATGCGCAGGAAATGCTGCATCCCCTGGTCGCCCTGCCGGATGATGACAATCTCCCGGCCTTGGGCAATGCCGGGCTCCATCGGTATCTGCAGGAAATCAGCCAGTACAAGCTCATGACCCGCGAAGAAACCGATGAGCTGGCCCGCCATTTCCAGGCAACCGGCGATCCGGAGGCGGCCTACAAGCTGGTCACCTCCAATCTGCGGCTGGTGGTCAAGGTGGCCATGGATTTCCAGAAATACTGGATGCAGAATTTTCTGGACCTCATCCAGGAGGGCAATGTCGGATTGGTGCAGGCGGTGAAGAAATTCGATCCTTACCGGCAGGTGAAGTTTTCCTACTATGCCGCTTACTGGATCCGGGCCTATATCCTCAAGTTCATCATGGATAACTGGCGGCTGGTCAAGATCGGCACCACCCAGGCCCAGCGCAAACTGTTTTTCAGCTTGAATAAAGAAAAAAAGCTGCTAGAATCGCAGGGCTTTGCGCCGGAGGTCAAATTGCTGGCCCAGCGCCTCAATGTCAAGGAAAGCGAAGTCATTGAGATGAGCCAGCGCATGGACAACTGGGATGTCTCCCTGGAAAGTCCGGTGCGGGAAGGCTCCGATGAGGAGCAGAAGAATTTTCTGCCCATGGTCGGGCCCACCGTGGAAGAACGGGTGGCGGAAAAGGAAGTGCAGGAGTGGATGGGTACGGTGCTCGACACGCTGCGCGAGACCTTAAACGACAAGGAAAAGGCTATCCTGGCCGACCGGTTGCTCAGCGACGAGCCCCTTACCCTGCAGGATATTGCCGATAGGTTTGACATCTCCCGGGAACGGGTGCGGCAGATTGAGGCCAATCTTCTGAAAAAGATGCGGGAATATTTTGAAAAGGAAGTCCCTGATATCAAGGATTTCCTGGCTGAATTCCTCAACCCCTGGCGGTGATCGCCGGGTAATTTCTCCTCCCGCCGTCTCCGGCGATACCTGGAAAAGAACAGATGCGAGTTCCTCTTTTAGATTTGCACGGTCAGATGGCCCCCCTGCGTGACGAGATCCTTGCCGCGGTGACCGAGGTCATCGATTCGACCCAATACATCCTCGGCCCCAAGGTCGAACAGTTTGAGAAAAATATCGCCGCCTATTGCGGCTCCCGGTTTGGCATCGGCGTTGCCAGCGGCACCGATGCCCTGCTTGCCGCGCTCATGGGGTTGGGTATCGGCCCCGGCGACGCGGTCCTGACCACGCCCTATTCCTTTTTCGCCACCATGGGCTGCATCCTCAGGCTGGGCGCCCGGCCGGTTTTTGCCGATATCGATCCGGTCACTTACAATATCGACCCGGAGCGGATGGCCGAGGCCTTGGCCCAGGATGCCAAAGGAGAGAAGCGGATCAAGGCGATCATTCCGGTGCATCTTTATGGCCAGTGCGCGGACATGGGGCGGATTCTTGCTCTGGCCAAGGAGTACAATCTGCCGGTGGTGGAGGATGCCGCCCAGGCCATCGGCGCCGTCTATCCCATGAAGAGCGGCGGCCGGACCGTCTGGCATCGGGCCGGCTCCATGGGCGAGGCCGGTTGCTTTTCTTTTTTTCCCAGCAAGAATCTCGGCGGCATCGGCGACGGCGGGCTGATTACCTGCAGCGATCCGGAGCTTGCCGAGAGGATCAGGATCATCCGGGTACATGGCGGGGCGCCCAAGTACCACCACGGGGTGGTGGGGGGGAATTTCCGGATCGATCCCATCCAGACCGTGGTGCTTGATATCAAGCTTTCCCGGTTGCCCGAATGGCACCGGGCACGCCGCCGGAATGCCGCAACCTATCGGCGTCTCTTCGCTCAAACCGGTCTGCTGGAAAGCGGCGCGGTTTCTCTGCCCGAAGCGGTGTACGAGGCCGAGGGAAAGGCGGCCGGGGAAGGGAACGATTATCATATCTATAACCAGTTTGTCATCAGGGCCGGGGACCGTGACGGGCTGCTCCGCCATCTTCACAGCCATGAAGTCGGGGCGGAGATCTATTACCCCATTCCTCTCCACCGGCAGGGATGTGTTGCCGGCCTGGGGTACGAGGATGTCTCGTTTCCGGAAGCGGAGCGGGCTTCGCGGGAGACCCTGGCTTTGCCCATCTTTCCTGAGCTCACGGGCGAGATGCAAGATTGCGTCGTGGAAACGATTGCCGAATTTTACAGACGGTAACACTGTTCCATTTCTTGTCTGCTTTTTAAGCCGGTCCTTTTTACGGTTGCCAAAAGGACACCCCTGCTGATGCGTATCGGATTGCGTCTCTTTCTCTCCCCTGTCCCGCTTTCCCCGGCAGTTCTCCGGGCGAGAACCCTCGCCCGGAGAACTGCTTTTCTCATCTTTTTGTTTCTCCCCCTTCCCGTGGCCGGCCAGGCGGCGGAGTCCGCAGCGCCCCGTGACAAACAGGTCGTGCCGGCGCGAACCATCCAGCTCAAGGAGGACAAGGATGTCGCCTGGAAGGCCTTGTGGGACCAGGGGCGGGAGTTGGCCCGCAACGGCAGGCTTGTCGAGGCGGCGCCGGTGTATGAGGCGTTGCTGGGCATGCGGGAAGGACTCGAGGCTGCCCGGTGGGAGCTGGTTACCATTCTTCTGCAACTGAAGCGCGAGGAAAGCGCTTTTCCCCATCTTGAGTTGCTGGTTGAGGCTGCTCCCCGGAATCTGCAGTATCTGTTCGCGCTGGCCGAGGTGAGCCGGGGGCGGAATAATGCCGCCCGGGCCGGCGAGCTGTACAAAAAGGTTCTCCAGCGGGAGCCCGGCAATCTCCAGGCCTTGCGGGGAGCGGCTTCCGCTTTTCTTGCCCAGCAAAAAAAAGGAGAGGCCGCGGCCATGCTGGAAACCCTGCTCCAGCGGGAGCCGGCCCGGCTCGCCTTGCGGGAAGAGCTGGGCAATCTCTATTACGAGATGGGCGCCTATGACAAGGCCAGGGCGCATTTCACCGTCCTGGCCCGGGAAAATCAGGCCGACCCTGCAATCCTGCTTAAAACAGCCCAGGTGTACGACAAATCCGGCCTTGAGAGCCAGGCGGTTGAGTACTGGCAGCGTTTGGCCCACACCTCCAAGAGTGCCGAGGCAAAAGAACGGTTGACCGCCTACTATCTGAAGGGCGGCAAAGGGGAGGATGCCTTGGTTCATCTTCTCCCTCTCGTTGAGAAGGAGCCCTCCTCTCCCAGGCTCCTCAAGCGCCTTGGACAGATCTATGTCTCCCTTTCCCGTCTCCCCGAGGCCCTGGCCTATTTTGAACGCTATATCTCCCGCAAGCCCGAAGACAAAGAGGTGCTGCGGCAGGTAATCGACATCCATGCCGTTTTAGGGAACACGCCGGGGGGGATGGTCCTGGGGCGCAGCCTCAGCCTTGAGCCTCGGCCCGACCTCGAAAACCTGGAGCGCGGAGCCGGACTCTATGAGGCGAGCGGCGAGTTGCGGGAGGCGGTCGCCCTGTATGACCAAATCCTGGCGGTCACCCCCGATGATCCTGAGATCCTGGCCAAACGGGCCAAGGTCCTGCTTGCGAGCGGCAATGAAGACGAGGCCGGCGCCATGTGGGGCCATCTGGCGCGGCGGGAAAAACTTCTCGAAGTGCTTGAGATTCTTTTCCGAATGGAGCCGGGAAACACAACGGTTCTTAAAAAATTGGCAGGCATGTACCTTGACCGGGGAGAACTGGCAAAAAGCCTGGAGATCTTTTCCCGGCTGGAAGCCCTTGGGGTAAGGACGCCGGAGGTTTTGGCCGGTCAGGCCTTGGCGTGCGAGGGGCTCGGTCGTTCAGCCAAGGCGCTGGCCCTGTATGAACAGCTTCTGGATGGGGCTGACGAAACCGGAGGGTTCCGGCTGCGCTGCGTCCAGTTGGCAGGAGAGCTTGGTCTGTTGCGGAAAACCCAGAGCCATCTGGCCCGGCTGCAGGAAAAATTTCCCGAGCTGTACGCCTCTCCGCAGACTCAGTTGCGCATTGCCAAGGCGTTGCATGCGGCAGCCGCCCATGGCGCGGCCAGGGAATTTTACACCGGCATCCTTGCCAGGGATCAGGTCGGCGGCGAACTAGCCATGGCCGCCTTTCTCGGCCTGTCCGAGACCTACCGGCAGAGCGGCTTGCCCTATGAGGCGGAACAGGTTTTGCGGCAGGCCTATCTCCGTTATCCGCGGGATGGGGCGGTTCTGGGGCGCTTGTTTTCCTTGGCTCTTCAAGAAATGCGTTTTTCCGAAGCCTGGGTCTGGCTTGATCAGTTGGCGCAACAGGACCGCGCCCTCGCGCGGCAGGGAGCCGGATCAGCCCGGATGACAGGCCCCCTGGCCCAAGAAGCCTCTGACCCGAGGCTGCTGCGGGCACGGCTGCTGGCGGCCGAAGGCGGAACCGGGGATGCGGTCAAGCTCGCCCGGCAGGTGCTGAGGGAGTTGCCCGAGACAACGGAAAACAGGCTGTTGCTCGCCCGCCTCTTGCTGGCCGATGGTCAGTACGGCGAGGCCGAGGAGGTGGCCGGATCCGTGTCTGGCCGGGGAGGCAAGCCGGAGGCTGGCCTGCTTCTGTTGCGGATTTACCGCGCCCAAGGGAAGAGCGGGGCAGAAAAGGCGCTTTTTCAGCGAATATTGACGGAGTCCGGCCAGGATCACGGCCTTGAGCTCGATCTTCTGAAGGCCATGGCGGAAGAAGGGCTGGTTGCGGAGCTATGCGAGAGGGCGGATCTGGCTGGCCGGCAATATCCCGAATCCGTCGCCATCCGTTCCCTGGCTGCCTCGGCCCGGGAGGCCAACGGCGAGGTCGGCGCGGCTATTGAGCTCTGGCAGGGTATCGTCCGGGATTTTCCGGAGCAGGAATTTGCCGTCGTGCGTCTTGCCCATCTGCTTTTCCACCATGGCCGTTTTGCCGAGGCCAGGGCGGTGGCGGAACGGTTTTCCCCGGGAACGTTGCGCCCCGACCTTGTCTTGCTCAAGGCGCGGATACTCTGGGCCGAGCATGAGTGGGAAAAGAGTGTGGCCATGTACGATGGTTTTCTTCAGCCCGCGGTGGCGGACAGTCTCGCTGTTCTGGCGCGGGAGCGGGATGTTGCCTTGCCGCAGCCCGAAGAGCCTGGTGTGTGGACGCGATTGACCGTGGCCAAAATTGCCAGGCAAACCGTGATTGATGGGCTTATGACGCCCACGGCCATGCTTGAATCCGGGGAAAGGGCAATGGCGTTGAATCGGATGGCCGTTCTGTTTTACGCCCAGTATCGCTGGCAGAAGCAGCTCGCCCTGGAAAAAATCGCCAGGCAGGCCGTGATTCGGCGCGAGTATCTGGCTGCGGCAAATTATTTCAGGAGTTTGTTGCGGGAATATCCCGCGGAGGCCTCCCTGCAGTTTGATCTGGCCGGGATTTATAGCCGGTTCGGGCAGTTGGGCCATGAAGCTGCGCTGTATGAGGAGATTCGCGCCGCCGGAGGAGAATTTCCGGGTTTGGCCGAGGCCAGGGAGAGAAACGAGTTGAAGCGCCAGCCCCGGGCCGCGTTGGGGTATGGCTATCTCCGGGAGGAGGGCAGGGCCGGGTATAAGGCGATCAGGAAAAGCTGGGAAGGGGCCAGCCTGCAATACTCGCCGTATCTCCAACACGATGTGGCGGTGGATCTTGCCCGGCTCGACTACCAGGATCCCGACGGCACCGGCAAGATTCGTGGAAACCGCGCCTTTGTTTCCTATGCGGCCAATATCAATGAGCAGCTTCTCCTGCGCGGCGGGGCAGGAGCGGAGGTGTTGGAAAACAGCCAGCCCGACACCGCCCTCGTTGAGCTGGCCGCGGAGGGGCGTTTGGGAGACCGGTTGACCGGCATTCTTTCCTATGGGCGGGATGTCAAGCACGATACCCTGGCCAGCCTGAGCCGGAATGTCGTGCAGCAGGACTATAGGGCGGATTTTGTCTTGGATATGGTTCCCAGCGTCCAGGCGGGAGGCGGGTATCTTTACTCCGATTTTTCCGACAACAATACCATGAAAGGGTATGATGTGTGGGCTGCCTACCTGCTTTTTCTTGATCCGGTATTTTTGAAATTTTGTTATACTTACGATTTTAAGGACACCGTGGCGGGCAGGGGCGACGGAGTTCTGCTGGCGGATGGGTTTGGTGCCTCCGACCACCCATACTGGACGCCGATGAATTATTGGCAGAACCGCTTCAGCGTGTATTTCCGGCATCAGCTTTCCGATGATCAGTTCCGGCGCGGTGTTCCCAGGTACTATGATCTTGAGTATGCCGTGGTCTATGACGAGATGGGGTATGCCATGCAAACCTGGAAGGGAGGCTTTTTTGTGGAATATGCCCCGCAGGTCATTTTTTCCGCGACAACGGAATTGACCTCAGGCCCTGATTACCGGGCCAAGGAGTTTTTTCTTTCGGCGGTTTACCGCTGGTAGCCCTGCTTTTCCCGGCCCGCTTTCCCTTGCAATCTTTTTTGTCGTGTGCTAATTGAATGGTTTGCTGTTGTTCTGCCTCTCCGGATACCGGAGTGCGCTGGCGTTGATGGGTTGAAGGATATTTTCGCCGTTTAGACCGGGGCAATCGCTGCTGCGATTGCCTGCCGGGAAAACGGCCATTTTTTTTATAGAGTTTTATTGTCTGGCAAGGAGGATGTTATGGTTGAGCGTATTCCCATGTCTCAGGAGGGATATGCCAGATTGCGTCAGGAGCTCGATCGGCTGCAGAAGAAAGAGCGTCCCGCGGTCATCGAGGCGATCGAGGTAGCGCGCGGGCACGGCGATTTGAAGGAAAATGCCGAATACCATGCGGCCAAGGAGCGTCAGGGGCACATCGAAGGGCGGATCATGGAGCTCAAGGACAAGCTGGGGCGGGCCGAGGTTATCGACTGCTCCGCCGTGGACTGTTCCCGGGTGGTTTTCGGCACGGTTGTCTCCCTTGTCGACCTGGATACGGACGACGAGATCCGGTATCAGCTTCTGGGGCCATTGGAGGCGGACGTGAGCAAGGGCAGCATTTCCGTGCTTTCTCCGATCGGCCGGGCCATGATCGGGAAAAACGTGGGGGACGAGATCACCGTGAAAACCCCGGGCGGGGTGCGGCAACTGGAGGTCATGGAGATCAAGCCCCCGGAACGGGCTTGATCTATCTGTGGCCGTTCATGTGCAACAGCACACTTCGCAGATCTCTTCCGCGCACCTGTGGCACTGCTGAGCGGTTACAAAGAATCAGGCCTGATTTTCAGCCATGATTGGTGAAATCGCAAAAGGACGCGATTACAACGGTGGTTTTTGTAACTTTTGATTTCCTTTTTACGAGTCCGCCATGATTCCGGAAATGAATATATCGCTGATCTGCCGGGCCGCTTCGTCAATGCTGTAGCTGTGATCCGGCGACAGAACCCAGAGCCGTGAGGTTTCATCCAGTGCTCCGAAAAAGGCCCGCTTGAATACGCCCGGCAGGAGGTTCTTGCGGAATATCCCCTCTTCCTGGCCCTTGTGGATAATGGCCGAGACCACATCCACATATTCAATAAACTTCGTATTTCTGTATTCTTTCATGAACTTGTTGCTCTGGCGCAACTCCATCTGCAAAACCTCGGCAAGCTCTTTTTTCTCCTCCATGAGTTGCATGTGGTGGAGGGCAAAAATCTGGAGCATCTTCCGGGGATCGCTCTCTTTTTCCATGAGAAGCTTGACCTCGAGAATGATCTTGCCGATCTCTTCTTCGAAGAGCGAAATAAGAATGTCGTACTTGTTGTTGAAATAGAGGTAGATGGTCCCGTCGGCCACCTGGGCTTCCTTGGCAATGTCGGAAATGCGGGCGCTGAAAAACCCTTTTCGGGCAAAAACGGTGATGGCCGCTTCGATGATCTTGGAATGTTTGTCCGATGTTCTCATGGAGTCAGCAGGATACGTAGAGGTGACGGGCGTGGGATGGTTTTCTTATGAATGTGTATTCATTCATTTTCCGGCCTATCATAGAGGGGGACGGACCGGGTGTCAAGGCAAAAGTTTTTTCTGAAGTGAAGAAGGATTTTCTCCGGCAGGCGCAGGGAATTGTTGGGCGGCGGCGGGAACGGCTGGGTTGCATGCGCGCGGGGGAAGGATTCCTGTCGCCGTTCTGGCTCTTCAGATGATGCATTTGTGCCTCGCAACGGTTTAATGCTTTCTTGTCCTGCGGTTTTGGGGTAAAATGCATCCCTCCGGTTTTTGGGTATTTCCCAATGACTCCGGGGGGATAATAGATTATTTCAGGAACAAGCCGAGGAGATTTTTGATGAAGATTCTGGTTGTTGGTTCGGGCGGCAGGGAGCATGCCCTGGTCTGGAAGTTGCGGCAGAGCCCCAGGGCGACGGAGATATATTGCGCACCGGGCAATGCCGGAATCAGCGGACTGGCAACCTGCGTTGCGATCAGCGCCACCGATATTGAAGCGCTTGCCGACTTTGCGCAAAAGAAAGGGGTTGGCCTCACCGTGATCGGCCCTGAAGTACCGCTTTCCTTGGGTATTGTGGATTATTTTGAAGAAAAAGGGCTGCGGGTATTCGGCCCCCGGCGCAATGCCGCCACCCTTGAAGGCAGCAAGGTTTTCATGAAGGATCTGCTTGAAAAATATCATATTCCCTCTGCCTTTTACGCCACCTTTACCGACAGGGAAGAGGCTCTCCGCTATGTGGAAAAGCAGTCCGCTCCCTTGGTGGTCAAAACCGATGGTCTGGCTGCGGGCAAGGGCGTGGTGGTAGCCCAGACCATTGCCGAGGCAAAGGCGGCGGTGGACCTGTTCATGAAGGAGAAGGCCTTTGGCGAGGCGGGCTGCCGGGTGGTGATCGAGGAGTTTCTCTCTGGGGAAGAGGCTTCTTTCCTTGCCTTCACCGATGGAGAGACGATCCTGCCCCTGCCTACCTCCCAGGATCATAAGGCGATTTTTGATGGCGACAAGGGTCCGAACACCGGGGGCATGGGAGCTTATTCCCCTGCCCCGGTAGTGACCGATTCCCTGCACCGCCAGGTCATGGAAACCGTGATGCTGCCGACGGTCAAGGGGCTGGCTGCGGAAGGCTGCCCCTATAAAGGGGTGCTCTATGCCGGTTTGATGATCGACAGGGGGGTGATCAAGGTGCTTGAATTCAACTGCCGGTTTGGCGACCCCGAGGCCCAGCCCTTGCTCATGCGGCTCAAAACCGATCTGGTGGAGGTCATGGAGGCGGTGATCGATGGCCGCCTCTCCGGGATATCCCTGGAGATCGACCCGCGCCCTACGGTCTGCGTGGTCATGGCGGCCGGTGGCTATCCCGGGAAGTATGAAAACGGCAAGGTCATCCATGGTCTTGCGGAGGCTGGAGAGCACAAGGACGTGGTGGTTTTTCACGCAGGCACCGCATGGCAGGGAGATGCGGTCGTCACCAACGGCGGCCGGGTGTTGGGAGTGACCGCCATCGGCGACACGGTGCAGGATGCCATTGGCAAGGCATACAAGGCCACGGAGGAGATCGGCTGGGACGGCTGTTACTACCGGAAGGATATCGGCCGCAAGGCCTTGGACCGAAAATAAACGTTCAGCAGCACCGCATCTGCTTCGCAGTCTCGCGTACTCGCTTAGCTGTCATCGGCCTGCTCGTGTACAATAGCACACTTCGCAGGCCTCTTCCTCGCATCTGCGGCAGCAGCGAAGCGGCGCTGCTGAGCGTTTATTGTACATAGTGACATAGTGGATTTTATTGTTTCTGGCGAATGATTATGATCGAAAAGGGGAGTGAGCTATGATCGGCATTGTCATGGGCAGCGATTCGGATCTGCCGGTTATGCAGGGTTGCGTGGATTTTTTAAAGAAGATGGATATCCCCTATGAGATAACGGTGGCGTCCGCCCACCGGAGTCCGGCGCGGGCCATGGAATACGCAAGCAGCGCCAAGGGACGCGGCCTGAAGATCATCATCGCCGCAGCGGGGATGGCGGCCCATCTGGCCGGAGTTCTGGCGGCCCATACCACCCTGCCTGTTATCGGGGTGCCGGTTGACTCCTCCTCTCTAAACGGCCTCGACGCCTTGCTTTCCACGGTGCAAATGCCGCCAGGGGTGCCGGTGGCAACCATGGGCATCGGCAAGGCCGGCGCGAAAAATGGGGCTATTCTTGCGGCGCAGATCCTGGCCCTTGCCGATGACCGGTTGGCGGCACGACTCGCCGCCTTTAAAGAAGAGATGGCCCGCGAGGTTGAGGAAAAGGCGCAACGGCTCGTTGGAAGTGTGTGACAGGGGGGAAATCGTGGCGGAATCCTTTGTGACGGAAGCGGCCCTGGTTCAAGCCTGTGCGGTTCTTCGCTCGGGAGGGGTCGTCGCCTTTCCCACGGAAACATATTACGGGCTGGCGGTTGATCCTTTCAATCAGGCGGCCGTGTCCCGTCTTTTTGCCCTGAAGGGACGGTCTCCAGACAAGCCGGTCCTGTTGATCATCGATAATTCCTCCCAACTTGCCCGTCTGGTAGCCGAGATTCCCCCCCCCTTTCCTTTGCTGATGGAAAGATTCTGGCCCGGGCCATTGACCCTGGTCTTTCCAGCGGCTCAATCCTTGCCGGCGATGCTCACCGGCTCCCGGGGCACCATCGGGGTGCGGGTTTCTTCCAATCCCGTGGCCCAGAAGCTTGTCAAGGCCTTTGGCCGGCCGATAACCGCCACCAGTGCGAATTTTTCCGGGCAACCCGCGGCGGTGGCTGCCGACGGCGTGTTTGCGCAGTTGGGTCCGGAGGTGGATGGTGTTCTTGACGGCGGGCTGACCCCGGGCGGCCAGGGTTCGACCCTCCTGGGCTATCAGGAGGGCAAGATCTGCCTGCTCAGGGCCGGGGTCATTCCTTTTGCCCGGATAGAGGCGGCCTTGACCGGAGCATAGGGGTGCTTTTCTCCTCGGTTCGCAGGAGAAAAAATACGGCGCGGAATTTTCCCATTTATACATTTGCTGATCGGCAGCACTTTCTGTATGATAACCAATGAGCCGTAACCGTGGGTTGAATGATGGTGTGCCGTCGCCTCCTTATTGTTTTCCGGCTGTGGCGGCCACCAATGTTATGATAAGGAACAGATATGGCAGACCTTGAGTGGGACAGGAATTTCGCCCTGGAGCAGTCCGGAGACGACGAAGAGATGCTGGCGGAGCTGCTGGTGCTGTTTCGCGATTCTTCCGCCTCTGATCTGGCGCGGATCAATGACGGTCTTGCCGCGGAAAACGCCGTGGCCGTGGCCGATGCCGCGCACAGCATCAAGGGCGCCTCCGCCAGCCTCGGGGTGGAAGGTGTGCGAAAGATCGCGGCCGAACTTGAAAAGAAAGGCCGGGCCGGCGATCTTTCCCAGGGAAGAGAGCTTGCCGCCCAGCTTGCCGCCCTTCTCACGGCCTTTGCCGAACGGCAATGAAAATGATCAGGGCGGAAAGACCACCTGTTGCAGGGACAAGATCTTCCCTGAATTTCTCTGGCTGAACCATGCCCAGCGCCAAAGAGATACTTCGAAAATTCACCGAGCTGAAAACGCTCCCGCATGTGGCGATCAAGGTGACCCAACTGGTCAATGACGATCGCAGCACCATGCAGGATTTCGAGGAGATCATCAAGCTCGACCCGGTTCTGGTCACCCGGTTGTTGCGTCTTGTCAACAGCCCCTATTTCGGCCTGTCCCAAAAAGTCGAATCCATTTCCAAGGCCGTGGTTTTCGCCGGCATGAAGCAGCTCCGGAATCTGGTGGCGGCTGAAGGGTTGCGCGGGCTGTTCAAGGGCGAGGACGCGGATTTTTCGGCGCCGAAACTCTGGATGCATTCCGCCACGGTGGCCATCCTCTCGGGAATGATTGCCAAGCGTATTTTCGGCAAGGACGGAGAGGATGTTTTTCTGGCCGGCATCATCCATGACATCGGGCTTATTGTTGAAAATCAGATAGCCGGGGAGGCGCTGCGCGAAGCCTGCAAGGCCTACCGGGAGGGAAAGGGAACCCTGATCGAGTGCGAACGCAATGCCATTGGCGCCGATCATGCCGAGGTGGGCTATCTTCTTACCAAGGACTGGGGATTGCCCCAGGAGGTGCTCGGCTCCATCAAGTCGCATCATCTTGCCAAGCAGGTGAAATCCGTTTCCAGCACCGCCAGTATCCTGCAACTGGCCGAATTCATGGCGGGAAAGATGCAGTACTGGGCCATCCCCGGACCCATCGAGCCATTGCCCCCCGAGTTGACCGAGCATGTGAAGGAGAAGATGGCGGATTACAAGATCATCATCAGGGATCTGCCCGGAGAAATGGTCAAGGCCAAAGAATTGTACGAGTCGGACGAGTGAAACGCTGATGACCGAGCCCACCTTTGATGCCATATTTGAAGATCTGATCGACGCCAATGCCGAACTGCAAAGTTTTTTGGCGATCCTCGATGCGTTGTTGCCCGAGGCCTCGATGCTCATGGTCAGTGAGTCCGGGGCTGTGCTTGATGGGGCGCGTCCTCTCGCTGTCGCCTTGCCGGTGCGCGAAAAGATGGCTCGCGATGCCAGGGGGACCGATGGCTTTATCACGGGAAAAGCGGATAACGGCACCCGGTGCCACGCGATATCGCTTGCCAAGTTTTCAGCGGTGCTGATCATTTCCTGCACTGCGTCCCCGGAAGATGATTGGGAGCCAGGTTCCGCGATCGCCGCTCTTTTGCGCAATACCCTTGAGCTCGCCCTGTACAGGCAGGAGCGGGAGATGCTTGTTGCGGATCATGAGCAGTCGGTCCGGCAGATCAGCATCCTCCAGCAGCAGCACGGGAAGTTGATTGAGGACAACTATCGTCAGTACCGGCTCAATCAGGACCGGGAAAAAGAGTATGCCCGCAAGCTGGAGAGCGAAATCGCCAAGCAAACCGCCGAGTTGCGGGAGGCCAATGTGCGGCTTGAGGAGATCAGCCGTCTGAAGAGCGATTTTCTGGCCAACATGAGCCATGAATTGCGAACGCCCATGAATGCCATCATCGGTTTCAGCGAACTCCTCTCCGAAACCCCCTTGGCGGAAGAGCAGCTTGAATATGCCCGAACCATCACCCAGTCCGCGACGAGCCTGCTGACGCTGATCAACGACATTCTTGATCTGGCTAAAATCGAGGCGGGCAAGCTCGAACTTGAACATCTGCCTTTTGATCTCGCCGAGGTGATCGATAACGTGGTCGCCATGTTCAAGATTCCCGCCCGGGAAAAAGGGGTTGTCGTCGCCAGCACAATCGACAACCGTATCCCGAAAAGAATAATCGGAGACTGCAACCGGCTGCGTCAGATTTTGATAAATCTGGCTGGAAACGCCATGAAGTTTACGGAGCAGGGCGGGGTCGACATCGAGGTTGCCTATGAGCGCTCCGCTGCCGGCCGGATTGTCAGCCGATTTTCGGTGCGCGACAGCGGCATAGGGATCCCCGCCGACCGGGTTGAGGCGATTTTTGAAAAATTTACCCAGGCAGACGGTTCGACCACCAGGAAATATGGGGGTACGGGTCTGGGTCTGGCCATCTGTCTCCAGCTCGTGGAGCTCATGGGCGGGCATCTCGCGGTGGCCAGCGAAGAGGGAAAGGGCAGCACCTTTTCTTTCGTTATTCCCCTGGAAGAGGCCCCGGCGGAGATCATCTCCTTGCAAGAGCGCAAGGAAGCATGCCGGGAAAAGACAGGGGGCGGCGGCAAGATTCTTCTGGTCGAGGACAACGCGGTCAATCAACGGCTGGCCAGCATTCTCATCACCCGGGAAGGGTATGAGGTCGAGGTGGCTTCCGATGGGACCGAGGCTCTGGAGCATTTGCGGCACCAAGCTTTTGATCTTGTTCTGATGGATGTGCAGATGCCGAATATGGACGGCATGGAGGCCACCAGAAGAATCAGGGCGATTGAGGCCGATCCGGCCCTGCGGCAGGACTATGTCGGCTTGCGCGATCTCAAGCAGCCGTTGGGAATAGTCGGGCTCACGGCCCACGCCAGAAAAGAGGATGAAACCGCCTGTTACGAGTCAGGAATGAACGGCTTCCTCACCAAGCCCATTATCAAGGCAAAGTTGACCATGATCCTCGGCGAGATGATGCCCGGGATTTCGTCACCGAAGGACAACGAGCCTTCCTGACCTGTTCCGATCCCTGTTTCTTCAGCCGTTGTCCTTCATCCGCGCCACCGCGGTTCAGCCCGCAACGCGGCGATTTTTTCCTCCCATCCTCTGCCATATCCGGTTATTTCAGCCAGCCGGGTTGTCTCGCCGAGCAGGGTGAGCTCGAGATGCAGCCGTTCCGCGGGCATGAGGCTGCCCAGCCGGTTCGGCCATTCGATCACACTGAGTCCTGTTCCGTACAGATATTCCAGCAAGCCGAGATCCTCTATTTCCGTTTCATCGCTCAAGCGATAGAGATCCAGGTGGTAGAGGGGCAGCCGCCCGGGATATTCGTGCAGGAGGCTGAAGGTGGGGCTGGTTATATAGCAGGATGGGGGCACCAGCAATCCCTGGCCGATGGCCTGGGTGAGGGTGGTTTTTCCCGCCCCCAGGGAGCCGCCCAGGGTGATCACCTCGCCGGGGCGGGCGGTCTCGCCGAGATAGCGGCCAAGGGCGGAGGTGACGGCAAGGTCCGATAGGAAAATGGAGAGTTGCATCTTATTGGTGTTTCTTGTGGCAGAAAAGACACCGGTATTTCGGCGGATGGCCTTCCGGGAGAGGGGCTTGGCCTTCTGGGGCATGGCAGGAGGCGCAATGTTTTTCCGCCTCCTTTTTGTCCAGGGGGTAGAATTGCAGGTGGATTTCATCCTGGGGCAGCTTTTTTGTTGATTCGGGCGGCGCTTTGAGCAAAAAAGCAAGAATGGCTGCACACCCGGCGAGGAAGAGGATATTGAGCAGGCGGGTTTTGTTCTTGTTCGGGGCAGGGTTCACGGGCAGATCCTTCATGAGGGTTGGTCGATGCCCATTTCCAGGGCGCGGAAGGGGATAAGGCCGGTGCGCAGGCAGAAAACCAGGGACTCCAGGACGAGTTTTCCGGCCAGTTTGCCGCCGGAGGCCAGTTCGAGGATGCGGGCATGCTGGTGATGCCTCTTGATGAGCTGGGTCATTTTTTTGCTTTCATATCCGGCATCAAGGATGGTGCGCGCCGCTTCTTCCCCGGAAACGATCGCCGAATAAATGCCTTCGCCGGTGAGTCCCGAGGCAAGCCCCGCAGCATCGCCGATCAGAAAGCGGTTGCGAAAACGCCAGCCGCGAAAATCGGAGTTGATCAGGGCGGCCTGCGGCTGGCGGGACTTGAGTTCGAGGTTGTAGCGGGCGCCCCACTGGTGCAGGCGGTTCAGCAGGATGTTGGGTTTGCTGGTGCTGCGCCGGGCGTATACGCCGATGGAGGCGGTATCCTGGTGGGGGAAAATCCACGCGTAGCCGTTGCCGAAAAGTTCGGTGTCCAGGTGCCACTGCATCTCGGGAAAGTTGCCCTGCACTTGGTAGTTGATGCCCACCCCCATGTGCTCGGTGGGAATGCCAAGCTGGCGGCGTACCAAGGAGCCGCTCCCATCTGCGCCCACCAGGAAGGAAAAGCCAAACTCCTCCCCCCCCCGGGTATGCACCCGGTTTTCGCCGATCTTGAGAACAAGGGCGTTGGTGGCGATGCTGACCCCTGCGGCCACGGCTCTGTCCGTCATCCATCGCCCGAGCCTGCCCCGGTCAACGGTGCGGATAATGGGGCTGTCGTCTTGGATTACGGCATGTTGCCAGTTGCTGCTGATGTGCTGGCTGGTGAAGGATTTCTCCCACAGGGTTTCCGGGAAACCGAGACCCTGGGCAACGGAGGGAATGCCGCCGGCGCAGACCTTGGGGCCGATGGCGCTGTTGCGTTCAAGGAGCAGAACTTCTTTGCCCTGCCGGGCGAGAAGGGTGGCGCAGGCCAGTCCTCCCGGACCGCCGCCCACGATGACGGTATGAAAATTTTTCATGATCGTTGCCTCTGGTTCCCTCCGGAAAAACACCTCGCACACTATATGAGGATGGCTTTTCCTGTCAAGAGATTAAGAGCCGTTACGGCTCTGTATGCCGCCATTATTATCCGGCCGGTGAGGCTGATTTTTGACAACGGCTTAAGAGCCCGTTGAAAAACGGGCTGGTGCGGCCCAGGGACGGGCCGCCGGAATTCGCTGGCCCTGAAAGGGCCAAGGATTCCGTGAGGTTGGCCGAAGCGCCTTTGGCCAACCGGCAGTTGAAAAAGCCAGGGATGGCTTTTTCAACGGACTGTTAAGAGCTCTGGAATCATGGCACGGTTCATGGTATTATCGCCACAATTTGAAAGCGAGAAAGGCCCTGGGGGATGTTCCTGCCGGGCAGAGTTGTCACTTTAAAAAGTTCCTTGTCCGGAACGCCTGTGTGAAGAGGATGGATGCATGAAGCTTGACCCGTTTGACAAAATGAAGAAAAACAGAAGTGCACTTCCCTCCCTGATTCTTGGGGGATTGGGAGTGCTTGGGCTTGTTCTGGCGGCTTTTTTCTGGCTGGTGGGGGAGATGGAAAAGCCCCAGGTGGTGCTTAATGGGGAGAGTTCCCACATCGGCCTTGCCCGGCAGATTTCCGTGGTTGCCAGTGATGCCAAGAGTGGCTTGAGTTCCATCAAGGTTTCCCTCATCCAGGAGGGCAAGAAGGCGGTGTTGCTTGAAAGAAGCTATCCCAAGACGGGGTCTCTCACCGGGGGTGGGCCGAAGAAGATCGAGGAGGCCATCGAGATCTCGCCCAAGGGGTTGGGCTTGAAGGACGGCTCGGCGGAGCTGGTGGTGACGGCGGCTGATTATTCTTGGTGGAACTGGCTTAGGGGCAATGTCACCGTGCACTCCTCGGTTGTCGCCATCGACACCAGGCCGCCGGCGATCAGCGTGCTGGAATCGCCCAAGTATATCAAGGGCGGCGGCGCCGGGGTGGTTATCTACCGGGTGAGCGAGGCGGCTGGCAGGCACGGAGTGCTGATCAACGAGACCTTCTATCCCGGTTTTCCTCTGCCCAAGCGGGGCGAAGGGATCTATGGCGCCTGCATGGGGCTGCCCCACGATATCGCCGCTCTGGAAAAGGCCTTTGTGGTTGCGGCGGACCAGGCCGGAAACGAGGCCAAAACACCCTTTGCCATGAACCTGCATCTGCGCAAGACTGTCAGTGACACGATCCCCATCGGCGACGGGTTTCTCTCCGCCAAGCTGCCGGAGTTTGCCTCCCATTATCCGGAATTGAGCGGCACCCCGGTGGAGCAGTTTGTCACGGTGAACAACGACATCCGGGCGGCCAATTACAAGAAGATTCAGGAGGTGTGCTCGAAATTTCAGCCGGAACGTCTTTGGGATGGCCGTTTCGGACGGATGCAAGGAAGTCCGCGGGCCGGATACGCCGATCACCGGACGTATCTGTACAACGGCGAGAAGATCGACGAGCAGGTGCATCTGGGCGTCGACATTGCCTCGCTTGAGCGTGCCGATATCGAGGCCGCCAATCGGGGGCTGGTGGTTTTTGCCGAGTATCTTGGGATTTACGGAAATACCGTCATCCTGGATCATGGCCAGGGGGTTTTCAGCCTCTACTCCCACCTGAGCCAGATCGATGCCACCCTGAACAGCATGGTTGAGAAAGGCACGGTTCTCGGCCTTTCCGGCACCACCGGCATGGCGGGGGGCGATCACCTCCACTTCAGCATGCTGGTCAACGGCATCTTTGTCGATCCGGTGGAGTGGTGGGACGAGGAGTGGCTGAAACTTCACATGTTGAGTGTGCTCTAAGTTTTGTCCAGGATCAGGATTCTTCCGGAAAATCTGGCCAACCAGATCGCGGCCGGCGAGGTTGTCGAGCGGCCTGCCTCGGTGGTCAAGGAGCTGCTGGAGAACGCCATCGACGCCGGGGCAATCCAGATCGGTATCCAGGTGGAGGGGGACGGCACCCGACTGATCCGGGTGATTGACGACGGCGCCGGCATGGATCAGGATGATGTGCTCCTCTGTCTGGAGCGCCATGCTACCAGCAAGATCACAAGCTTGGCCGAGCTTGGCGCCATCCGTTCCCTCGGTTTCCGGGGCGAGGCCGTGCCCAGCATCGCCTCGGTTTCCCGGGTGCGGATTACCTCGCGTCCCGCAGCCCAAGAGCTGGGAACCCAGGTTGACCTTCGCTTCGGCAAGGTTCTCAAGGTGCATGAGATGGGGGGCAGCCCAGGCACCTCCTTTGAGGTGACGGATCTTTTCGGCAATGTCCCGGCCCGGAAAAAATTTCTTAAATCCACCCGCACGGAACTGGCCCATATCGAAGAGGTGGTGAAGAATTATGCCCTGGTTTGCCCGGAGCTTGGGTTCAGTCTTGCGGTGGACGGACGTGAGGTGTTGCGGCTGCCTTCGCGGCTTGACACCCCACGGAGCAGGGCGGAACGGATTTTTGGCAAGGGAGGGGGCGCCTTGGTGGAGGTGGAGCGCCAAGCCCAGGACGAGATCGAGCCCGGGGTTTGGGGGTATCTTCTGCCGCCGGACGCCCCTGTTGCCGGGCGCTTGAGAATATTTGTCAATGGCCGGGCGATCCATGACCGCCTGGTAGCCCACGCGGTGAACGAAGGGCTTCAGAACTATCTCATGAAAGGCCGGGGAGCGGGCGGGGTGATTTTTCTCAACCTGCCGCTTGCAAGCGTTGATGTGAATGTCCACCCCACAAAGCAGGAGGTCAGGTTTCACAAGCCGTCGGGGGTGCATCAGGCCGTGGTCGCCGCGGTTCAGGCTGCCATGGCGGATCATCAGCAGGCCCTGAAAAAGGAGATATTCCAGGTTCCTGTTCTTGGCCAGGGCAGGGAACAGGCCAAAGTCGCTCCAGCCAAGGCGTATGCGCCGGTTTCAGCCATTCCCGCCCCTGCGGCGCAGGAGCCGTTGCCGCTTTTTGCGGTTACTGACGTTGCCGCGCCGCCGGTTCTCCAGCCTGCTCCTGACAAGGGCCTCTTTCCGGAAGGCAATTGTGCGGCGGAGCAGCCCCAGCCTTCGGCCGCGGGCGAGGAGGAGAGAGCCCTTGCCCTTGGCGGATTGCGCTATCTCGGGCAGGTGCTGGACACCTATCTGCTCTGCGCCACGGAAAACGGCCTGCTTGCCGTTGATCAGCATGCCGCCCATGAGCGGCTGTTGTTTGAAACGTTGAAAAGGCAGTTTGCCAGCAAAAAAATCGCCTGCCAGACCCTTTTGTTTCCAAAGGTCATGGAGTGCAGCCTGGAGGAGCTCCAGATTCTCAAGCAGTATGCCGAGGATATCCGTGCCCTCGGGGTCGAGATCGAGGATTTTGGAGGGGCCAGCCAGGTGGTGAAGGCCGTGCCTGCGGTGCTTGGCCGCTCTCCGGTTGAAGAGGTGATGGCCGGTATCTTTGCCAGGTTCGGCGAGCCTGGCTCCGGAAAAAGCGGGGTGCGGGCCGAGGAAGTGCTCTCCGATATGGCCTGCAAGGCAGCGATCAAGGCAGGGCAAAGGCTGACCGCCACGGAAGCCGAAGCGCTGCTGGACGAAATGCAGCGGGCCGAGGTTTTTTCCCATTGCCCCCATGGCCGTCCTGTGGCCAAGAGTTTTACTTCCCACGACATCAAGAAATGGTTTTATCGCGGCTGAGTCCGGATAAGCCATCGTCAAAAAATAACATGGCCGTTTTAGGCAGCCAGATGGCATAAGGAGCCGTACCGTAAGGCAACATAAATGGCCTGTTGTTTCTGAACGGCTCCAAAAAAAATATCGCGCAAGCGACTTGAAAAAAGTATGTTTTTAACAGGCAACGGCATTCCCGTGCCCTCCGCCCAATAATTTTTTTGATAAGGAAGATGTCATGACAACACCCGTTACGCAAACGAATTTTGCCAATCTCCATCTGGTGCATCGCGGCAAGGTCCGGGATCTCTACGAGGTGGAAGAACACCTGCTGATGGTGGCCTCGGATCGGATCTCCGCCTTTGATGTGATCATGGATGACCCCATTCCCGACAAGGGCGCGATTCTGACCAAGCTTTCCCTTTTCTGGTTTGACTATCTCAAGGACATTGTGCCCAATCATCTGATCACGGCCAATGTCGAGGACTATCCGGCTGCCTGCGCCCCATACCGGGAGCAGTTGGCAGGCCGCAGCCTGCTGGTGAAAAAGGCCAAGCCCCTGCCGGTGGAGTGTATTGTCCGCGGCTATCTCTCCGGATCGTTCTGGCAGGCATATAAAAAAGATACAACCGTTTGCGGCTTTGCCTTGCCCGCCGGGATGCGGGAGTCGGACAAGTTTCCCGAGCCGCTTTTCACCCCGTCCACCAAGGCGGCCCTCGGCCTGCACGACGAGAATATTTCCCTGGTCGAGATGGAAGAGATCGTGGGCAAGGAGCAGACCGCCCGGATCAAGGATATCTGCCTGCGCCTCTATGTCAAGGCGGCGGATTACGCCCGGAGTCGGGGAATCATCATTGCCGACACCAAGTTCGAGCTGGGCCTCTACAACGGCGAGATTATTCTCATCGACGAGGTGTTGACCCCGGATTCCTCCCGGTTCTGGCCGGAGGACCAGTACCAGCCCGGCGCGGGACAGCCGAGCTTTGACAAGCAGTTTCTCCGCGACTATCTGTCCACCCTCGATTGGGGGAAAAACCCGCCGCCGCCCCCTCTGCCAGGGGAAATCATCGAGAAGACCGCGTCCCGCTACCGGGAGGCGCTGGTCAAGATAACCGGGGCGGGTATCTAGCGGGGTGTCGAAAAATCCAGGCATGGCGGTTTTTTACCGGCATCCGCAGCAGGAAACTGTGCTATCATCGGACAGACGGGGTATGGGTTGCAGCTCTTTTCAGTGGCTGTAGCCAGAACATTTTTCCGGGAGGGGACCTGATGCCGAGACCGCTTGTGCGTGGTCCGTGCGAAACAGTCGCAGTCATGCTGCTGGGATGCTTCCTGCTGTTGCTTTCTGGCTGCGGAATTTCCGGACCCGGCGCCAATGACGGGTTCGGGGGCTTTTTTACCCCCACGGATGTCGGCGTTATCCGGCACCATGTGCGCCAGTATCAGAATTCCCTGCGGGAATTCACCGCCCGGCTCTATGCCAAAAATCCCAAGTATGAGAAAGATCCGGCCCGGCAGCGGCGGAAGATCGATGCTGTTTTCGCGCCTCTGCCCACGGGGGAGCAGGTTTATGCCTACAAGCAATCCCACGAGGTCCTCGCCGCCGCATTCCATCCCGAAACCGTCGAGCCGGACAGGGTCTATCTGCTGAGCCTCGGGTTGTGGAAAAGCATCGTGGAGGCGTATAATGTCGGGGAGCAGGGGGTTTTTGTGAGTGGTCTGCAGATTTCCCTGGAGCGGTTGCAACGGCTCCATCATAATCTCAGTCAGGTGAACTGGCGGCTGAAAACATACAAGGACAAAAACGGCAAACTGCTTTTCCTCACCAACGAAGCCGGCGCGGACGGCTACCTCAACATGGGCTACGAGGTTATCATGACCCGGATCCTCACCCGCCTTGAGGATGATATCGCCATGCGGGGAGGATTGCCGGAGCGTTACATGTTCAGCATGTCCACCATTTTTGTCGGCATACTTCTCTAGCAGGATGTTGAAAAAAAGCCGTCCTGGCTTTTTTTCAACCACGATCGGCCAGAAGTGAATTCTGTCCGATCTTACAAATTCAACAAGTTAGAACTCGTTGAATTTGGCGATCCAGGGGATCTCAAGGCACGGTTGCCTGGCGAAGAGCTACAACCCCGTTTCTTTCAATTTGTCTACCAGCATTTGTTGTTCCTCAGACAGCTCCTTCGGCACCGCCACCACGATTTTCACCAGCAGATCTCCCCGTTCGCCTCCCCGTCCCTCCGGCAATCCCTGTTTGCGCAGGCGCAGTTTTGCCTGGGGCTGGCAGCCGGGCGGAACCTTGACTTTGAGCTGCTTGCCGTCCAGGGTGGGAACCTCCACCTCGGCGCCGAATACGGCGGAGCTGTAAGGAATTTGCAGATCCATGGAGAGATGCGCCCCTTCCCGGCTGAAGACCGGGTGGGGTTCGACCTTGATCAGCAGATACAGATCGCCCGGCGGGCCACCCATGGGGGACGGGGACCCCTTACCGGAAACCCGCAGCTTCTTGCCGGTCTCGATGCCAGGGGGGATCTTGACGGAAACCCTCTCCGCCGCACCGCCGCGGCCAAGGGAGATGGTTTTTTCGGCGCCGGTCAGCGCCTCATTGAGGGTGATCGGCAGTTCCAGAGAAAGATCGTTGCCCTTCACCTGTTGCTGCTGGCGGAAATCCTGAAAGCCCTGGCTGGTGCGCCCCCCTGCCCCCGGCTGGCGGAACATCTCCTCGAAGACGCCGCCGCCCCCGCCGGAACTCCGGAAGGTGGCGCGGCCCCCGCCGAAGTTGATCCCGAATTCCCGCAAAATATCGCCCAGATCGGCGTTGCGGAAGATATCCTCCTGGGAATAGCGCTGCTGGAAGCCGGCGGAGCCAAAGGAGTCGTATTGCTGCCGTTTCTCCTTGTCGGAGAGAACGGCGTACGCCTCGCTGATCTTTTTAAACTGCTCCTCCGCCTCCTTGTTCCCCTTGTTGCGGTCCGGATGATACTTGAGGGCAAGTTTGCGGTAGGCTTTCTTGATTTCCTCCGGGGAAGCGCTTTTTTCCACACCGAGTAATTTATAGTAATCCATGCCGTGCCTGCCTGTCTGTCCTGGCGTCTGTCATTAACAAAGGGATCTTAGAACGGAACATCATCGCCCATGACCGGCTCGGGGAAGGGCTGGTCGTTGTACTGCTGGGACTGCGAAGAATCGCCGCTGCTGCCGCGGGGAGAGAGCATCTTCATCTCCCTGGCCACGATCTCGGTGGTATACTTGGTGTTGCCGTCCTTGTCGTCCCATTTGCGGGTTTGCAGCCTTCCTTCGATGAAGACCTTGGAGCCCTTTGACAGGTACTCGCCGCAAATCTCGCCCAAACGGCCAAAGGCCACGATCCGGTGCCATTCGGTCAACTCCTCCTTGGTGCCGTCCTGTTTCTTCCAGGTTTCCGTGGTGGCGACATTGAAGCTGGCGATGGCTGCTCCTGCCTGCGAGTAGCGCACTTCCGGGTCTTTGCCGAGGTTGCCGATGAGGATGACTTTGTTGACCATTTCTTCTCCTTAATATTCTCGATCAGATTTGCAAAAAAAATGAGGCGCTGTTGTGATGGCCGCCCATCATACCGGCTATTTCCCGCGTCCGCACCAACCTTTTCCAGGTGCGGGCTCTCCGTTGCCGTCAGGGCATGGCTACCGGGAAACGATATATCATAGTAAGGATGGGCCGGTCAAAAATCAACACCCAAAAGGGGTGTTCCCGGAATAGAGGCCATGCTCAGGGGAGGCCGCATTGTGCCTGGGCAGCCCGGTCGAGCATGGCGGGCAAGCCGCCTTTTTCCTCCGGGGCGAAGCCGAAAACCTCCCGCCAGATCTCGTCGCTTTCCATGCAGAAATAGAGGCAGGTGTCCGGGTCCAGATAGCGGGAAAGATGGTGCGCCATGTGGCGGTACATCTCGGTGCGCAGCGGCCGGAAATAACGGAATTTGTTGTCCAGCCCCAAGACAAACTCTTCATGGAAAAACCGGGATCTGGGAAAACGTCCGGTGGCAATGCTTTTCAGGGCGGGAAGAAAGCGCAGCGCCCCCATGCTGATCCAGACGATGCTTGTTGCCGGCACCGCGGCAAAGAGCCGGTCGATCGTCTCTTGGTAGCCTTCTTTCCAACCGGGATGATAGATGAGCGGGTCAAAATGAAAGGCCAGTTTGTAGCCCCAGGCCGCGCACCGGGCAGCGGCGGCCAGGCGCTGATCCAGGCTGGCGGTGCGCAGCTCCTCCTTGGCCATGATCTCCGGGCTGTTGAGGGACCAGGCCATGATGGTGCGGCCGCCATGCGCGCAGTGCTTAAGGTTGTCCAGGGCAACGGCTTTTGATTTCAGCTCAAGCACCGCGTTGGGCTGATCCTTGAAAAAATCAATGAGGATCCGGCTCAAGCCCGTGACCCGGTCCAGGGCCATGGAGTCGGTGAATTCGCCGGTGCCGATGCGGCGGAAGGTCTGCGGGTTTTCGGCAAAGGCGGTGGTGAGTTCGGTCAGCAGCTCATCGGTATTCACAAAAAAAGAGAGCCAGGGGTTGTTCAGATAGGCTTGCAGGATGCAGTACACGCAGTCCATGGGGCAGTTCATCCCGACATTGAGCACCTGGTAGTCGCAGCAGCGGTATTCCCTGGTCGCGGGGCAGGGCTTGAGAAAGCGGCCCCGGTTTTTGCAGAGGACAAGATGCTTTTTGCCGCTGGTGAGGCTCTGGGGGGTGATGCCTCCAGCGAAAAGATCCAGGCCGGAACGGGGTGGGATAATCCTCACCTCCCGGCCCGGAAGATTGGCCAGGATAGTTGCGGTGAGGGGCAGGTCCCGGCAGTCGTTTTCCACATGGACATGCTGGATGATGCTGGCTGGATCAAGGGGGGCGGTATGCGGCATGATGGTCGGTTTCCTGTTTGCGTATTTGGTTGCGGCACCATACCGTAAAGAATCTGGGGGGCCAACGAGAAAATTCTTGACCCCGGGGAGAAAACTGCACTACCATTTTTTAGGTGTTTGTACCTACTCGGATCGTGCTTGACTTGCGGCATGCCGTTATGATGGAATAATGGATAATCTTTTGAAGTTCCGCTGTTATTGGAAATGGGGAGAATGCTCCATACACGCAAAAGAGGCGAACGATGAAAGAGCAGGATTTTGCCAGGATCAGTGAACGTCTGAACGGGATATCGCGTCGTGATTTCATGAAGTTCTGCACGGTGATGGCCGCCGGCATGGGGCTTCCCCTTGAGGTCGCCCCGCGGATCGCGGCCGCGGTCACGGCCCCGCAACGGCCTCCGGTGATCTGGCTCTCCGGCTCTGCCTGCACCGGTTGCACCGAATCGTTGCTCCGCCCCTCCCATCCCTCCCTTGAACATCTTATCCTCGATCTTATCTCCCTTGATTATAATGAAACCCTCAATGCCGGGGCCGGCCATCAGGCAGAGGCGGCCTTGCAGGCCTCGATCGCGAAAAATTCCGGTAAGTTCATCCTGGTGGTGGAAGGGGCCATTCCCGTTAAGGACAACGGGGTGTATTGCATGATCGGCGGCAAGCCGTTCACCGAGATCGTGCGTGATACCGCAGCCAAGGCCGCCGCCGTGATCGCCATCGGTTCCTGCGCCTCCTGGGGCGGAGTTGCCGCGGCGGAGCCCAACCCCACCGGCGCCATGGGCGCGCCCGAGTTTCTCAAGGGCAAGACCGTGGTGACGATTCCCGGCTGTCCGCCCAATGCCTACAATTTTCTTTCCACCGTGATCCACTTCCTGACCTTTAAAAAACTGCCCGCCCTGGATGAAAAAGGCCGGCCGAAATTCGCTTACGGCCGGCTCATTCATGAGAACTGCGAGCGCAGGCCCCATTTTGACGCAGGCCGTTTTGCCCTCGCCTTCGGCGACGAGGGGCACCGGAAGGGGTATTGCCTGTTCAAGCTCGGCTGCAAGGGGCCGATGACCTTTGCCAATTGTCCGGCCGTCCTGTTTAATGATATTGGCCCAGGCGCCTGGCCGGTGGGCACCGGACATCCTTGCTTTGGCTGCACCGAGGAAGGGGTGGGGTTTCATCTTCCGCTCCATGCCCAGGCCGACCTGAAGTACATCACCCCCGGAGCTGCGTATCCGCACATCGTCACCGAGCGGGGGAAAGGGGCCTCGGTGGGCGCGGCGGCACTGGCAGCCGGGGTGGCCGGGGTGGCGTTGGGGGCCGGCGCGGCGGTTGCCAAGAACCTTGGCAAGACAGGGAAAGGGTCTTCGTCAGAGGGAGAATAGGGTATGAAGATACGACGCAGGGATTTTTTGAAAGGGGTGGCGGCCAGCACCCTGCTGCTTGCCGCGGAGCAAAACCCGGCTCAGGCCAAACGGGCGAGAAAGGATTTGCCCCCCAATGCCATCGGCATCCTGTACGATTCCACCCTCTGTATCGGCTGCAAGGTCTGTGAGCATGCCTGCAAACAGGCCAACAACAAGGTGGTGGAGCACACCAGCCCGAGCGAGCCGATGTGGGACGACCCCCAGGATCTTTCCGACAAGACCCTGAATATTATCAAGCGCTACGGCGTTGAAGGACAAAAGGATTCGCTGGAGGGGTTTGCCTTCATCAAGCGGCACTGCATGCACTGCATCGACCCTGCCTGCGTTTCGGCCTGCCCGGTCTCGGCGCTGCTGAAAGATTCAGAAAACGGGGTGGTGACCTACAATAAAAAGGCCTGTATCGGCTGCCGATACTGCCAAGTGGCCTGCCCCTATAATATCCCAAAATTCGAGTGGGATTCGCCCTTCCCGGAGATCGTCAAGTGCCAGTTGTGCTCCCACCTCCTGGCCAAAGGCGGGATTTCTGCCTGCTGCGCCGCCTGTCCCACCGGCGCATCCCTGTTCGGGCCGGTGGAAAAGCTGCGGCTTGAGGCCAAGCGGCGGCTGGCCATGGAGCCCGGAAAGTACTACGATTTTCCCGTGGCCGACATTGAGTCCACCGAGGTGCAGCAGCACCGGGCGGGCGGCTATGTCAAGCATGTCTACGGTGAGCGGGAGCTTGGCGGTTCCCAGGTTCTCTATCTGGCCGGGGTGCCGTTTGCCAGCCTCGGCCTGCCCGATCTGCCCGAGGATTCCTATGTGGCCCTGGCGGACGGCATCCAGTACGCCATCTATAAGGGTATGGTCTATCCCCTCGTGGTTCTGGGCGGTCTGATCTACATCATCCGGAACAGGGAAGAGAAAAAAGAGTAGGGGCGCAAGTCCCGGCTTTTCACGGAAAGGAGTGTTCCCATGCAGGAAAGAGAAGCATTAGGAGGCAGGGTGCTGACCGTGCCCTTCAAGGTATGCGCGGCTATCGTGCTTATCGGTCTTTTTTTTATCGGCAAGCGTTTCATCTTTGGGATCGGTTCGGTTACCAATATGAACGACGGCTATCCCTGGGGAATCTGGATCGCCTACGATGTGGTGGTGGGTACGGCCTTGGCCTGCGCCGGATATTCCATCGCCCTGATTATTTATGTATTCAACAAGGGGGAGTATTCGCCCCTGCTGAAGCCCGCCCTGATGACCAGCATGTTCGGCTACACCCTGGCCGGGATCTCGGTTATCTTCGACATCGGCCGTTACTGGCAGGCCTACAACATCTTCCTGCCCTGGCTCAGCAACCTGCATTCGGTGATGTTCGAGGTCGCGCTGTGCATCGGCACCTATATCCTGGTGCTGTGGATGGAGTTTGCCCCGGTGCTGCTGGATAAATTCAAGGCGGACCAGTTGAAGGTCAGGCTCAACCGGATCATCTTTGTCTTCATCGCCTTGGGCATCCTTTTGCCCACCATGCACCAGTCTTCCCTTGGCACCATGATGCTCATGGCCGGGCACAAACTCTCCCCTCTCTGGTGGAGCGGCTTTTTGCCCCTGCTTTTTCTCATCACCGCCGTGGTCATCGGCTATGCCGCGGTGATCTTCGAGTCGCTCGTCGCCGCCATCGCCTTCAAACGGCCCATGGAAATGCGCCTGTTGAGCAAAATCTCGGCGCTCATGCCCTGGCTGCTCGGCCTCTATCTGGTGGTTCGCATCGAGGACGTAAACCTGCGCGGCTATCTGCCCCTGGCCTTTGAGGGAGGGCTCCTGGGCAACCTTTTTCTGCTCGAAAACCTGTTGTTCCTTGCCGCCCTGCTGATCCTGGCGTATCCCAACAACCGGCAGAGCCCGCAGTTGCTGTTCATCGCCTCGTGCGCCATGTTGCTTGGCGGGAGCATGTACCGGTTCAACACCTATATCGTCGGTTTCGATCCCGGCACCGGCTGGCAGTATTTCCCCTCGGTGCCGGAAATGTTCATCACCTTCGGCATTATTGCCGCCGAGGTGATGGCCTATCTGTGGTTTGTCAAGACCTTGCCGGTGTTGCCCAAACTTAACAAGGCATAATGCATATCCTGAAGGAGAGTGTTCATGGCCAAGAGAATCGTCGTTGATCCCATCACCAGAATTGAAGGGCATCTCCGGATTGATTGCGAGATCGACAATGGCCGGGTGACCAAGGCCTGGTCTTCCGGCCAGATGTGGCGCGGGATCGAGTTGATCCTCCAGGGCCGCGACCCTCGAGACGCTTGGGTCTTCACCCAGCGGATCTGCGGGGTTTGCACCACGGTGCACGCCATTGCCTCGGTGCGGGCCGTGGAGAACGCCCTGAGTCTGGAGGTGCCGCTCAACGCCCAGTACATCCGGAACATGATCATCTCCGCCCACGGGATATTTGATCATATCGTTCATTTCTACCATCTCTCCGCCCTGGACTGGGTGGATATCGTGTCCGCCCTCAAGGGCAGCCCCAAGGGGGCCGCCGCCCTCGGTCAGCAGCTTTCTCCCTGGCCCCGCAACAGCGAGCAGGAAATCAAGGCGGTGCAGGAGAAGCTCAAAGGGTTTGTCGGGAGCGGCCAGCTCGGGATTTTTGCCAGCGGCTACTGGGGCCATCCGGCCATGAAACTGGCGCCGGATGTCAATCTTCTTGCCGCCACCCATTATTTCCAGGCCCTGGATTACCAGCGGAGGATCAACAAGGTGGTGGCCATCCTCGGCAGCAAGACCCCGCATATCCAGAATCTGGCCGTGGGCGGAGTGGCCAACCCCATCAATCCCGACAGCCAGTCCACTTTGACCATCGAGCGGCTCTATTACATCAAGACCCTGATCGATGAGATCGGCGATTTTATCAAGAATGTCTATATGGTCGATGTCGCGGCCATCGGCGCTTTTTATGCGGATTGGACGCAATACGGCGCCGGGGTGACCAATTATCTTTCGGTGCCGGATCTGCCCTTGGACACCAAGGGGACAGCGTTTGACCTCCCCGGCGGGTACATTGGTGACGGCAATGTGGGTTCCTTCAAACCGATCACCGGATTCAACGATGATTTCTTCAAGCAAGGGGTCAAGGAGGGCATCAAGCATTCCTGGTACAAGGGAGACTGGGACCGCCATCCCTGGGAGGAGGAGACCGTGCCCCAGCACACCGAGTTCCAGGACAACGGCAAGTATTCCTGGGTCAAGTCTCCGACCTTCAACGGCAAACCGGCCCAGGTCGGTCCTTTGGCCAATGTTTTGTGCATGTACGCCGCAGGGCACGGGCCGACCAAAACCTACACCGACGGTCTCTTGAAAACGGTGAGCAGCCTGGCCGGAGCCACGGTGGGGATTTCCGCCCTCCATTCCACCATCGGCCGTCATGCCGCGCGGGCGGTGCGCTGCGCCGTGCTGCACGATTCCCTGCTCGGTCAGTGGCAGGCGTTGATGGACAACATCGGCAAGGGGGATTATACGACCTTCAACCAGCCGGTGTTTCCGAAAGGCGAGCAGCGGGGGGTTGGTTTTCATGAGGCTCCGCGCGGGGTCTTGTCCCACTGGGTCGTGATCCAGGACGGCAAGATCAAGAATTATCAGTGCGTGGTTCCTTCCACCTGGAACGCCGGGCCCAGAAACAGCAAAGACGCGCCAGGACCGTACGAGGCCTCGCTGGTAGGCAATCCGGTGGCTGATCCGGAGAAGCCCCTTGAGGTGTTGCGGACGGTCCATTCTTTTGATCCGTGCCTTGCCTGCGCCATTCATCTTCTGGACCCGGCGAGCCGGGAAATCGTCACCGTCAGAACCACTGTCTAGATTGTTGTTTGGAGTGAGTCCATTAAAAACAGGCCGCCCCGGCTATCGGGACGGCCTGTCTTATAAGGAGGAGTATGCTGCAGAATATTCTGGTGCTTGGCGTGGGGAACGTATTGCTCACCGATGAGGGGGCGGGTGTCCGGGCGGTGGAGCAGCTCCAGCACCGCTATGTTTTTCCTCCCCAGGTGGAGTTGATCGATGGCGGCACCATGGGGCTGGATCTTCTGGGGTATCTCGATGACAAAACCCATCTGTTCATCGTGGATGCAATTGTTTCGACCCAACCTCCCGGTTCGGTGGTCATTGAGAAATTGCTTGATCCTCCGGCCTATTTCAGGCAGAAGATTTCTCCCCACCAGATAGGGCTTTCCGAGCTTTTGGCCGTTGCCGCCATGCAGGATTGCCTGCCTCCCGCCATCACCCTTTTCGGCATTGTTCCCCTGGATCTGTCCACCGGCATTGGGATGTCGCCGGAGGTTGACGCCGCGGTTGACCAGGTGGTTTTGGCCGTGGTGAAGGAGCTGGCCCGGATGGGAGTCGAGGTGGGTGCGGCAAGCCGTTGATCCGCCTTTTCAGGATTGGGGGCTGATTTCCGCCGGGTGGCTCTTTGGGAAAAAAACTTGATCATGGCAACCAAATAGTATTCTATGAAACACCGTGTCTGTGCAGAAGATGGCAGGGCTGGTTTTTCAAGGAGAAAGGATGTCCACGATCACGGTTTTTGTGGCGGATGATCATTCCATCGTCAGGGAAGGGCTGCGGCAGATGTTTGCCAAAAGCAACACCCTTGCGCTGGTCGGTGAGGCTGCGGACGGCGAGGCGGCCGCCAAGGAGATCCGCAGATTGCAGCCCGACGTGGCGATTCTTGACATCGCCATGCCCATGGTCAGCGGCCTTGAATGCATCCCGCTTGTTAAAAACGATTCTCCCAATACGGCAATCGTGATTCTCTCGATGTTCGCCCGCGAAATCTATGTGCATCAAGCCTTGTCCACGGGCGCCCTTGGCTATGTGCTGAAAACCGCCCCCTGGTCCGAGGTTCTTGAAGCGGTGCGGATGGCGGCCCAGGGCAAGTATTTTCTGAGCCGGGAGATAAATTCCGACCTCATCCGCGGCTACCTCCACAATGAGGACCGGAAATCCGCCGAGTCGAGCCGGTACGATCTGCTCTCCGACCGGGAACAACAGGTATTCCGCCTGGTTATCGAGGGCAACCCCACCAAAGCCATAGCCGAACTTCTGTGTCTGAGTCCCAAAACCGTGGAAAAGCACCGCTCCAACATCAGCAAAAAACTCGGGATGAGCGAACCTCTGGCCATGCTCAAGTTTGCCATGAAGATCGGTGTGGCTGATCCCGATCTCTGGCCTGACTTGTAAGGGACTTCCGTTTCAGAGGGGTCGTCCGGCTCCTGGTTGCGCCACTCCGCAAAAAAATAGTCATTGCGCTTTTCTTGTCTGGTCAAGAGGGCCGGGGATCGGTATAGTTGTTAAAGCCCTTGCGGCAGGGGTTCGAGTGGGCTTGCCATTCCGCCGTTGTGTGTCCCGAGCCCATGGACCTGTCGTGTCTCCAAGCCGGGAATGAATCTTCCTAACCTCTTGGTGGTATGTGAGCGATTCCGCAGAGCCGCACAATTCACACATCAGGCCTGTCCCTGTCCGGTGGTTTACCTGGTTCCTGGTAGTGGTCTGGACCCTTTTCATCTGCGGGCTTTCTTTTCACGAAATAAAAGGTATCAGGCAGATCACCCGGGAAATGGCCATCAGTGAAATCCGGGCTTACTGCAACAAGGACCGCGCCTTGCGGACCTGGGCTGCTACCCATGGCGGAGTGTATGTGCCTGTCGACGAGCGCACTCCGGCAAATCCATATCTCGCGCATCTTCCCGAACGTGATCTGGTAACGCCCTCCGGCAGGGAGCTCACCCTGATGAATCCTGCCTACATGATGCGGCAGGTGGGAGAGGATTTTGCAAGCCTCTATGGGGGGAGCGCCCGGATGACCAGCCTCAATCCGTTGCGTCCGGAGAATGTGCCGGATGCCTGGGAGCGCCGGTGTCTTGATGAGTTTGTCCATTCCCGGCGGCCGGAAAAGATCGAGTTCAGCCACATTGGCGGGGTGCCGCATCTGCGGTTGATCCAAGCGGTGCTGGTTAAACAAGACTGTCTCCAGTGTCACGGCCATCAGGGGTATGTGGAAGGGGACCTCCGGGGCGGAATCAGTGTCAGCCTGTCCATGGTGGAAGCGCTGGCCATCGAGGAAAAACATATCGTTTCCCATCTTGTCAGGGCCGGGTTGACCTGGTTCATCGGGGTGACCGGAATGCTGCTCGGTGGCGGCTTTCTGCGGCGGCGTGTCGCGGAGCGCGATGCGGCCCAAGAGGCGTTGCAGCGATCCCGTGATCGGCTTGCCCGGAAAAGCGAGGAGCTGGAGGAAGCCAACGTCGTGCTGCTGACGGAGATTGGTGAGCGCAAAAAGGTCGAGGCCGAGATACTGATCAGCGAGGAAAAGTTCCGCACCGTTGCGGATTTTACCTACGACTGGGAATACTGGCTGGATCCGTCGGGAAATTTCCTCTATGTCTCCCCTTCCTCGGAGCGGATCACCGGATATCGACCGGAAGAATTCAGGAGAAATCCCCGGCTCTTCCTGGAGATCATCCATCCGGACCACAAGTTCCAGATGGAAAATCATTTCCGGCAGCCCGTGTCGGAGCGCAGGGTGTGCATGCTGGAATTCCGGATTATCACCAGAGACGGGAAAAAACGCTGGATCGGACATACCTGCCAGCCCGTGTATGGCCGTTCGGGCGAGTTTTTGGGCAACCGGGCGAGCAATCGGGATATCACCGGCAGCAAGTGGAACGAGAAAACCCTCAACAAGTTTGCAATGGAATTGGCCCACAGCAACAGGGATCTGCAGGATTTCGCCTATATGGCCTCCCATGACCTGCGGGAACCGCTGGTGCTTGTGCAGGCTTTCACTGAAAGACTGCGGACCCGCTATGGGAATAACATCCCCGAAAAAGGTTTGGAATATGTCCGGCGGATTGAAGCCGCCACCGAGCGGATGCAGGAGCTGATTTCCGGGGTGTTGGCCTATTCGCGTGTTTCCGCCAAGGCCCAGCCCCTTGAGGAGATTGACCTGGCAAAGATCGTGTTGCAGGTGATTTCCGATCTGGAGTTGCGGCTCGTCGAGACCGGGGGGCGGGTAGAGGTTGCCGATCTGTGCAGGATCAAGGGTGACCCTCTCCAGATGAGGCAGCTTTTTCAGAACCTTATAGCCAACGCCCTTAAATACAGCAAACCGGATCTGCCTCCCCGCATTGTGGTTTCCAGCCGGAATATCCCCGGGGCTGATGGTAACGGCGCGGGGAATTTCTGTCGTATTGTGGTGGAGGACAACGGCATCGGCTTTACCGCGGAATCTGCGGATAAAATCTTCTGCCTTTTCCAGCGGTTGCATGGCCGGAGCCAGTACGAGGGAACCGGCATCGGCCTGGCGGTGTGCAAGCGGATTGTCGAGCGGCACGGTGGCACCATCAACGCGGAGAGTTCTCCGGGCGCGGGGGCGCGATTCATCGTCACCCTGCCGGTGCGCGGCCCTGAGATTGACGATCTTGAGCAGCTTGTGTGTCAGGATTAAACGGCCGGGCAAGCCGGAAAATGAGCAGAGGCGCGTTCCGGCCTGGAATAAGCCCCGGTCTTTGTGTATCATGAGTCAATGCATGAAATGTCACTGGCTATAAACATTGTCGAGCTTGTTTCGGAAAAGGCGCAGGCCGCCGGGGGACAAAAGGTCACCACGGTCGAACTTGAGGCCGGCACGCTTTCCGGGGTAATGGTCGAAGCGCTGGGTTTCTGTTTTGACGCTGCCGCCCGCAATACCCCGGCGGAAGGCGCCCGTCTCGTGGTTCGCGAGATTGAAGCGCGCGGTGCCTGTATGGGCTGCGGTCACGCTTTTGTGCTTGAGTCTCTGCTTGCCCAGTGCCCGCAATGCGGCGGGTATGCGGTGGAAACTCTGCAGGGGCGGGAATTGAAGGTTGTGTCCCTCACCATTGACGAATACGACGAAGAATAAGGGGAGCCATGTGTGATTCCTGCGGCTGCAGTCAGCCGGCGAACAGTGTAACCATCACGAGGCTTGGGCAGTCGGGCCCAGGCGCGGCAGGCCAGCACCATTCGCATCGACCGCCTCGGGCCCAGGGCCGGGTTGTTGCGGTGCGGGAGGCGGTGCTGGGGAAAAACGACGGAATTGCCGCGCATAACCGGGATTTTTTCCGGAAAAGAGGGGTCGTGGCCCTCAATCTGGTCAGTTCTCCCGGCTCGGGCAAGACTACAATCCTGGAGCGGACCATCCGGGAGCTGCGGGGCGAGATTCCCATGGCGGTCATCGAAGGGGATCAGCAGACCATGCTCGATGCCGAGCGGATCGATGCCACCGGGGTACCCGTGGTGCAGGTGAACACCGGGGCCGGGTGCCATCTTGACGCGGACATGGTGCATCAGGCCCTGCACCGGATGGAGTTGGCAAAAAACTCCCTGCTCTTCATCGAAAATGTCGGCAATCTGGTCTGCCCGGCCATGTTTGACTTGGGCGAGGCGGCCAAGGTTGTGATCATCAGCGTCACCGAGGGGGAGGACAAGCCTCTCAAGTATCCGGCCATGTTCGACGCGGCCGGCCTCTGCTTGATCAACAAGACCGACCTGCTTCCCCATGTTGATTTTGACGTGGCCCGCTGCCGGGAATATGCGCTGCGGGTGAACCACCGGCTGGAGTTTTTTGAGATTTCCGCCAGAACCGGCGAGGGTATGCCCGCTTGGCTGGCCTGGCTGCGCAGTCAAATCTGAAGGATGCAATGCCCACCGAGCGCTGGAAGATATCGGTCAGCGGCATTGTCCAGGGCGTCGGCTTCCGGCCCTTTGTCTACCGTCTGGCAAAGGAACGGTCTCTGGCAGGCTTTGTGGCCAACACCTCGGACGGGGTTGCCATCGAGGCCCAAGGGCAGGTGGCGCAGCTTGATGCTTTTCTTGCTGCCCTGCGGGGGGAAGCGCCTCCCCTGGCCCAGGTCGGCGAGATCGCTTCCGTTTCCATCCCTCTCGGCGATGATGGCGAATTTGCTCTCCTCCATTCGACAGTCTCCGGTCCGGTTTCCACCCTGATCTCCCCGGATGTCGCCGTGTGCGATGCCTGTTTGGCCGAATTTTTTTCCCCGGCCGACCGGAGGTACCGCTATCCCTTTATCAACTGCACCAACTGCGGTCCCCGCTATACCATTGTCGAACGCATTCCCTACGATCGTCCCCATACGACCATGCGCGGGTTTACCATGTGCGCACCCTGCCAGCGGGAATACGATGATCCCGCCAACCGGCGGTTCCATGCCCAGCCCAATTGCTGCCCGGATTGCGGCCCGCAGCTCGATTTCGTTGCGGCGGATGGCCGATTGGTGGCCCAGCGGGATGAGGCTCTCCGCGAGGCACTCCTGCGGTTGGCAACGGGCGGGATCGTGGCAATCAAGGGGGTGGGCGGGTTTCATCTGGCCGTGGACGCGGCCAATGCTCAGGCGGTAAGCCGTCTGCGGCAGAGGAAGGGGAGGGAGGCCAAGCCGCTGGCGGTGATGGTTGTCGATCTGTCCGCGGCCCGGAAGATTTGCCGGTTGGAGGGTATGGAAGAGCAGGCGCTTGCCAGTCAGGAGCGGCCCATTGTCCTGGCCGAAAAAAAAGCGGGGCATGGGCTGGCGGAAGAGGTCGCGCCGGGATGCGACCAGTTCGGCCTCATGTTGCCCTATGCGCCGCTCCACTATCTGCTCTTGCAGGGGGTGGTGCGCACCGTGGTCATGACCAGCGGCAACCGCAGCGAAGAGCCGATCTGCATCGAAAACGACGAGGCTGTGCAGCGTCTGGGTGGGATCGCTGATTGCTTTCTCATGCATGACCGGGGGATTCACCTGCCCTGCGATGATTCGGTGGTCGGACTCCAGGCAGGGATGATCCGTCAGATCCGGCGCAGCCGGGGGTTCGCCCCAAAGCCCATCGGGCTTGCGGAAACCGGGGGGATGGTTCTCGGGGTGGGGGCGGAGCTCAAGAATACCGTCTGCCTGCTCAAGGGAAATCACGCTTTTCTCAGCCAGCACATCGGGGATCTGAAAAATCTCGAGGCCTACCGGGTTTTTCAGCACAGCATCGACCAACTGGGAGCTCTGTTTGAAATCAGGCCGTCTCTGATCGCGCATGACCTGCACCCGCAGTATCTGTCAAGCCGCTGGGCCACGGAGCAGAATATTCCCACACTGGCGGTGCAGCATCACCATGCCCATCTGGCAGCCTGCCTGGCCGAGAACCGACAGGAAGGCCCGGCCATCGGCATTATTCTCGACGGTACGGGGTATGGACCGGACCGGACCATCTGGGGCGGCGAGGTTTTGTTGGGGGACGCCCGTGGCTGCCAGCGGTTTGGCGCCCTGGAAGCCTTGCCCCTGCCGGGCGGTGATGCCGCGGTGCAGGCTCCTTGGCGGATAGCCTTGAGCTATCTCCATGCCGCCTACGGCGCGGAATTGCCCGACCTGCCTTTTTTGGCGGGCCACGAGTGCGGGGTGATCCTTGAGATGGTGCAAAAAAGGCTGAATTCCCCCCTGACCAGCAGTTGCGGCAGGCTCTTTGATGCGGTGGCCGCCATGAGCGGGGGCAGGCAGATCATCCACTATGAAGCCCAGGCCGCCATCGAGCTGATGCAACTTGCGGGCGGGGAGCTTGGTGAAGAAGTATTTTCCTGCGAAGTCTATGAGGAAGATGCTATAGCTGAGTTGAGCAGCGTGTCTGCTCGTACGAAACTTATACCCTCTGGGTGCATGCTGAAAATCTCGGTGCGTTCCTTGATCCGGGAGGTGGCGCAAGCCGTGCAGGCCGGGATGGCGCAAAGCGAAATCAGCCGCAGGTTCCATGGTGCGCTGGTTGCGGCTTTTACCTGGGTGGCCGAGGAAGCGCGACGGAGGGAAGCGATCAATACCGTGGCCTTGAGCGGCGGCGTTTTTCAGAACCGGCTGCTCCTGGAGGGGATGCTTGCATCTCTGGGGCGGGCCGGGTTTCGGGTGTTGGTTCATAAGGAACTGCCCTGCAACGATGGGTGTATTTCCCTGGGGCAGGCGGTGATCGGCCGCGAGGCGTTAAGGAAAAGGTGACGGCATGTGTCTGGCGATTCCCGGTAGGGTGGTGGAGATATTTCAGGAAAACGGCCTGCTCATGGGGCATATTGACTACAGCGGCACGGTCAATACGATCTGCCTTGAGTATGTGCCGGAGATCGCAGTGGGCCAGTACACCGTGGTGCATGCCGGCTTCGCCCTGTCGGTGCTGGACGAGGAAGAGGCGCAACAGAGTTTTGCCGCCTGGCGGGAATTGACCGAGGCCGTGGCGGCCCAGGGCACGGATATCTTCGGCAATCCGCTGGAGAAATGAGAAAAGAACAACGCAAGGGCGCAGAGGCGCAAAAAAAGAAAATATCGATGGTGTCATGCACACAGAGGCACGGACTCAATGGTTTTGTCGATACATCCCCTTTACGTCTCTGCGCCTTTGCGTTGAATTGTGCTTTTGCGAGGTTTTTTCATTCCCATGAAATATGTCGATGAATACCGCGATCCGGCCCTGGCCGTCCGCCTTCTTGAGGAAATCCGCCAGACCGTGACCCGGCCGTGGGTGGTCATGGAGATCTGCGGCGGCCATACCCACGCCATCATGAAAAACGGGTTGGATCAGTTGTTGCCCCCCCAGGTTGAGCTGGTGCATGGCCCGGGTTGCCCGGTCTGCGTGACCCCGGTGGAGACCATCGACCGGGCCGTGGCCATCGCGGCCAGGCCCGAGGTGATCCTTGCCAGTTTCGGCGACATGCTCCGGGTGCCGGGCAGCAGCTCAAGTCTGTTCATGGCGAAATCCGCCGGCGCCGACGTGCGCATGGTCTATTCGCCCCTGGAAGCCGTGGCTCTGGCCCGCCAAAACCCTGAGCGGGAGGTGGTTTTCCTGGCCGTCGGTTTTGAAACAACGGCGCCGGGCAATGGCATGGCCTTGTTGCAAGCCAAACGCGAGGGGTTGACGAATTTCAGCCTGCTGGCCAGCCATGTTCTCGTGCCGCCCGCCATCCGGGCACTGCTCTCTTCGCCATCCAACCGGGTGCAGGGCTATCTGGCACCGGGGCATGTTTGCACGGTCATGGGTTGGCAGGAGTACGTCCCTTTGGCCGAGGAATTTAAGGTGCCCATCGTGGTCACCGGCTTTGAGCCCCTCGACATCCTGGTCGGCCTGCTCATGGTGCTTCGCCAGCTTGAGGCGGGGCGTCATGAGGTGGAGAACCAGTACGGCCGGTCGGTGAGCCGGGGCGGCAATCCGGCGGCGCAACGGATCATGGCCGAGGTCTTTGCGGTGAGTGATCGTCCCTGGCGGGGGATCGGGATGCTGCCTGCCAGCGGCCTGGTGATCAGGGAGCATCTTGCCGCCTATGACGCCGAGCGGAAATTTGCCGTGGAAACTATCAGGGTGCGGGAGTCCGAGGCATGCAAAAGCGGCAGCGTGTTGCAAGGGCTGATCAAGCCCGATGGCTGTCCGGCTTTTGGCCGGGAATGCACCCCGGAGCATCCTCTGGGGGCGACCATGGTCTCCGGCGAGGGCGCCTGCGCCGCTTATTATACATATCACAGGACATCCCATGCCTAATCTGAATCCGGAAGATTTCAGTTGCCCCCTGCCCGTCATGGAATATGAAACCATCCAACTGGCGCACGGCAGCGGCGGGCGTCTCTCCGCCGAGCTTGTCAGCCGGTTTTTTCTGCCGCGCTTCGGCAATGAAACCCTGAACCGGCTGGAGGACCAGGCGGTGGTTGATTTTCCCCAGGGGCGTTTGGCCCTGACCACCGATTCCTTTGTGGTTGATCCCCTTTTTTTTCCAGGCGGCGACATCGGCGATCTGGCGATCAACGGGACGGTGAACGATGTCTGCATGAGCGGCGCAACCCCACGCTATCTGGCCGCCGCCTTTATCATTGAAGAGGGGTTGCCCATGGCCACCCTGCATCGGATTCTGCTCTCCATGGAAAAGGCGGCGAAAAGCGCCGGGGTGCAGATCGTGACCGGGGATACCAAGGTGGTCAACCGGGGTTGCTGCGACAAGCTCTTCATCACCACCACCGGGGTGGGGCTGGTGCCGGCGGGAGTGAACATCTCCGCGGCCAATCTCAAGGCCGGGGACAAGGTCATCCTTTCCGGCACCATTGCCGATCACGGCATGGCGATTCTGACCTCTCGGGAGGGGCTTTCCTTTGCCTCCCGGGTGCAGAGCGACACGGCCGCCTTGAACGGCCTGGTGGCCCGGATGCTGCAAGCCTCCCCGGCTATTCATGCCATGCGCGATCCCACCCGGGGGGGAATCGCCACCACGCTCAACGAGTTTACCGCAGCCTCGCGGGTCGGCATCGTGCTGGAGGAGGCGGCCATTCCGGTGCGTCCCGAGGTGCGGGGCGCCTGCGAGGTGCTGGGCATCGACCCCATGTATGTCGCCAACGAGGGCAAGCTGGTGGCCGTTGTTCCGGCGGAGGTTGCCGACCAGATGGTGGCCGCCATGCGGAGCCATCCCTTGGGTCGGGAAGCCGCGATTATCGGCGAGGTCGCCGCGGAGAACCGGGGAATGGTGGTCATGCGCAATGCCTTGGGGGCGCAACGGATTGTCGACATGCCGGTGGGCGAGCAGCTCCCCAGGATTTGCTGAATGTGAGCCCGGAGAGAACAATCCTTAGAGCAATAAGGGCGCGGCGGCAGGCAGAAACATGGAAAAACGCAGATGATATGTTGACTTTTTTTTAAGCAAACAGGTATAAACCTTCAGGAATCAGGATTTCTGTTCTCAATTTTTGCAAAGGGAGGTGAGTTGGTGCAGAAGCGAATCGTAACAATGTTGACAGCAATGTCGCTGATGCTTCCTGCGGCCGCTGTGGCGGCCAGCGGGGACGCGCTCTTTTTACAGAGCTGCGGCGCATGTCACAAAAAGGGAGGCAAGGCGGCGATTGTGAACCCTGCCGACAAAGCCGGCACGGTGTGGGAAAAATACTTTGCCCGGGGACGTCATCCGGTTGATATGGGCATGAGTGATGCAGACCTGCAGGCGGTGGTGAAATATTTGGTGAAACACGCGGCGGACAGCGATCAGCCGGCAGCCGCGGTTATTCCCAAATAATTCACTGGCGAAAAAAGATATTCACTGGGAGGAGGAGAATAAGTGAAAAAGATTTTATTGACCGCAGGTGCATTGCTGGCCTGGACAAGCTGCGCCGTTGCCGGGGCAGGTGGCCAGACGGTAGCCATTCCGGTAGAAGACTATAAGGCGATTTTGGAGCGTCTGGACACTCTGCAGAAGCGTGTTGACCAGATGGAAAAGGCAGAGAGCCCTTCCGGCAAGGCAACGGCAGCCGCCATGCCGAGCAAGCTGGCCAAGGATGTGGAAACGATCTACGACACCCTGGACAAGGTTGAAACCAAAACCTTGAAAGACCGGATCAACCTGGGCGCCGAGCTGCGGACCAGGGCGGATTTTTTCAAGTTGAAGAACGACGCGAATTTTGGCGGAGCGGGCTCGGTTGAGCATAACGACAACCACTGGACCAACCGGTTCCGGCTGAATCTTGATTCCGAGATCCGGAAAAACCTGCTGTTCACCGGCCGGATCACCGCCTACAAGAATTTCGCCAACAGCGACAACAACACGTTTGCCAATGATTCCAATGCGGCCCATCTGCCTGGGGACAGCGGCTTGAAGCTGGACCGCGCCTATGTGGACTGGATTCCCGAGGGCATGCCCGTCCCGCTGGCTTTCACCTTTGGTCGCCATCCCTCTTCCGAGGGGCCGCCCTCCGAGCTGAAGGAGAACCGGCTCCGCCAATCCACCTATCCCTCCCTTCTGTTTGACGGGGAGGCGGACGGCGTGGTGGCCACTGTCGGTCTTGAAAGATATCTGGGCTGGAAGAACTCAGGCATCCGTTTTGCGTGGGGCAAGGCCTATCAGGATACCAATACCTCTGTGAGTTACATGGACAATGCCGGCGGCATGTATGACGACACCAACATCTACGCCATGTTTTTTGAAACCGAAATTCCTGGGGTGCGGGACAGTCTCTTGGTCTTAAGCGCTCTCCAGGCTTCGGATCTCGTGGGTGATGGTACCTATGTCGGCGGCACCGGAAAGGCGGATATCGGCGACATGACACTGTATGGTCTCCATGTCCAGGCCAATAACCTCATGGACTCCGGTTTTGACCTGTTTTTCTCCTCGGGCCTCAACAAGACCGATCCGAGCGGTAACACAGTGACCGATGCCTATGGTCGCCCCACAGGCCTTATGAATACCGGGGCCAATACCGATGAGCATTCCGGTTGGGCGATCCACACCGGTTTGCGCTATAACATTCCGTATAAGCCGTGGAACAACCCCAAGATCGGCTTTGAATACAACCACGGCAGCGATAACTGGTTCAGCTTCACCTGGGGCAGCGCCGAATTGTACAATAAGCTGGCCACCCGTGGCGATGCCTACGACTTCTACTACATCCAGCCGTTCAATGATAATCTCTTTGGTCGTCTGGGCTACACCCATATCGACTACAATTACACCAACAGCGGTATGCATCTGGGCGATTTTGGCGATTCCACCGCCGAGCTTGACAACCTCTACTTTCTGCTCGACGTTCGCTTCTAACGCGCGGGCAAGAGTGATTTGTTCTACGAGGGTGGCCGTCCGGCCACCCTTTTTTTATGCTTTTCTCCAGAGAAGGCAAATCGTTCCCGCGGTCTGAACCTGCTGCAAAGATGTCGCGAACCCGCTTGCGCATGGCCGATGAATTGAATAGATTGATCAAGTACTGTGCGCATCGCTCTTTACGGGCAATCTGACAGGAGTTTCGCCATGGGTATCCATTCACTGTTTTCTTTGCTGCTGCTTGTCGTTCTTCTCTCCGGCTGCGCAATCAATCCGGTTACCGGCAAATCCGAGTTGGCCCTGTATTCCATGCCTGAAAACGAAGAGATCGCTCTGGGCAAAAAGGCCTTTCCCGAGGCGCTCCAGCGAATGCAGGGGGAATACAACGACCCGGGGCTCAAAAAATATGTCACTGCAATAGGGATGCGGTTGGCCAAGGTCAGCCATCGCCCCGATCTGCCCTATGTTTTCAAGGTCGTCAACGACTCCAGCCCCAATGCCTTTGCCATGCCCGGCGGCAATATCGCCATCACTCGTGGTCTGCTGGTTGCCCTTGAAAACGAGGCCCAACTTGCCGCGGTGCTGGGGCATGAGCTTGGCCATGTCACGGCCAAGCATTCGGTGCAGAACCTGCAGCGCGGCGTCCTGCTCAATATCGGCCTGCAGGTTTTGTCCATTTCAAGCAGCGGCACTTCTTACAGCGCATTGGCGCGGCAGGCGGGGCAGGTGGCGGGGGCGCTCTTGGAGAGTTCGTACAGCCGGGAGGAGGAGCGGGAGGCGGATCGGCTGGGTATCGACTACATGGTGAAGGCCCAGTACAGCCCCAGGGGAGCGGTGGAGTTGCAGGAGTTTTTGGCCCGGAAAAGCGGGGAGGGAGAACCCCAGTGGGTCCAGGGGTTGTTCCGGACCCATCCCTTTTCCTTGGAACGGATGCGGGATAACCAGGACTACATCGACAGCAACTACAGTTGGGCCTTGAACAATGAAACGCATGATTCCGGAGAGGGGGATTTCAAGCGGGCAATGGCCCCGTTGCTGAAAACCGGCGAGGCATACGGCGATTACGACAAAGCCAGGGAAAAAGAGCAGGCCAAGGATCTGGCGGGGGCAATCGGACTCTATGAGCAGGCGGTGCGCAAAGCGCCGCAGCAGGCGCTGCTGCAGAGTGCCCTGGGCATGGCGTATCTGAAAAACAACAGCCCGGAGCAAGCCAAAAAAAGTTTAAGCCGGGCCGTGCAGTTGGACGGGGAGTATTACGAAAGCCATTTCGGCCTTGGCTACTTGTGTCTGCGCGAGAACAATCCCGCCTTGGCCAAGGAGCACCTGCAAAAAAGCATGAAGCTCATGCCCACCCTGGGCAGCGCCTTTTTTCTTGCCGAAAGCTATGAGTTGACGGGAGAGCCGGCAAAGGCCCATGCCTTGTATGGTCAGGTGGCGGAGGCTGATCCTCGCGGCAACTTGGGCAGGTCGGCGGCTACCAGATACAGAGCGCTTGAGGGGGCGGGCCGCCGCTAGAAATGTCAGGCTTTTTCCGGAGAATCCAGTATGTTTAAAAACGGTTCGAACAGGTAACGGAGTTCTTCAAGAGACTGTCTGATCACATAGGGCATGGCCTTGGCGTACATGTCCAGCAGCACGATGGCATTGACGGACGAGTCTGTTTTTGACCCGCTCCGTACCCGTGTTGCCATGGCCTGGTTGACCTCCTGGATGGTGCGGTACAGATCCCGCAATTTTTCCAAGTTGAAATCCGCTTCTCCTCCCCCGGTTCTTACAAAATATTGGGCCAGCATGTAGGTTGCCGTGGCGCGGAAGATGGTTTCTTCTTCGTTGGCCAGCGGCAAATGAAAGCGGGCCATGGGTTTGAACAAGGCGGTGTGCGGGCAGCCGCTTCCGGCAATAACCAGCCCCATCAGGGAGCATAGCGCCCTTTGCGCCGTGGTTTTCTGGGAAATCACCCTCTCGGCGGTTGTAACCTGAAGATCGAGCACATCAAAGGAGAGAAGCTTTTCGCCCCGCCGGACAATGGGGGCAATGTTGACCGCTGCCGGGCAGTGGGGGGAGGAGGCTTGGGTCAACGGGCAACTGGCGCATTGGGAAAAGGAGAGCTCTGTCCAGTGCGGCAAGGGCTCCGCCTTGGGTTCCGGCATGGTTTCGAGGGTCTGGGGGTCGAGGCGGATGGTAAACAGTTCTTCGCTGTTGTCTTGCAAACGGAAGCGGTATTCGATGACCAAAGGCTGCGGTTGCATGTCGGCGCTGTGTTCTCTGCGTTGTTTTTCACGGTGACGGCGAAGCCTGTCATCCCTTCGAGGAAGAATACTTCCATGGTAGGGGAAATTATTGTAAAAAGCAACGATTCCCTTCGGTTAACCGGCATGGCGCAAGATGAAGATGCCTGGAGATTTTGACTTTAACACCTCCACTCTGTACACTGGTTGCAGGGTCGGGGGATGCATCTAAAAAGAGAAAGACCCGGCGAACTCCGGGCATTGTCGAGAAATTGCATGACGCCGAGTCAATTGCTGTCCACCATCCTGGTTATCCCGGGGATAATTTTTTTGAGTGTCGCGGCGCGCCTCTGCGTGCAGACCTGGCGGCAGGTGCCCATTTCCCTCGCAGGGAAATGGCAGGCCTTGACCGGCCTGATCCTTTTTTTCATTGCCGGATACCTCTTTTTTATCGTCATTCAGGTCAGGCAGCTTGTTTTTCCAGTGGAGATCGTCACCGGCCTGGTCTTTCTCGGCGGCTCTCTTTTTGTTTTTCTGGTCATCGGCTTGTCCAGGCTCACCATTGCCAAGGTTCGGGATGCGGATAAGGAAATTCTCCGGACAAACACCGCCCTTGTTCACAAGAACACGGAACTTGAAAAGGAGATTGCCGCCCGGATGGAGGCGGAAGGGAGGGCCAAGGCCCGGCTTCAGCATCTGACCACCCTGCACGCCATCGATATGGTGATTACCGCGAGCCTCGATCTGCGGCTGACCATGAAGCTGTTTCTGGAGCAGACCGTTTCGCAGCTTGGCATGGATGCGGGCGCCATCCTCCTGCTCAATCCCCACACCCAAACCTTGGACCATGGAGCGGATTGGGGTTTTGAGGGGCTGGGCATCCGGAAATCCAGAGTGCGGCTCGGCGAGGGCGGCGCCGGGCTTGCCGCCTATGAGCGGAGGATTGTTTATATTGCCGACATCACCGAGCTTCCCAACCCCTTTGTCCGGCTTGAGCTGCTCCAGCATGAGAAGTTCATAACCTATTATGCCGTCCCCTTGATTGCCAAAGGACAGGTGAAGGGCGTCTTTGAGATTTTTTGCCGGCAGCGGTTTGAGGCCGACCCGGAATGGTCTGATTTTTTTGAGGCCCTGGCCATCCAGGCGGCCATTGCCATTGACAATGCGACGCTTTTCCGCAAGCTTCAGGAGTCGAACATCGAATTAACCCTGGCCTACGACACCACCATCGAGGGGTGGGCAAAGGCCCTGGAGTTGCGAGATTCGGAAACAGAGGGGCATACCCAGCGGGTGGCGGAGCTTACCCTGAAGGTTGCCTGCGCCCTTGGCATCCGGGAGGATGAGCTTGATCATGTCCGCCGCGGCGCCCTGCTCCATGATATCGGCAAGATGGCGGTGCCCGACTCCGTTTTGATGAATGCCGGGCCGCTCACCGAAGAGGAGCAGCAGATCATGCGGCAACACCCTGCCTTTGCCTTTGACCTGCTGTCTCCCATCCATTATCTGCGCCCAGCCCTGGATATCCCTTATTGCCATCATGAATGGTGGGACGGCACCGGTTATCCGCGGGGCTTGAAAGGCGAACAGATTCCCCTGGCGGCCAGAATCTTCTCCATTGCCGACACCTGGGACGCCCTGATCTCGGCCCGGCGCTACCGCGAGGCCTGGCTTCCGGAAAAGGTTGCCGCACACATCCATTCCCTGGCCGGCACCCAGTTTGATCCGAACTTGGTGGATATCTTTCTGGCAACGGTGTGAGGGGTGGTGGTTTTCCCCTGTGGGTGGCCTGCAGCAATTTTTCGATGGGTGTTGCGTGTGAAGCGAAGCTTTTGGGGGGAGAGGTTCTTGAAGATCATCGTGGCTGTGGTGGTTGTCTGGGTGTCCCTGATGATTTATGGGCAGAACAAACCTCTGCCCAAGGGAGTCTCGCTGGAAGGGGCGGTGCGCTCCGCGGCACACGTCGAGTTCCTGGCCGATTGCACCTATCAGCGCAACGGGCAGCCGGTGCGCGAGCAAGCTATTTTCAATCGGGTCCATCAAATCATTGATGGGGCCGAGCGTTTCATCCTGCTCGACTTTTTTTTGTTCAACGGAGTTCATCCCAAGGGGGGGAGCTTCCCCGCCCTGTCCGAGGAGATTACCCGCAGGCTGGTTGAAAAAAAACAGCGCGCGCCCCAGGTGGACATCGTGCTCATCACCGACACCATCAACCGGAGCTATGGAGCGGAGGAACCGGAGCATTTCCAGAGACTGCGGGCCGGCGGGGTGCGGGTCGTGTACACGGATACCCGCAGGCTGCGTGATTCCAATTTCATGTATTCCGCCTGGTGGCGGCTTTTTTGCCAGTGGTTCGGCACCGGCGGGAATGGCTGGCTGCCGTCGCCCTTTGCCCAGGACGGGCCCGCCATGACCCTGCGGGGATATTTGAGCCTGTTCAACTTCAAGGCCAACCACCGCAAGGTTGTGGCCAGCGAAAAAGAAGCGCTCATTACCTCCGCCAACCCCCATGACGCAAGCGGGTATCATTCCAATATCGCCATTGTCGCCCAAGGTCCGGTGGTTCAGGATGTTGTCGAGTCGGAAGCCGCCGTGGCGAGGTTTTCCGGAGAGACTTTGCCCCAGTGGGAGATTCCGGTTCGCCCGCAATCCGGCGAGATGCATCTGCGCTTGCTCACCGAGGGGAAAATCAAGGCGCGGTTGCTGGCGGCCCTTGCCCGGTGCGGGAACGGGTCTTCGGTGCGAATGGCCATGTTCTATCTCTCCGATCGCGAGGTGATCGCCGGGCTTTTTGGCGCTGCGGCCAGGGGAGCCGAGGTGCGTCTGCTCCTTGACCCGAACAAGGATGCCTTTGGCCGGAGCAAAAACGGCATTCCCAACCGGCCGGTGGCCCAGGAACTTGTGGAAAAATCCCGGGGGGCAATCCAGGTGCGCTGGTATGGAACGCACGGCGAACAGTTTCACCCCAAGCTGACCATGATTTCCCTGCCCGGAGAGACAGTGCTCATCGGCGGCTCGGCAAATCTCACCCGGCGCAATCTTGACGACCTGAATCTGGAGTCCTGCCTTGAGGTGACGGCCCCCGCGGATTCGCAGGTGATCCGCTCGGCAACCGGGTATTTCGAGCGGATGTGGCGAAATGACGGCGGGGACTATTCCCTTGATTTCGCCGAGTTTTCCGAGCACTCGCCGTTTCGCTACGTCCTGTACCGTTTTCAGGAGTGGAGCGGGATGTCGACATTTTAACCGCACCCTGACGGGGCAACGTGTGCTACAATAAAAAAAAGCGGTGAACCAAGGGGATGTTTAGGGCTGGGAGGCTAGAGCGCTCGGCCAACAGGGCTTTGGGGGCGACCATGAATGAAAAGATTCTGGTAGTGGACAACCAGCCGCTGATGCTCCGGCTCATGAGCAATTTTTTGGGCAAGAAAGGCTACGAGGTCAAAACCGCGCCTGACAGCATGACAGCCCTTGCCGTGCTTGCTGATTTTGTTCCGGACGTCATGTTCGTGGATATGGTGATGCCGCATATCAGCGGCGACAAACTGTGCCGGATCGTGCGCTCCATGCCGGAGTTGAAAAACGTCTGTATCGTCATCCTCTCCGCCATCGCTGCGGAAGAAAACATCGACTGCGCTTCGTTCGGCGCCAATGCCTGTATCGCCAAGGGACCTTTTCGCGACATCGAGCAGCATATTTCCCGGTTGCTCACCGCCCGCAACAACAAGGAAGATTTGTTGTCTTCAGGGATTGCCGGGCTTGAAAGCATTTACCAGCGGGAGATCACCAAGGAGCTTCTGGGTTCGAGGAAACATTTCGAAGTTGTCCTCGGCAATATCAGCGAAGGGATCGTCGAGTGTACCGGCGAGGGGCGGATCGTGTATGTCAATGCCGCCGGCGCGGCCATCCTTGGCTCCCGGGAAGAAAAAATCCTGGTCGCTGATTTTTTCGATTTCTTCGCGGAAAGCATGCGGCAGGAAGTGGCACATGCTTTTGCCGGACTCGGCGAGCATCCCATTGCCCTGGGCGAGGAAACAGTCCTGCTGCTGAAGGGGCGGCGGGTTGCCCTGAATGTGCTGCCCATTGTCGATGCCGGCCAGCGAACGGCCATCGTGATCATCCAGGACATTACCGGGCGCAAAGCCGCGGAAGAGAAGCTTGAGAGCTATCGCGACCATCTGGAAAAAATGGTGGTGGCGCGCACGGCGGAGCTTTCCCAAAAAAATGAGCAGCTCCGCGCGGAGATCCGCGAACGCCATTCCGCCGAGGAACGGATGGGAGAGGCCCAGCGGGAGTGGGAGCGGACCTTCGATGCGGTGGATGACATCGTTGCTTTGCAGGATGCCTCTTTGCGCCTGACCAGGGTAAACAAGGCGACGTGCCGGATTTTGCGCAAAACAGAGGCGGAACTGGTTGGTCGGTATTGTTACGAGGTGTTCCGGGGGGCTGGCGAACCCTGCCCCGGTTGCATGGAGCATTTTGCTTCCCCTGCCCGCAAGTCTTACAGCCAGGAGATTGTGCATCCGGAGTTGGGCCGGACCTTTCTGCTCACCGCCACCCCGGTTATGGACGACCAGGGGCGGATAAGCGGCGTTACCCATTTTGCCAAGGACATCAGCGAACAGAAAAAACTGGAGTTCCAGCTCATTCAGGCCCAGAAGATGGAGGCCATCGGCACCCTTGCCGGCGGCATTGCCCATGATTTCAACAATATCCTTGCCGCGGTGGTGGGCTACACGGAGCTGGCCATGCTGGATCTGCAACAGGATATGCCCGTGTATGCCAAACTTGAGGAAGTGACCAGGGCAGGCAAGCGGGCCAGGGATCTGGTGGCGCAGATCCTTACCTTCAGCAGGCACAGCGAGGCAAAGCGGGAACCCCTTGAGCTGCGCAGCATCGTCAAGGAGGCCATGAAGCTGCTCAGGGCCTCCCTGCCCAGCACCGTCGAAATGAAGCAGGAAATAAGCGACCAGCCCTGTTGGGCCTTGGCTGACCCGGTGCAGATCCATCAGGTGCTGATGAACCTCTGTATCAATGCCTCCCAGGCCATGCGCGGCAGGGGGGGACTCCTTGTGATTACCCTTGCTCCCGAGGAAATTGACGAGTCCCGCGCCGCGTTGAATCCGGATCTCCGGCCCGGCGTCTATGTGCATCTCGGGGTGCGGGATACCGGTCAAGGCATGGGGCAGGAGGTGGTGGGGCGGATCTTCGAGCCGTTTTTCACCACCAAGCAAAGCGGGGAAGGAACCGGGATGGGGCTTGCGGTGGTGCACGGGATCGTGAAAAGCCATAAAGGCGCCATTGAGGTTGCCAGCCAGCCGGGGCAGGGAACGGTTTTTGATCTGTATTTCCCCTGCATCACCGAGACCGGGGAGCTTGGAGAGAGCGGCGGTGATTCGCCCATGTCCCGCGGCACGGAACGCATCCTGTTCGTGGATGATGAGCCTGCCCTGGCCGAATTGGGCAAGCAAGCGCTGGGCTCCTTGGGATACCGCGTTGAATCCCATGGCGACAGCCGGGAGGCCTGGGCACGGTTTGTTGCCGCTCCGGACACCTTTGACCTGGTCATTACCGATCTGACCATGCCGGGGATGACCGGAGCCCAGCTTGCCGAAAAGATCCTGGCCTTGCGCCCCGCCATTCCGGTTATCCTGACCACGGGCTATAGCGATATCCTTACCGAGGAAGAAGCCCGGGAGCTGGGAGTGCATGAGTACCTGCTCAAACCCTTCAGCACCGCGAGATTGGCAGAGGTGGTGCGGCGAACGCTTGATGCCGATGGACACTGAAAAGGCTCCTCAGAAAGTCTTTTCCCGGCGGATGCGCAAAAGCCTCCTGAATATCCTGGCTTTTTTGGGAGGGGCTGTGCTGCTCTCCCTCGTCACCCTCTTATATACGGGGCGGCTGAACGCTGATTTCCCCGTGGAGACAAGCCTCGTGCTGCTGTCCGGCGGGCTCGGCGGGGTATTCGCGCTCCGCTGGTTTTTGCAGATAAGGAAAAGCAGGGAGCGCGAGGCCAATCTCCTCATGGTTGTGCGGAGCATGCGGAGGATACATCTGCGGCTGACCGAGAGAAAAAGCCGAGACGAATTACTCCATGGTATCTGCCGGATCCTGGTGGAAGAGGGGCACTATTTCAGTGCCTGGCTGGCCCTGATAGACAGGGAGGGAGATCTGATTCGTTGCGCCGAATACGGCCTGGGAGAACAGTTTTCCCGGGTGCGGCAGGGTATGGAACAGTTGACCTTTCCGGAGTGCGCGAAAAAAGCCCTGTCCGGAGAGAGGCTGGTGGTGAGCGATTCGGCAAGTCGTTGCGCGGGCTGTCTTCTTCCGGAAAGCGATGCGGCCAGGGTTTGCTGTACCGCCAGGTTAATCCACCGCGACCAGTTCTATGGCCTGTTAAGCGTTTCCTTCTCCGCCGCCCGCAAGCACAACCTGGAAGAACGGATGCTCTTTGCGGAAATAGCCCGGGATGTGGGGCAGACTCTGCATCTTCTGGAGCTTGAGGAGCAGCGGGCCGTTACCGAAAACAGGTTCAGGGCGCTGGTGGAAAATTCCCTGGCCGGGATTCTCCTTATTCAGGACAACGCGATCATCTATCGCAACCCGGAGCAGAAAAGACTTTTCGGGCCTCTCCCCGCCGGGTTCCGGCCGAACGCCTTTACCGGGGTGCACCCCGACGACCTGGAAAAGGTGGAGGTGGCCTATGGCAGGGTCAGCCGCGGGGAAGCAGTCTCCGTGGATCTGGACTTCCGGTTTTATCCACAGCGGAAGGGCGGCGAAACCCAGGCCATGAAATGGGTGTTCTGCCGGGCCAGCAGGATTGAGTATAATGGGAGGGAAACGGTGCTGGTCAGCATGGTCGACATCACCCGAAACCGTGAGCTGGAACAGATTGTCCGGGTTCAGGACAAGATGTCTTCCCTTGGGCGCGTGGCTGCGGGCATTGCCCATGAGATCCGTAACCCCTTGTCCGGCATCAATATCTATCTCGACACCCTGGTGAAGATGTATGAGCGCGGGACCAATCTGGAAACGGTGGGCGAAATTCTTGCCCAGATAAAGGTTGCCTCCGGAAAAATAGAATCGGTGATCCGGCGGGTCATGGATTTTTCAAAGCCCGGGCAGCCGCGGCTGGCGATGGTTGATGTCAATCTGCCGGTGGAAAACGCTTTGTCTCTCTGCGCCGCTGCCTTGCGGAGGGACAGGGTGGAGCTGGAGAAGGAGCTGGCCTGCGATTTGCCGCGCTGCCGGGTTGATGCCGGCCTGATTGAACAGGTTGTGCTCAATCTGCTGACCAATGCTGCAGAGGCCCTGCGTCAGGCCGAGAACAAGAAAATATCGGTGCGGACCGCTCTCGAAAAGAAAACGGTGGTGATCCGGGTGGCTGATTCGGGGGCGGGCATCCAGGAAGGCCTGCGGGATAAGATCTTTGACCCGTTTTACACCACCAAGAGCGACGGGACCGGCATCGGTCTCAGTCTGTGCCAGCGGATCATCACCGATCATCACGGCACACTGACCGTGGAGGAAAGCGCGTGGGGCGGCGCTGAATTTGTCATTGCCCTGGCGACTGAACCGGAGCAGGAGGAATGAACTCCCGGAGGAGGGCGGTATGGATCTGTTCGTGCGATTGCAGGGGATGAAGGTGTTGCTTGTGGAGGATGAACCGCTGATCAGGGATTCCCTGCAACGCTTCTTTGCCAATGAGAAGTGCACGATCATGGCGGCGGAAACAGGGGAGGATGCCCTGGAGATCATCAAGGGCAACACCTGCGACATCGTCATCATCGATTACCGTCTGCCCGGCATGGACGGCCTTGAATTTTTGAAACGGGCCCAGCGTCTCAATGCCCGGTTCAAGAAAATCCTGCTCACCGCCTACATGACCGAGCCTGTCATTGCCGAGGCGTTCCGGCTCGGGGTTAATGAATTCATCGAAAAACCGTTTTCCGTGGAGGATCTGGAAGAAGCCCTTGTCCGGATCCTTGAAAAAAAAATACGAGCCAACGGGCGCGGTCCGGTCAAAACTGTGCAAAGTCCGGGGGGGACTTGATCAAAGGAGGTGCATCATGAAGGAACTTATCCCAAGGAAGCCGTTTTCAGAGCTCAGCACCGTGCGCAACGAGATGGACCGGCTGTGGAACCGGTTTCTGGACGATTGGCCATTGCCCGCCATGTTCACCAAAGGGTGGGCGCCCATGGCCGACATTTCGGAAACCAAGGACAAGCTGATCGTCAAGGCAGAATTGCCGGGACTTGACCCGGAAGACATCAAGCTGAGTCTCTCCGGCAATCTGTTGACCATCGAAGGCGAGAAGAAAAAAGAAAAAGAGGAGAAAGACGAGCAGCATTACTATCTGGAGCGGTACAGCGGGGCGTTTCACCGGTCGTTTCGCCTGCCGGTGGAGGTGCGCGAGGACAAGATTGAGGCCAAATTCGACAAAGGCGTGCTCACCGTCACCCTGCCCAAGACGGCGAAAACCCCAAAAAAAGAAATCAAGATCAACAAGAGCAAAACATGAAAAGCTCCTCCTGGGCTTTGCCTGCCGGTGTTGATTGTGTTGCCTGCCGAACTGTTTCATGAGGGTGCGAAAGTGCGGCAGAGTGTTGTCCAATGATCCTCAGCAAACAGTGAGAATCCCATGGATCCCATCTGGCTGAAGCATTATCCCCAAGGTGTTCCCGCGGAAATCAACGTTCACCCTTTCGTTTCTCTCAAGGAGATGCTGGAACAATGCTGCGAAAAATTTCGCGTGCGGCCCGCATTCACCAATATGGGAGTTTCCTTGAGTTATGACGAGCTCGATCGGTTTTCCCGCGATTTCGGCGCGTATCTGCAGCAGCGCCTGGGGTTGCAAAAGGGGGGAAGGGTGGCCATCATGTTGCCCAACCTGCTGCAATACCCGGTGGCGCTGTTCGGCGCCTTGCGTGTCGGCCTGGTGGTGGTCAATGTCAATCCGCTCTACACCGCGCGCGAACTGCAGCGCCAGCTTGTCGATTCCGGCGCGGTAGCCATCGTGGTTCTGGAGAATTTTGCCCACACGCTTGAGGAAGTCCTGGAGGCCACCTCGGTGCGGCACATCGTCACCACGCAGGTGGGCGATTTGTTTCCGTCGGTCAAGGCATGGCTGGTCAACTTTGCAATCAAACGGATCAGGCGGATGGTGGTGCCCTGGCATCTGCCGGGGAGTGTGGGGTTCAACGAGGCGCTCAAGCGCGGCGCGCGCCACAGCCTGCAAGATGTGGCGGTTGAGGCTGAGGATGTCGCCTTCTTGCAATACACCGGCGGCACGACCGGGGTGGCCAAAGGCGCGATCCTGTCCCATGCCAATCTGGTGGCCAACGTCGAGCAGACCTCGGCCTGGATCGGCGGCACGCTCAAGGAAGGCGAGGAGGTGGTGGTGACGCCGCTGCCTCTCTATCACATCTTTGCGCTCACGGCCAATCTGCTCACCTTCGTGAAATGGGGGGCGAACAATGTACTCATTACCAATCCGCGCGATATTCCCGGATTTATTAAAGAGCTGTGCGCCACACGCTTTACCGTGATTATCGGTGTCAACACTCTGTTCAGTATGCTGCTGAACGCGCCGGGTTTTGCAAGGGTGGCGCAGGCGAACGGGGGGGCGCTCAAGGTTTCGGTGGCAGGCGGCATGTCGGTGCAGCGGGCCGTGGCGGAGCGATGGCAGCGGGCGATGGGCGTACCTTTGATCGAAGGATACGGGCTGACCGAGGCTTCTCCTGTTGTCTGTGTCAATCCCCTTGGCAACAAATCGTTCAGCGGAGCCATCGGCATGCCGCTTCCTTCCACCCAGGTGGAAATCCGCGATGCGGCAGGAACCGATCTGTCTCCGGGCGAAGAGGGCGAACTTTGCGTCAAGGGACCGCAGGTGATGCGCGGCTACTGGAACATGCCCGAAGAAACCGCCCTGGTTTTTTCTGCGGACGGCTGGCTCTCCACCGGTGATATTTGCCTGATGGACGAGACCGGCAGCATCCGTTTTATCGACCGCCACAAGGATGTGATCGTGGTGTCGGGCTTCAAGGTCTGGCCCAACGAGGTCGAGGAGGTGATGATGATGCTGTCCGGCGTCAAGGAGGCGGGGGTGGTGGGCGTACTCGATGAAAAAAGCGGCGAGGCGGTCAAGGTCTTTCTGGTGAAGAAGGACCCGGCTCTTTCCGCCGAAGCGGTGATCGCCCATTGCAAGGCGAACCTGGCCGGGTACAAGATTCCGAAACAGGTGGAGTTTCGCGATTCGCTGCCAAAGTCTCCCATCGGCAAGATTCTGCGCAGGAAGCTGAAGGAGGAGCAAGCACCATCTGCGGAGGGAGCATGAGCGCTTTGCGTGCCATGCGTCCGGGAGCGAAGGTGTTCGGCCTGTTATTGACGGCGGCAATGCTGGCCGTTTTCACCCTGATGTTGCCGTCCATTCAGCAGCCTTTGGAATATCACAGGTTTGCCGATCAGCGAACGTTCCTGGGGCTGCCCAATTTTTTTGATACTGTTTCCAATACGCTGTTTGTGCTGGCTGGTGTGGCCGGCCTGTTTTTTTTACGGGGTTCGTCCGCGCGTCATGTCTTTATCGAGCCGCGCGAATCGCTTCCCTATAGCCTTTTTTTTGTCGCAATCATTCTGGTCGGTTTCGCTTCGGGCGTGTATCACCTGGCCCCGGACAACGAACGGTTGGCCTGGGACAGGGCGGCGATTGCTCTGGCGCTCATGGCCTGGTTTTCAGCGATCCTGTGCGAACGGGCGAGTCTCGTCGTCGGTCTGCGTATTTTGCCGCTACTCGTCGTTGCCGGACTGGGCAGCGTCGTTTATTGGGGAGCAAGCGAGGCCCGCGGCGCCGGCGATCTGCGCTTTTACGGACTGATGCAATGTCTGCCGATGCTGTTGATTCCTCTGCTGCTTATCCTGTATCCTTCGCGCTACAGCAACGATCGTGATATTGTGATCGTCATCGGACTGTATGTACTGGCATTGCTGTTCGATGTGAGCGATCGCCTGATTTTCAGCCTGACTGGCGGTCTGGTCAGCGGTCACACGGCCAAGCATCTGGTTGCGGCCCTGGCGGCATATTGGATCATGCGCCACTTGAAGCATCGAAGAATTGTATGAGGCCGGGATGAGGTATTCCCAGAAAATGCTGCATGGTGATGTCCGCTTCCGCGAACTCTGGGGATGGGCGATGTACGATTTTGCCAATTCCGGGTACACTACCGTGGTTATCACTGCGGTGTTCAATGCCTATTTTGTTGCGGTGGTGGCACGGGATGCGCTCTGGGCCACCTTCGCCTGGACGGCGGCGCTGTCCTTTTCCTATCTTTTGGTGGTGCTCAGCGCTCCGGTTGTCGGCGCTTATGCCGATCTGCATGGCGCCAAGAAAAAACTCCTGGCGGTAAGCACCGCAGGTTGTGTGCTGTTTACGGCATTGCTGTATTTTGCCCAGCCGGAAACACTGTGGTTCGCCATTGGGTGTCTGATCGTCTCCAATTTCTTTTTCGGCACCGGGGAGAATCTGATTGCCGCCTTTTTGCCGGAGATATCAAAAGTGCGCGCCATGGGCAGGGTCTCCGGCTGGGGATGGGGCCTGGGGTATCTCGGCGGCCTGGTCACCCTCGGCCTCTGTTTGCTGTATGTCGCCTGGGCCGAAGCGCAGGGACGGGAAGCGGCCCAGTTCGTGCCGGTCACCATGTTGATCACCGCAGGAATCTTTGCCTTGGCCAGCCTGCCCATGTTCCTGCTGCTCCGGGAGCGGGCGGTTCCCCTGATCGGCAAAGAGGCGCGGATGCGGTCGGCATGGCTGGAGGTTTGGCAAGCCGCGTCCAGACTCGGGCAATTTCCCGACCTGTATCGCTTTCTTTTGTGCAGCCTGTTTTATCAGGCGGGCATTATGGCGGTGATCACCCTGACCGCCATCTATGCCGATCAGGCGCTGCAATTCACCACCCGGCAGATTCTGCTGCTGGTGCTGGTGGTCAATGTCACCGCGGCTGTCGGCGCTTTGTTGTGCGGCCATCTGCAGGATCGGATAGGCCATGTGCCTGCCATCGCTTTGACGCTGGCGGGTTGGATCGTGGCCATCGTGCTCGCGTGGGCAGCGCACACGCCGGAACTGTTCTGGCTGGCGGCAAACGTCGCAGGCTTGTGCCTGGGCGCGGCGCAGTCTGCCGGACGGGCGCTGGTGGGGGTGTTGACCCCGCCTTCCCATCTGGCGGAATTTTTCGGATTCTGGGGGCTGGCGGTAAAGCTCGCCTCCATCGCCGGGCCGCTGACCTATGGTGTCACCACCTGGTTCACCGCCGGAAATCATCGGTTGGCGCTGCTTCTTGTCGGCAGTTATTTTGTTGTCGGGCTGATCCTGCTTTCCGGTGTGCGGGTGGTGCGCGGCCGCCGTGCAGCTCTGCGTTTTGAGCGGTCCCGTCTCGTGCAACTGGCTGAGACGATAATGTAAAGGAGCGAACCCGTACGCATGAATCCTCCGTCTTCCCCGCATCAACCCGAATCCTCGTCCAATGGTGTGCGATTGTTAAAGATCGTGCGTGACCTTGCCCATGAGCTGCGGCCCCGGGCAAGCGAAGTGGATCACTTGACCCTGGATCATGGGTTGGAGCGCGATTTCGGTCTCGACAGCCTGGCTCGGGTGGAGTTGCTCGTGCGCGTTGATCGTGAAATGGGGGTGCGACTGTCTGAAGCGGCATTTGCCGAGGCCGAGACGGTGCGTGATCTGCTGCGGCTGATGGGAGGCGAAGCCGTTGTCGAAGCCTCTGCTCCGCTGGAAACAACAACCGGGATAGAATCCGGATTCGAGCCTGCGCCACAAACCCTTGAGACTTTGACCGGCTTGCTGGACTGGCATGCAGACCGTCACGGCGATCAGGTGCATATCACGCTCTATGTCGAAGGGGATCGCACGGAGGAGATCACCTATCGTATGCTGCAGGTGGAGGCTCAGGCGTTGGCGGCAGGGTTGCTGGCGCAAGGGGCAGTGATTGGCGACCGGATTGCCGTCATGCTGCCAACCGGGCGTGAATTTCTCGTCGCTTTTTACGGCGCGCTGTATGCCGGATGCGTGCCTGTGCCGTTGTATCCGCCGGTTCGTCCGTCGCAGATCGAGGATCACATGCGCCGTATTGCCGGGATCGTTGCCAATGCCGAAACAGTAATCCTCGTTACCGATGAGAGGGCCCGGCCGCTCGGCCACCTCCTGCGCGCGCAGTGCGTTTCGCTGCGCGGCGTCACCACCGTTGCCGAGCTGTCCCGCCATGGTTCGGTGCCGATATTGCCGGAAGTCGGTCCGCTGGATATCGCTTTTCTGCAATATACCTCCGGCAGCACCGGCAACCCCAAGGGAGTGGTGCTGACCCACGCCAATCTGATGGCCAACCTCAAGGCGATGGAGCAAGCTTCGGGCGTAACGGCGCAGGATATTTTCGTTTCCTGGCTGCCGCTGTATCACGACATGGGTCTGATCGGCGCCTGCATGGGCAGTCTGTACATCGGTTTTCGCCTGGTGCTGATGTCGCCGCTGGCGTTCCTTGCCCGACCCGCACTGTGGCTGTGGAGGATTCATCTCCATCGGGGTACGGTTTCGGCGGCGCCGAACTTTGCGTATGAGCTGTGCGCCAACAAGCTCGATGAGCGCGAGCTCGACGGTCTGGACTTGAGCTGCTGGCGGCTCGCCTACAATGGGGCCGAGCCGGTCAGCCCTTCCACCATCGAACGTTTTGGCGCGCATCTGTTTCCTTATGGATTTAAGCCCGAGGGCATGACCCCGGTCTACGGTCTGGCGGAATCTTCGGTCGGTCTCGCCTTCCCGCCGTTGAATCGCGGACCGCGGATCGACCGGGTGGATCGTCTCGTGCTCTCCCGCCTTGGAATCGCCCGGCCCGTAATGGATGGCGATGCCCACCATGTCCAGCGTATTGTTTCCTGCGGCAGACCGTTGTCCGGTCACGCCATCCGAATCGTTGACGCCAGTGGCCTGGAACTTCCCGAGCGGACCCAGGGACGCGTGCAGTTTCAGGGCCCATCCTCGACAAGCGGCTATTTTCGCAATCCCGAGGCGACAAAAGGTCTTATGGAAGGGGAATGGCTCAATACCGGTGATCTTGGCTATCTTGCGGACGGGGAGTTGTTTCTCACGGGCCGGGAGAAGGATGTCATCATTCGCGGTGGGCACAACATTCATCCGCAGGAGCTGGAGGAGGCGGTGAACCAGTTGCCCGGTGTGCGCCGGGGGGGGGTAACGGTATTTCCGGCCACAGACGCGGGCAGCGGCACGGAGCGGCTGGTGGTGCTTGCCGAGATCCGCGAAGAGGGGGCTTCGGAAATGCGTGGCCATATCGAGGCCGAAATCAATCGTCTTGCCATAGATCTGATCGGTATGCCGGTGGACGATGTCGTGCTGGCGCCGCCGCGCACGGTGCTCAAGACTTCCAGCGGCAAGATCCGACGTGCCGCCTGTCGCGAGCTGTACGAACGCGGAGAATTGATTACGGCCCGGCGCGCGCCGTGGCGGCAATGGCTGCGCTTGGCATTTTCCGGCGCAGTGGTTTCGGTCAGCCGGAAGCTCTGGCAGGGCATCGGATGGATGTGGAGCGTTTGGGCGTGGATGCTTTTTGCCTGTGTCGTGTCCTTCACCTGGTGTATGATCGTGGTTTTGCCCACGCTCAGTCTGCGTCGCCGCATTGCCAGGGCAAGTGCGCGCCTCGTATTGGCGTTGACCGGCTTGATGCCGCGAGTGGAAGGATTGTCTCATCTCGCCGGGCGCGATCCGGTGATTGTGGCGGTCAATCATGCCAGCTATCTGGACGCCGTGATCCTCACCGCGGTGCTGCCGCCACGGTTTGCCTACGTGGCCAAGCAGGAACTGTTGCGCAAGCCGCTCGCTTCCATCCCCTTGCGCAGGCTTGCCTGCACCTTTGTCGAACGCTTCGACAGTGCGCGTGGCGCCGAAGACACCCGGGGACTGGAGGCGCGGGCCCGCGCCGGTGATTCGCTGGTTTTCTTTCCCGAAGGCACTTTCCGAAGCGAGCCGGGATTACTGCCGTTCCGGCTGGGGGCCTTTGTGGTTGCCGCCCGGGTCGGCATGTCCGTGGTGCCGATTACCCTTGCCGGAACCCGCGCCCTGCTTCCGGGGAAAATGTTATGGCCGCGTTTCAGCAGGCTTCAGGTTCGAATAGGCGCGCCGGTTTTGGCGCAAGGAGATGACTGGCAGGCAGCATTGCAATTACACGAAGTCGTGCGGGGGCAGATCCTGAAGCAGGTGGAGGAACACGACGTTGTTGCCGACCGGTATCACTGATGGGCAGGACGAGATGCTCTGTTTGGCAGCGGAAGAATGAGAATGAGCCTTTTCGGGGATGCTCCGGCAACGTTATTTTGAGAAAAACCCCCTGTCCGAAGTTTCCGGCGGCTGGGCGTTCATCTGTTTCAGCCCCACTGCATCCTTGAGGTTTGCGCCCCTGAGGTTTGCGTTTGTCAGGTCGGCCTTGTAGAGGTCGGCCCCTTTCAGGTTGGCATTTTCCAGATTGGCTCCGCTGAGATCCGCGCCCTTGAGGTTGGCCCCTTCCAGATTGGCGTCACGCAGGTTGGCTCCGGAGAGATTGGCGCGCTCAAGAAAGGCCCCTTGCAGTTTTTTTCCGGAAAGATCCTGGCCGGCAAGGTTGCATTCCACGCAGCGGTTGGCTTGCAGGAGCTTCTCCAAATCAGTGAGCTTGGCGGGTTCCGGCGGCTTCACCGTTTCCGGTATCGCGGTCGGGGCTGGAGGGCTTGGCGGAGCCGGAGGAGCCTGGGGCGCAACGGGCGGAGCGGCGATGCTTGCCGCGGCGGGCATGGCCTCTGCCGGTGCAGCCTTGGCAATCGCCGGAGATGCTGGGTCAGCGGCCGGGGCGCTGGGCAGGGCGGCAGCGGCGGATATCTCTTCCGCGCCCGTGGCCGGGAGCGGGCTGGGTGTCGGGGCGGCGCTGGCTTCGGTGATTTCGTTCTCCTGCTCGGGAGCGCCCATGGCCGTCGTTGTCTGCATCGCCGGAAAAGAGGGCGCCCACAAGGTTTCCCCCTGTTTCCGATCCCGTTCCAGCGGGTCTTTTCTCTTGGGCGCGGAAAGGGTTTTGTCACGGTACTGGGTGAGGAATGCGTCGATATCCTCTTTGGCGCCCTTCTGCCGTTCTTTTTCCAGAATCGTCCCCATCAGGTACGCCCCCTCAAAATCCGCCCCGGTCAGAATTGCCCCCGTGAGGTCTGCCTTGTAGAGATCGGCTCCGGCCAGGTTGGCTCCGGTGAGATTGGCCTGATTGAGCTGTGCCTCTGCCAGGTCCGCCGTCTTGAGGCTGGCGCCCTGCAGGTTGGCCGCGCTGAGGTTGGCGCCCGCCAGATTAGCCCGATTCAGGTTGAGGCCGGCCAGGTCGGCGCCGGCCAGGTTGCAGCCGGGGCAACCGTTTTGTGCGATCAGGCGTTCAATCTCGGGGCTGGCGCCCGGGGGGATGGTCGTCGGAACCAGCGGTTTTTGCGGAACCATCACCCGCGCAGGTTGCGGGGCAGGCGGGGCAACGGGTTTCTCCGCGGGTGGCGCCGGTGGCGGTTCGGGCAGGACGGCGGGTGTCGATCTTGCCGGATCTGCCTGGGGAGTTTTCGCCTCCGAGGGCGGAAGTTCCGCCGGAACCGGGGCGGGGTTCGACGCGGTGGGTGGTTCAGGTTGGGGAGATGCTGCCGGTTCGGTCGGGCCGGGCTTCGGGGGAGGTGTCTGGGCCTCTATGGTTTCATGGGCAGGAGGCACGGGCGTGGCCGGTTCACTATTTCCCTGAAACGGAGGGGGCGCGGCAATCGGTGGCGGCAGGGGCTTTTCCGGCTCCTTCCTGGCATTTTCCGGGGGGGTGTAAGTGGTGCCTTCAAGGATTGCCCGCTCATGGTTGCTGTTGGCCAGGGAGGCGTTTTTAAGGTTGGCCCCCTTGAGAAAAGCGCCGGTGAGATCCGCCTTGTAGAGGTCAGCCTCCTCCAGGCTGGCGTTGGTCAGGTTTGCCCCGGTGAGATCCGCCGCCTTGAGATTTGCGCCCTCCAGATCGGCCCTCTCCAGATTTGCCCTGGAGAGATTGGCCCGTTCGAGAAGGGCGCCGGCAAGCTTTGCCCGGCGCAGATCAGCGCCGGAGAGATCGCATTCCACGCAGCGGTTGGTGGTTTTCAGGGTTTCAAGGTCTTTTTCGGTGTAGGCCGCGGCTTGGCGGGGTGAGGCAGTCAAGCAGAGAGAGCAGAACAACAGGGCGGCCGCAGGTGTTTTTCTGTTTGAATGTGCCAACGTTTTGTGCTCCCCCGGCCATCTTCATGATGGCGCAATGTGTGCTTGCTTACCCAGCCAGAATCTGATTACAACCCAGGGCCGGACTTTGTCAAGTCAAGATGCGGGTTCCTTGTGTCCGGAGGGGAGCTGCTGGCAGCGTAATTGCCGCTGGGCGCGTATTTTTTTTCCTGTTGGGCATGGATTTTTCGAGCAATCGGATGGTAAATTTGGTAGATAGGTGTTTCTTTAGATGTCTGAAATTTTTCACCAAAACAACGGGTTAGAGATACTATGCTGGTCAAGGACATTCTCGGAAACAACAGGTTTTCCTTCAGTTTTGAATTTTTCCCGCCCAAGGATGAGCCGGGCTGGGAAAATCTTTTTGCCAATATCTCCGACCTGATGCCCCTGAAGCCCGCCTATGTCAGCGTGACATACGGGGCGGGCGGCTCGACCCGGGATCGCACCCACAAGCTGATCGTCAGGATCCAGCAGGAAACCAGCCTCACCGTTGTCTCCCACCTGACCTGCGTTGGCTCAAACCGGACGGAAACAGGGGAGATCCTCCGCAATTATGCCGCAAGCGGGGTGGAGAATATCCTGGCCTTGCGCGGCGATCCTCCCAAGGGGCAGAGGGATTTCGTCCATCCCCCGGACGGCTTTGCCTATGCCGCCGATCTGGTTGCCTTCATCAAAAAGAACTTCCCGCACATGGGCGTCGGCGTCGCCGGTTTTCCGGAGGGGCATCCCGCCACCCCCAACCGGCTGCTGGAGATGGACTATCTCAAGGCCAAGGTTGACGCCGGGGCCGACTATATCGTGACCCAGCTCTTCTTCGACAATCGCGATTTCTATGATTTTCGCGACCGTTGTGCATTGGCCGGCATAACAGTGCCCATTATTGCCGGGCTCATGCCCATCACCACCAAGAGCGGGATGGTGCGCATGGCCGAGCTTGCCGCCGGGGCCAGGATTCCGGCCGCGTTGCTGCGTGCGCTGGATCGGGCCAGAAGCGATGAGCAGGTGGAAAAGGTCGGGGTGCACTGGGCCACCGAGCAGGTTCGCGATCTGCTGGACAACGAGGTGCGGGGCATCCATTTTTATACCCTGAACCATTCCCGCCAGGCTCTGGAGATCTACCAGGCCCTCGGCGTGGAGGATTCCATCCAACTGGGCGCGTGAGCCTGGGCTTTCAGCCTTTGTCTTCCTGGGGCCGAGGGGTCCACCATTTGAAGATGCCGTAAACGGACAGCACCAGATAGACCGAAAAAAGAAACGCTTCGGCCAGCATGCCCTTGTGGGAAAAGCTGACAATCCAGCCGAGATTGGCGATGGTCCAGATTACCCAGCCTGCCACATGTTTCTGCAGGTTGTAAAGGGTTCCCAGAATGCTGAGCCCGGTGAGAATCCATTCGAACATGGCAAGTCCTTCATCGGCGGGGCGTTGCGTTTGCCGCTGCGCTGCCGCTCTGGCTTTTTTGTTATGGGGGAAAGAGGGGTACGGCCCCAGCTTAAAGCCAAAGTGGGGGCTTAAGCAAGCATCAATCGTGAAAAAGGCGTGAAGCTGTGTTGTGCTTCGTGATAAATGACGTAATTTTATTGAGATAAAATCCCTCCCCGGGAGAAGACCACAAGGAGCAAGGTATGTCACAGGCTAAAAAAGGAGATAGCGTCAAGATCCATTATACCGGCACGCTGGAGGATGGAAAGGTTTTCGATTCCTCCGCCGGGCGCGATCCCCTGGGTTTCACCCTCGGCGGCGGTCAGGTAATCGTGGGCTTTGAAGAGGCTGTTTTGGGGATGGCCATCGGCGACAAGAAAAAGGTCACCATTCCTTCCCATAAAGCCTATGGCGAAAAGAATGAGGAGCTGGTTATCGAGGTGCCCCGCAATCAGGTTCCCCCGGATCTCAACCCGGAAGTGGATCAGAAACTGCAGATGGGCGGACCCAACGGCGAACTGGTTGTGGTCACGGTTGTGGCGGTAACGGACGAGGCTGTCGTTCTTGATGCCAACCCGCCCCTGGCAGGCAAGGACCTCACCTTTGATCTGGAACTGGTGGCTATTTCCTGAGCCGGGAGAAAGTGAGCCGGTCCCATGCCCTGGTAATCTTTTTTTCGGGTCATTTTTTTTTGCGCCGGGTTCGCTTGCCTGTACCCTGGGGACAAAAGGGTGTGGTATACTCGGCGCAAGAGGGGTGGTGCCTGCGCGCAGGCATTCCGACAACAGGGATCAGGGTGGCCATGCAGAAAATCATTGATCAATGGGTGTTTTTTCTCATGAGAACATGGGGGTTCGCCCTCCTGCTGGCCATGATCGCGGTGTTGTCGCAGGGGTGTGCCTCGCTGGTGATACCCCCCATGGTCGGGCCGGTGGTGAAGAATCTCAACCGCCAGGCCGATCTGGAGCTGGTCTGTGATGGCGCAGCCTCTTACCTGCTGATGCTTGACAGCCTGCTGGTTTCCGATCCCGGCAATGCCCGGCTGTTGCTGCATGGTGCCCAAGCCTATACGGCCTACGCGAGCATCATGCCCGAATGTGGCCGGCCGGAGCGGGCGCCGGTTTTGGGAGAAAGGGCCAGGGAGTATGGGCTGCGCCTGCTGGGCACGCAGCCAGGACTTGGCGGCGCGAATCAGATGCCGCTTGCCGGGTTCAGCGAGGCTGTGCAATCCGTTGGTTCTCGCGAGGTGGAAAAACTGTTCTGGTCCGGTTACGGCTGGGCCACCTGGATCGGCTTCAGCAAGGGGGCGCCCGCGGCGGTCGCGGATCTGCCCAAGGTTGAGCAGTTGATGCTGCGGGTGCTGGCCCTGGATGAGGGGTTCTACCATGGCGGGGCCCATCTCTTTCTCGGCGTGTATTACGGTTCCCGCCCGGTGATGCTGGGGGGGCGGCCGGACGTGAGCCGGAACCATTTTGAAAGGGCCCTGGCCTTGAGCGAACGGCGGTTTCTTGCGACCCTGGTGGCGTATGCCGAATATTACGCCCGTCAGACCTTTGACCGGGAGCTGTATGTCCGCCTGCTGGAGGAGGCGCTGGCCTTTGATCTTGCCCAGGCCCCGGACCTGACCCTGCCCAATGTTCTGGCCCAGCGGCGGGCCCGGAAGCTGCTGGCCCAGGCGGATGAGTTTTTTTAGGAGCCGTTTGAAATGACATCGGCATTTCGTTACGGCTCCTTATGCCGCTCTTGCCGACCAGGAGATGGAGTTTTTCGCAATAACGGCTTAGGAGCCGTTTGAAATGACATCGGCATTTCGTTACGGCTCCTTATGCCGCTCTTGCCGACCAGGAGATGGAGTTTTTTGCAATAACGGCTTAGGAGCCGTTTGAAATGACATCGGCATTTCGTTACGGCTCCTTATGCCGCTCTTGCCGGCCAGGAGATGGAATTTTTCGCAATAACGGCTTAGGAGCCGCTTGAAACAACCATTGTTGCCCCCTGGAGGAATCACGGTATGCATCGTTTGTTGCGCATGGTCTGCTTCGGTATCGTCTGCATGGCGCTCGCCGCTCCTTCCGGGGCAGAGGCAGCGCCCCGCTATCTCTTCAAGATCGCCACCCTTGCCCCGGATGGCAGCGTCTGGGCCAGGCACTTCCAGGAGTTTCAGAACGAGGTGATTGCCAAGAGCAATGGCGAGATCGGCTTCAAGCTGTACATGGGCGGGGTTATGGGAGATGACCGGGCCATGTACCGCAAGATGCGGATCGGCCAGCTCCAGGGCGGCGGCTTTACCATGACCGGGATCAGCGAGACCGTGCCGGATTTCCGGGTTATGGCCATCCCCTTTCTCTTTCGGTCCTATGCCGAGGTGGACAGGGTCGCCGAGGGGCTGTTTCCGCTCTTTCAAAAGGCCTTCCAAGAAAAGGACCTGGTCTTGCTGGCCATGACCGAGGTCGGTTTTGTCTACACCATGTCCAGCGAACCGGTGACCACCGTGGCCCAGTTGCGGGCGAGCAAGTGCTGGGCGCCGGAGAATGATCCCTTGAGCCGCGGTTTTCTTGAGGACATGGGCGTCACCCCCATTCCCCTCTCCATCCCGGACGTGCTCTCCTCCCTGCAAACCGGCATGATCAACACGGTGTTCAACGGCTTTTACGGCTCCATCGTCCTCCAGTGGTTTACCCGGACAAAATACATCACCGATACCCCCTTCGGCTACGCCTATGGCGGGTTGGTCTTTTCCAAGAGCGCCTTTGCCAAGCTCCCGCCCCAGCACGCCGCCATGATGGAGTCTGCCGCGAAAAAGCATTTTGCCGGCTTGTTGATCGACACCCGGCGCAGCAATGAAGAGGCCCTTGCCACCCTGAAAAAAAACGGCATCCAGTTGGTGTCGGCGGAGAAGGAAACCCTGCAGCAGTTGCTGGCGGTGCGTGATCAGAAAACCGTGCCGCGTCTGGTGGGCGTCGCCTTTTCCAAGGAGATCTACGCGGCGGCGACCCGGTTGCTTGCTGATTTCCGGGCGAAATCTCCCGCTGGGGGTGCGGCCAAATGAGCGAGCCTCTGGGCTGGCTTTCCAGAGGCATCCAGCAGATAGGTCGATTGCTGGAGTGGCTTGAGGAGGGGGTTCTGCTGCTGCTGATCGCCGCCATGATCGGTCTGGCCTGCCTGCAGATCGTATTGCGCGATGTCTGGGGCGGGGGGTTGTCCTGGGCCGATCCGCTTCTGCGGGTCATGGTGCTCTGGGCCGGGCTTCTCGGGGCCGTGGTGGCCACCAAGATGGACAAGCATGTCTCCATTGATCTCGCTTCCCACCTGGTGCCCAAATCGATTTTTCGCTGGCTGCGGGTATTCAGGTCTTTTTTTGCCGCCGGGGTCTGTGTGGTGCTTACCTGGATGGCCATTGATTTTGTCCGCCAGGAGGCGCTCCACGGTAACGACCAGGCAATGGCCGGGCTTGCCTCCTGGCAGCTCAATCTGATTTTCCCCCTGGCCTTTGGATCCATCACCCTTCGTTTTCTGCTCGGCGGCGTGCGCAGTCTTCGCGCCGCCCTGGCCGGAAAAGATATCCGGTCTTTCGAGGCAACGGCCTAGATCCTGATATGCAATTCCTGCAACTGATCCCCCTGGTTCTGGCCATATTGGGCAGCCCGCTCTTTGTGGTAATGGCCGCTTTGGCCCTGCTCTCCTTTTATGGGGCAGGCATTGATCCCTCGGTGGTGGTCATCGAGATGTCCCGGTTGGCCGAGACTCCCATGCTGCTCTCCCTGCCCCTCTTTATTCTCGCCGGGACCGTGCTTTCCGAAAGCAAGGCGCCGGTGCGGCTGCTGGATCTGTCCAACGTGCTGCTGGGTTGGCTGCCCGGCGGGCTGGCGGTGATCGCCCTGGTGGTATGTTCGGTTTTCACCGCCTTCACCGGCGCCTCCGGGGTGACCATCTTTGCCCTGGGCGGGTTGCTTTTTCCGGCCATGCTCAAGGACCGCTACCCCGAGCAGTTTTCCCTGGGCCTCATCACCACCTCCGGCAGCCTGGGCTTGCTCTTTCCCCCCAGCCTTCCCCTTATCCTCTACGGGGTCATAGCCGAGACTCGGATCGACCACCTCTTTCTGGCCGGGATTCTGCCCGGTCTGTTGATGCTGCTTCTGCTGGGCGTCTACAGCATCAAGAAGGGTGCGGCCACCCGTGGTCCCCGCAAGGCGTTGCCGGCGGGGGAGACGCTGCGGGCCTTGCGGGCCGCGGCTTGGGAAATTCCCTTGCCGGTTATTGTGCTGGGAGGGATTTACGGCGGTTTTTTTGTCGTGGGCGAGGCGGCGGCGGTGACCGCCCTGTACGTGTTGCTCGTGGAGATGTGCGTGCACCGGGATATCACCCCGGCGCGGCTGCCTTCCCTCGTGGTGCGGAGCATGGCTCTTTTCGGGGGGATCTTCGTGGTGCTGGCCGCCTCCATGGCCTCCACCAGCTTTCTCATCGATCAGGAGATTCCGGCCCGGCTCTTTGGTTTTATCCGGGAGCATATCTCAAGCAAGTACACCTTTCTTTTGCTGCTCAACCTTTTTCTGCTCGTTGTCGGCGCCCTGCTCGATATTTTTTCCGCCCTGGTTCTTGTGGTGCCGCTCATCGTGCCCATTGCCCTAGGGTATGGGGTTGATCTCACCCATCTCGGCATCATCTTTCTGGCCAACCTGCAGATCGGTTACTGCACCCCGCCGGTGGGGCTCGGTCTTTTTCTGGCCAGTTATCGTTTTGATCGGCCCATTGCCCAACTGTACACCGCCACCCTGCCGTTTTTGGGGATATTGTTCATCACCCTGGGAATCATCACCTATTTTCCCCTGCTGAGCCTTTTTTTGGTCGAACTGTTCGGATAGCGTCAACCCTCTTCGCCGGAAACCCTGACAGGCCAAGCACAAAACGATTCCCCCTTTTTGTGGCCGACCCCCAAGGCGCCCTTGTGAAGATACAGAGCCCAGGCCCAGTCTGTTTCAAAAAAGCTGGTGGTGGCAGACCAGTAGGCCTCGCGCACCCGCCGGAACGGGTGACCTGCCGGCAGGGCCGGTTCAGCCTGCGAGCAGTCCACCAGCGATTCCAGAGCGTTTATGTCGGGGAGCCGCCAGTCGTTGCTGCCGTGCAGAGTGGTCCGGTTGATCTCGCCTATGAGATCCAGGGCCTGGCGCCAGGTCATGGACTTTCCGCCCAAGTCTCCATCCTTGAGCCAGATGAGGCGGGTCAGATTGTCGAGGACCGTTTCGCCGAGATCGGTATAGCGCGGCTGCGGCCAGGCGAGGCCATGCCGGTGTTCACCGTCCTGACCCGAGTCCGGGCAGGGAATCTCACGGCCCAGGGCGTCATGGCAGGTTATCTGTCCGGTTCTTGGCAAAAGGGTGTAGCCGGCGCCGCGAACCGGCCAGAACAGGGCATACTGGTCCTTGCGGCCGTAAAACATGCGGGCGCCTTCGAGGTGGATGCACCAGGCATAGGCCGGGTGGATGGCCGCCGTGGTGGAAGTCCAGTACCAGCCCAGGAAGATGTTGGTGAACGGATGCTCCTCCTGCAATGAGGGCTTTTTCGCCTGATAGCTCATGAGCGAGCGGAGTTCCCGGCGGTTGGGCAGCCGCCAGTCATCATGGCCGGCCCATTTGTGGCGATTCATTCCGGCGATGAACGCGAGGGATTCCTGCCAGGTCAGGGGGAATTCGTTCAGGTTGGCGTCCCTGGACCAGGCGAGCCCGGTGAGGTGGTCGAGAACGGTTTCGTTGTCCAGGGAAAATCGTGGGCTCGGCCATGGCAGGCCCAGGTGGAATTCCCCGTCCTGGCCGCTGCCGGGGCAGGGGATAACGCCGCCTTCTTCGTCGTAGCAAAGGGTTTGCCCGGTTTGCAATAAACCTGTTTTCATGGGGTGTTCCGCTGGGGCAGGGTGGCTTGGCGAGACGCCTGGTGCAACTGTTGGTCCTCTTCCCTCAGTCTTGCCCATGTCCGGTGAAGGGGACAAAGGCCACGGAGAGGATGCTCCTGCTGGTGATCCTCTGGCCTGATTTTTCCACCAGCAGCAGATCCTGGGGCAGATGGGGGCGGCCCACCGGAATGACCAGCCTGCCGAAGGGGGAGAGCTGCTCGATCAGGGCTTGGGGTATCCGGGGCGCCGCGGCGGTGACGATGATTCCGTCATAGGGGGCATGCTCAGGCAGTCCGGAAGAACCGTCGGAGGCGATGACCTCCACCGTGTCGTATCCCAATTGCCGCAAGCGGTCGGCAGCTTGCCGCGCCAGTTCGGGAACGATCTCCAGGCTGTATACCCGGCTGACCAATTGGGAGAGAACGGCGGCCTGATAGCCGGAGCCGGTGCCGATTTCCAGGATGGTGTCGCCGGGTTCCGGCTCCAGCAGGTCGGTCATCAAGGCAACGATAAAGGGCTGGGAGATGGTCTGGCCGTTGCCTATGGGCAGGGGATTGTTGTCGTAGGCGTAGGGCTTGAGTTCGTCCGGAACGAAGTCCTCGCGCCGCACCGCGGCCATGGCGTCAAAGATCTGTTGGCGCAGGGTGTAGCGGCCGGTGAGGCCGCCGGTAAAACGGCATTCGTCTTCGATGGTGCGGAGCATGCCCTGTATCGTTTCCGCGCTCATGATCACCTCCCAGCCGCACGGGATGGAATTGACGGCACCCGAACAGCGCCTGTTTTCATGATTGCTCATCCGGCCGGTGGAAGTCAAAGATTTTATCGTCCCGGACCTGCCATTCGGCCCGACGGCCGAAACACCGGCAGGGAAGCGAGCACGGGGATTATTCCGTAACGGTGCTTAAAAGCTTGTGCCGCAAGAGAATACGGATTAGTAAAAATAGAGGCAGGATTTTTCCTCATTCCCCTCAGACGGTGGCGGACAGCATGGAATTCATCATGATACGGGCCGGCTTTCTTTTTGACTGGATCGAGCTGCATCTGGAAAGCAAGCAGAGCATGAAGTTTTTTGCCACGGTGCTGGTAAGTTTCTTTATTTTCGCCATTGTCCTCATCGAGTTGAACCGGAGGCATCTTGTGCCCGAGCCGTTCGCCTCGCATGTTTCCCTTTCCCATCTTGCCGCCATTGAGCAGGCTTTCAACCTCTTGCTGGCCCTTGAGGTGGTGAGTCTCATCCTCAGCCTGTCCCACTCGGTCACCAAATCGGTGGGCAAACAGTTTGAAATCCTTTCCCTGATTCTACTGCGGGATACCTTCAAGGAATTTTCCCATTTCAGCGAACCGCTGCTCTGGGCGGAGATTGTCCCAACCCTTGGAAATATCATCGCCTCGGCGGTTGGTGCGCTGCTTATCTTTGTTGTCCTGGGTTTTTTTTACAAGACCCAGCGCTCCCACCCCATCACCGGGGATGAGAAAATCCGCAGCCACTTCATCCTGGCCAAAAAGATGATCGCCCTGTTGTTGCTGGTCTCTTTCGCGGGCATCTGCCTCAATGACCTCTGGGGCTATTTTGCCCATGGGCTGCCGGAAAACGCCTTTGCCTCCTTTTATACCCTGCTTGTTTTCAGCGATGTGCTGGTGGTGCTCATTTCGCTGCGCTACAGCGCGCACTACCAAGTCTCTTTCCGCAATTCCGGCTATGCCGTGGCCACGGTTCTTATCAGGCTGGCCCTGATCGCGCCGATCATCGTCGGCACCGTGATCGGGGTGGGCACCACCTTGTTTGCCTTGGGGATCAGTCTGGCGTACAATGCTTTTGCTCCCAAACCGGAAGCGGTTGTCTGTAAAAACTAAAAAAACGTTGGGCCGCGGAGCTCAATTTTTACTGCGGCCGGAGTGCAACTACGGTATATAACCAGTGGAATATATGGTGGTTTTGTCCCGTGAGTCCGGAGAATAATGAGGTGCTGTTATGGGTGTCTGTCGTATAGTGTTGGCTGATGATCATGCCCTGATCCGGCATGGGGTCAAAAAAATGATTGAGCAGGATCCCGCGCTCAAGGTGGTCGGCGAGGCGGCCGACGGCCTGGAGCTCATCGCGCTGTTGAAGACTACCCCGGCCGATCTTGTCATCCTCGACATCTCCATGCCCAACCTGCGAGGGATCGAGGCGATCCGCGAGGTGCGCAAGATCTGTCCCCAGATCAAGGTGCTCATGCTGACCATGCACAAGGGCGAGCAGTACCTCTGTTCCTCCTTTGCCTCCGGGGCGGACGGCTATCTGCTCAAGGAGGATTCCGACACCGAGCTGCTGCCTGCCATCGCCAGGGTCCGCCAGGGCGAGTTGTACATCTCCCCCAATCTGGCCGGAGAATTTCCCGAGGACGTCATCGCCTCCTGCAGCCGCCGCGGCGATGGGTTTGGAGAGATCCTGACCCCGAGGGAAAAGCAGATCCTGCAACTGGTGGCCGAAGGGGTAACGAGCCGGGATATCGCCGATAAGCTCGATATCAGCAAACGGACCGTCGAGCACCATCGGGCCAACATGATGAAAAAGCTCAACATCAAACGCGTTGCCGACCTTATCAAGTATGCCATCGGCAGGGGGCTTTCCGACACCCCGCCGGAATAAGTTGATTCGTCCCCTTTTTTATGGGAACAGTTTGCGATACCTTTGCCCCAATGATGCACTGCCGCATCCGCCACAGGAGGAAGAGTATGAAAAAAATCGTTGGTCTTCTCTGTTTGTTGCTGGTCGTATTTTCATGGGTGGGCGTGGGGTCGGCCCTTGACACCCTTGAGGTGCAGACCCTCCGCCAGCAAGCGAGGCTGAGCTTCCAGCCGCTTGAGGAGGGCAAGGTTCTGGTCTCGGTCCAGGACAAGTCCGGGGATGCCATCCTGGGCTTGCAGAAAGAGGATTTTTCCATCAAGCAAGGGCTGAAAACCGCGAAGATCATTTCGGTGGAGGATGTCCAGGAGCAACGGAACATCGGCCTCAATGTCGTGCTGGTGGTGGACAACTCCTATTCCATGGAGCAGCGCAAGGCGGTGGAGCCCCTGCTGGCTGCCATGGACAGCTTCCTCGCCCTGGTCCGGCCCATTGACACTGTCCATGTCGTCACCTTTGTCGATCCGGGGACGAGTCAGCCCCGGGTCTCCACCCGAACCTTCCAGGCAAACGAGATTCCGGCTTTGAGCCAGTTCTTGCGGAGCAGTTTTTTCCCCGTCACCACCGATGGCACCTACCTCTATGACAGCATCCACAAAGGGCTGGAGATTATTCGCCAGATGCCGGCGGACAGCCAGAAGTTCATGCTCGTTTTTTCCGACGGCGAAGACATCAACAGCAGGCTGAAGCGAGAGGATGTGAGCGTGGCGGCCAAGGGGTTGAGCAATTTTTCCGCCTATGCCGTGGACTACATGGACAAGTCCGGCCTGGATCCATTCCTGACCTCCTTTGTCCAGGGCCATAACGGCATGATCCGCAAGGCCACCTCGGCCAATGATTTCCTGCCCATTCTCAAGCGATTCTCCACCACCATTTTCCACCGTTACATGGTCACCTACCGGTTCCTTGTCCCTCCCGGCGGAACGCTCGTCAGCGCGCCTTCCGCCGTGAATATCGAGGAGGTCACCGTGGTGGACAGCTCTCCCATGCTGAATCATGTTTATTTCGACACCGGAAAAAGCCGTATCCCAGAGAGATACGTCGCCCTGGCTCCGGCGGAGACCGCAACCTTTTCCGAAGAGAAGCTGAAGGACACGATGGAGAAACACCATCAGGTCCTGAATGTCATCGGCAAACGGCTGCAAGCCAACCCCGAGGCCCGGATAACCCTGGTGGGCTGCAACTCCAACAGCGGCGTGGAAAAAGGGAAGATCGGACTGGCAAGGAACCGGGCCGAAGCGGTTTTCGCCTATTTTGAGTCCGTATGGGGCATTGATCTGTCACGGATGGAAATCAAGGCCCGGAACCTTCCCGCCGTGCCCAGCACCAGCCGGGTGCCGGAAGGCGTTGTTGAAAATCAGCGGGTGGAGATTCTCTCCGATCATCCCGCCATCCTCGACACCATCAAGAGCACCTATGTGCAGGAGCAAGCCGATACCAAGGAGTTGCGGTTTGCTCCTTCTCTCGAGGGAGAAACCGAGATCAAGAGCTGGCAACTCAGGCTGCTGGGCGCGGACACGGTGCTGGCGACCCGGGAGGGCTCGGGCGCTCCTCCGGCGGCGGTGGCCTTTGCCTTGGAAACGCTGGGGTTGCGTAACCTTGTCCAATTGGGGCAGGTCAGCGCAGAGATTGAGGTGAAAGACCAGGAAGGCAACGTGTTCAGCACCGCCTCCGCTCCGGTCGCGATCAACTTTATCCGGCGGGAGGAGCGCACCGCCCAGAAGATCGGGAACAAGGTGGTGGAGAAATATGGGTTGATCCTCTTTGACTTCGATCGGGCGGATCTGAAGGATCGCAACCAGATCATCGTCAACCGGGTGCTCGCCCGGGTTGCGGAACTCAAGGGGGCTGCCATGGATATTGCCGGACACACCGATATCATCGGCAAGGAAAAATACAATGTTGAATTGTCCGGACGGAGGGCAAAAGCGGTGTACGATTCCACCCTGCAGAGCGGAATAGCCGCAGAGGCCCAGATAACCCATGCGGGCAACGGCCCCAATAATCCGCCCTATGACAACAGCCTGCCCGAGGGGAGATCGCTCAACAGGACGGTGATCATCAATCTCCAGTATACGGAGTAATCATTTTTGGCGGCCATTGGCTGCGTATCGGTTGGTCGTCCATCGGCCTCTTCATGCCCGGCCTTTCGGTATGCCGGTGAGCCCCCCATGTCATCTTCGGAAGCATCTTCGGGGTGGGCACCAGCAAACGGCTGTCCGCGGTCCGCTGGGGTGTGGCCCAGAGCATGGTCATGGCCTGGGTCTTGACCCTTCTCGCCGCAGGGCTGGTTGCCGCGCTTTCCTATGAACTGCTCATGCTCATGGGGCTTGGCAGGTAGGCAGGGGAAATAGGGGAATTTGTTTGCCTTGTTCGGTTTTTGATTATTTTCCTGGCTACCATGATTTCCGGCATGATAGCCAGTTTCGCAGAATAGCTTGTTCGAACACAACTACAATTCACTGAAATACGCAAGTGGCCTTGGCGTTGAACAACGAAAGGGGACATGAGAAGGATGCCGAATTTTCCTGTACTTTTTGGGTAGGTTAACATTTTGTTTATTTGTAATGAAGTACCTACTTCCCTCCTAATCATTACATCCTCCGGAGATATGGCATGCCGCCTAATAACTTTAAATCAGATGAAAGTTTTTTAAGTAAAATAGCAATTGGTGCGGCAGGCACAAATGCAACGATTGAAGCTCTAACCGCAATGGGATTCCGACCCATCGAACTGGAGCGTGGTTCATCCGGCTACAAAATCTGGAAGAAGATTAAAATTAAGCGCGTCCGGGTTCCGGACATACTATGTCTCAGGACCGGGTTACGATTCGAGTCCCGCGGCAAGACCAAATTAGAAATTTCCATGTCCCACTCATTGAACGAGCCGAGCCGTTGCTGGGACGTGTGCATGAGGACCGACGATTACGTATCCATTATTCTGTTGGAAGCAGTCGAGGATTCGATAGTTGACTACCGCCGCATATCGCCTGTTATGTTCATCAGGGTGAGCGACATGCAGGCAGCCTTCGTCGCTGAAGATGTGAAAATCACCACTCCGAAGGGTGTCGAAGAGGGATCCGAAATACGGGTGATTTGGCCGTGCGCTAAGGCTAATGCTGCGTCAGTCGTTGAGACCATAGCCCCCAACATAAGGCTGCGGCCAAATGATGGCGGCAGGGCGCAGACCATAAGGCTGCGGAGAGCAGGAGGAGATCTCCCGGCGCTGGTGCAGGTAGGAGACGCTGTCGAGCCGAACGAGATAGTTGCTGCTTGCGTTCCAGTAGTTAAACTTATACCGCTGCCGGCAGAAGTAGATGAGGAGCACTTCCGGGAAAGGCTTACCAGCGTAAAACTGAACGAGCGTTACGCAGCCGCAAAGGCCCTCCGCTATCGCGGATACGGCGCCGAGTGTCAGGGTATTCTCGAAGCCCGCATGAACGATGGAGACGAGGATATCTATGTGCAGCTTGAAGCAGCGGCAGCATTAGCAGCCCATAATCACGAGTCGGGTTGGCGCTTCATTGAGGACAAGCTGCGCGGAATGACCCTGGAGATACCGGTTGCCACACAGCTCGAAACCGTCATCGTTGTATCGGAGATACCCACCGAGCGGAGTGAGCGCATACTAATATCGGTACTCCAAGCCGACGATTGGGATGAGGAGATAAGAGCGGGGGCAGCGTGGGGGTTGGGGCAGTTCGACTCCGAGCAATCCGCCGTTGCACTGGTCAGCACCTTCAATAGCAACAAGAGAGAGATTCAAATTGAAGCCGCTAGGGCACTCCTCCTCATCACACCTGCTAATGAGGGATTCCTGGCTGACCTCCTCAAAACGACGACAGATGATAAGCGAGACGGCCTTGCTTGGGCGCTGGCGCGCTCCGGTGGTTTCGATCCTGCAAGCATGTTCGACGGGACTAACAACGATAACCTGAGACGATGGATTAGTTATATCATTGGGCGGGGGCAGAAAAAATTCGTAGCTGAGCAAATTGAGGCAATCCGTGGAGTAGATCAAGAAGTCTATTTTGCAGCAACGGTATTATGGCAGATTCTTGGCAGTTGGGTGCATGACTTAAAGGAGTATTGATGAAAAACAGACCGTTTTACAGAACCGATAACGGTAGCGCATACGTAGGTGATTCGCTTGAGCTTCTTGCCCAGCTCCCTGACAGCAGCATAGACCTCGTAATGACCTCCCCGCCGTTTGCACTGCGCCGCCAGAAAACTTACGGTAACGTTGGGGAAACCGAGTACGTAGAATGGATAAAGCCCTTTGGCCGTGAAGTCTTCAGAGTGCTGAAAGAAACAGGTTCTTTCGTGCTCGACCTTGGCGGTGCTTACCGTCAGGGTATGCCATCCCGTTCCTTATACAATTTCCGTGTTCTCATAGCATTCTGTGATGAAATCGGATTTCACCTCGCCGAAGACTTCTATTGGTTCAACCCGTCCAAGCTGCCTTCCCCAATAGAATGGGTGAACAAGCGCAAAATCAGGGTAAAAGACAGTATCAATACCATTTGGTGGTTCAGTAAGACGGAGTGGCCGAAAGCCGATGTGAGAAACGTCCTCGCCCCGTATTCTGAGCGTATGAAGAAGCTGATTGAAGACCCAGGTGCGTTCTATAAGCCCAAGAAACGCCCGTCCGGTCACGACATCAGCTCGTCCTTCGGCACGGACAATGGCGGGGCTATTCCCTCAAACATGCTATCTATCCCGAACACAGAGAGCGTTTCGGCCTATCTCAGGCTGTGCAAAGAATTCGACATCGAGAGGCACCCAGCTCGGTTTCCTGCGGAGCTCCCTTCATTTTTTATGAAATTCCTGACGCACCCTGGTGATACGGTCCTCGACATTTTTGGGGGAAGCAATACTACCGGGTTCGTTGCCGAGGGACTGGATAGGAAATGGCTGGCGTTCGAGTTGAATCAAGATTATCTGCGCTCGTCCATATTCCGATTCTTGGGTAACGCTTCCCATGACGAAATCCAGAGGGTGCTAGACGCAATGGAGAACCCAGAGGCGGATCTGAATCTGGACAATATCGACGTGACCCTTCCGCCCCCTGTGACAGAGGCTTCAACTCCGAAAAGGAGGAAAATAGCGCAAGGTATGCTGTTCGGATAACCTTTAACAGAGAAGCCCCTGCAACCACCGGGAAAGAAAAGTAGGAGAGGGGCGTGAAAAACTAAGGGTAGCCTCTTTTTCTGCTGCTAAAACCTCCACTGATTGAGGGCCTCCTCCCGCGATGATCATCAACTTTTGGGGGAACCTGAAAGAGCCGTTGCGCCCGCCGTTCCGGGGGCAACAGCGGGTTGCGTACGAACTGACCCGCCGGGCCTCGGTCAAGGATATCATCGAGGCATTGGGAGTCCCGCATACCGAGGTCGGGCGCTTGATTGTTGCCGGGAGGGAAATCTCTTTTGCCGCTCCCGGCGCCGGTGATGAAACCCTGGAAGTGTATCCCCTCTCTCCCCCTGTGGATGTAACGACCCCAACCGTGCTTCGGCCAATTCCCTTGCCCGGCATCACCTTTGCCGTGGACATGAACGTCGGAAAACTGGCCACCCTGCTCCGTATGGCCGGCTTTGACACCTTGTACCGCAACGAGATTGCCGATCCGGACCTTGTTGCGGTTGCCGTGCGGGAAAAACGCATCCTGCTGAGCAAGGATACGGATCTTTTAAAACGAAAAGAGGTTGTCTTTGGCTATCTTGTTCGAGAAATTCAACCGGAAAAACAGTTGACTGAAATTGTTCATCTTTTCGGGATAAGGGAACAATTCAAGCCGTTGAGCCGATGCCTGCGCTGCAATGCGCTCTTGCAACCGGTCGAGAAGCGGCAGATTCTGAATCGACTGGAGCCGCTCACCCAAACATATTATCATGCGTTCCATCGATGCCCCTGCTGCGACAGGATATATTGGCCGGGAACCCATCGGGCCAAGATGCTTTTGCTGTTGACTCGCTGCGGAGCATGAATGGCCGGTCGTGTTCCCCGCCGTATCTTTTTTGCGTGTTCGTTCTTATTGTGTTGAGAGAAAAGTAATTCCCTGTCGGGGCCTCTTCATCCGGAGATGGATCATGACGGATATCGGAAACGCGAAATTGCAGGGGCAGCGCTGCAACGCGGTGCGGGAAAATACGTTTTTGCGGGGAAGCCCCGATGATGATCCGGAATTAAGCAGTGCCTTCCCTCGCATCTTGCAGTAAGGTGCCCCTCTGCTCGTTGTCCGCCGGATTTTTTCGGCCCAAAAAGGAGAAGGCTCCGTTTGATTGAAAATAGCACATGCAGGCTGAGCCCCAAGGAGTTCGGGGCCGTTGTCCCAATTGCCTCGGCAGAGAATTTTGCCAACGGCGTGTATTCTTCCGTGGATGCCGCAACGGCCTGCGAATTGGCTCGGCTGCGCAGCGAAGACGGGGTCGTTTCAAGTTGCGGGTCGGGTTGTTGTCATTGCTGCCGGTATCATATCCTGACCAACATTGTCGAGGCTCAGACCTTGGTGCAATACATCAAGCGGGAATTGTCCGCCGAACAGATCGACGATCTGCGGCTGCGCACCCGACAATGGCATGAGTGGGACAATTCGAGGCCGGGCAGGCCGTCGGCCGTCATCGACGGGCAGACGGATCTTTCCGCTTACGAGCATTGCTGCCCTCTGGTGGTGGATGGCGTCTGCAGCGTTTATCCGGTGCGGCCGGTGGTGTGCCGGGCGCATTTCGTCTCGTCGCATCCCCGATCCTGTTGGGCTGCGAACGATCCGGAATCGCAAGAGGATGCTCCCGTGGTGCTCAAGTCCGTGGTGGCGGCGGCAGGTCCGTTTTCAATGGCCATGCGGGATCATATCGAGGAGGCAGGGATGGATTTTACCCGCTCTCTCATGCTTCTTCCGCAGTGGCTGGCCGTTGAGATGGGTTGGGATTTCGCCATTTCCCCGTGAGTTCTTGCGGAGCAATCACCCAACCGGGCCGGTGTGCCGCAGCCAAGACGTCACCCGTTCAACTGAATTTCGCCAAGGCCTTCTTGGCTGATTTGCGCAATTCATCCCAGGCATTATCAACCCCCTGCTTGGTAATCTGCCAGGCATCCTCGCTTGCAGCCGCAAGGCCGCGGGCATTTTTCTTAAGTTCCTCAATCTTCTTTTCAAGTGTGTGGATTTCGGCGAGGGCCTCTGTTTTGCCGGCGCCCATTGTCTTTTGCGATTTCTTTTTAAGGTCTATCAGCTTGCTGGCGAGGTTTTGCAACTCGTCCTGTATCTTTTTGAGGTACAGATTCTTGGTCTGTTCGTATTTTTTTTCAAGCCCCTGTGCCGGCAGGCAGGCATTCCGCCAGGCGCAGGATAATTGATTGCAATAGTCCTTTGCCGTTTCAAAGCAGGGGAAATTGCCCTCCTTGCTCTGGATGGCCCGAATCAAGTCCACCTTCTTCATCTTGCCAGCCTGGATGCCCAACTGCTTTGCTTTTTCCTTGATTTCCGTCATGTTCATCGGTGTTCCTCCCTAACCAGAAAGAGTATTCATCATGTAGTAATGATGATCGATCATTGTGAAATGGAATGTCAAGGGGATATTTTTTTAAAAAAAAGAGGAGAGCTCAAGCAGCCTGTCCTGCATGACGAAGGAGGAAATGCGGAAAAAATCGGATTTGGTTCTTGTGTTTTTTCCTCCTGCTGGATGTATAATTTAATCATAGGGGGAAGACCATTGCGGCAATATGGCTAGGCTGGTCTACCCGTGCAGGAAGTGTGCTGCCTGAAGCTGAACCAAAAGGACAAGGAGATAAACCTCATGGACAAAGGCCAATTTGGAAGAAGAGATCGGCTGATTCAGGAAAAGCGGCATGACACCTATCATGAAAGGCGGAAATTGCCCGAACCCACGGTGTGCAGCGAATGCAACGCCGTGTTCCTGGAGGGCCGCTGGGCGTGGTGGGAACCGGCGGTCAATGCCCATGCCATTGTTTGTCCGGCCTGCCAGCGGATCAAGGATAATTTTCCGGCCGGCATCCTGGAGATCCGGGGGGGATTTTTCGCAACCCATCATGAGGAGATCACGAATCTGATCCGCAACCTGGAGGCCCAGGAGAAAAAAGCGCATCCCATGGAGCGGCTCATGGCCATTACCGAGGAAAAGGAGCGCACCGTTGTAACCACCACCGGCATCCATCTGGCTCGGCGGATTGGCGAGGCCTTGAACAATGCCTACCAGGGAGAGCTTGATTTCGCCTACGGCGATGGAGAAAAAAGCATCCGCCTCAACTGGGTGAGGGAATAAGCGATCCGGGTAATTTAGAAAAGGCTCGGGAGGCCCTGTTTGGTTGTCCGGCATGAGGGTGGTCTCCCGGGTCTTTCCTCTCTCAGCCTGTGTCGTTTTCAGGAGAGTTATGGAAAAAAGATCCGGAATCATTGTTGATCCTGTGGCCCGCAGGCAATTTCCCGGCACCCTGGTTATCGATCAGGGCCGAATTGTTGAAATTCATCCCGACGCTGCGGTTAAAGGCCCTTTTATCCTGCCGGGGCTGATCGATTCCCATATCCATATCGAAAGCTCCATGCTGACTCCGGCCGCCTTTGCGGCAAAAGCGGTGTGCCACGGCACGGTGGCGGTGGTGGCAGATCCCCATGAGATCGCCAACGTCCTCGGTGTTGACGGCATTGATTTCATGATCGGCAGCGGTTGCCAGGCGCCGCTCAAGTTTTATTTCGGCGCCCCCTCCTGCGTGCCGGCCACAGGCTTTGAAAACAGCGGGGCCACGCTTGACGCCCGGGAGGTGGAAACGCTGCTCAGGCGGGAGGATATCTTCTTTCTCGCCGAGATGATGAATTTCCCCGGGGTCATCGGCCGGGACCCGGAGGTCATGGCCAAGCTTGGCGCTGCCGCGAAGATGGGCAAAAGGGTGGACGGCCACGCCCCCGGCTTGCACGGGGATGCGCTGGCAACTTACGCGCAGGCGGGGATCTCCACCGATCATGAATCTGGCACCCTGGAGGAGTGTTACGAGAAATTGGCCCTGGGCATGAAAATTCTCCTGCGCCAGGGCTCAAGCGCCCGAGATTTCGAGGTGTTGCATCCGCTGATTACCAGCCACCCCGCCCGGTGCATGCTCTGCAGCGATGATCTCAAGCCTGCGGATCTGGTCCGCGGCCATATCAATCTGCTGGTCAAAGAGGCGCTCATCCTGGGGCATGATCTCTTTGATATCCTGCAATGCGCCTGCGTCAATCCGGTGCGCCATTACCGGCTCGATGTGGGGTTGCTGCAAAAGGGGGATCCGGCGGACTTCATCGTGGTTGAAGACCTTGAGTGCATGGAGGTCCGCGAGACCTGGATTGACGGGGAAATGGCAAGTCTCAGTGGGCAGCCTCTTTTTTCGGCCCTGCAGCCCATGCCGGTCAACCGCTTCAATGCGGCGCCGATTGCGGCAGGGCAGTTGCAGGTGCGCGCACGGGGTGGGCGGGTGAAGGTCATTGAGGTGACGGACGGCCAGATTGTCACCGGCTGCGGGTTTCATCCCCTGGCAGCGGGCGCCGTGATTGTCGAAGCGGACCCGGCTGCGGATCTGTTGAAGATCCTGGTCCAGAACCGCTACAGGCCAGCGCCCCCCGCCATCGGCTTTGTCCGGGGCTTTGGCTTGAAGCGCGGGGCCATGGCCTCTTCCATCGCCCACGACTCCCACAATCTCATCGCCATCGGCAGCAACGATCAGGATCTGGCCCGGGCCGTGAACCTGCTCCGGGAAAGCTGCGGCGGCATCTGTTTTGTGCAGGGGGAGGAGGAGCGGAGGATGGCCTTGCCGGTGGCAGGCCTCATGGGGCTTGGGAGCTGCGAGGAAATGGCCGGAAACTACAGCGCCATTGAGCAGCGGGTCAAGGAAAACGGCTGCTTCCTGCAGACCCCCTTCATGACCATGGCCTTTCTGGCCCTGCCTGTGATCCCGGCGCTGAAGATCACCGATCTGGGGCTTTTCGACGTGGAGAGATTCGAGCTGACCGATCTTTTTGTCTGAACTCCCCGGCAAATCGACGATCCTGTCTTAGCCCTGCATCCGGTAGCCGATGCCGCGCACGGTTTCGATGTGCTTGCCCGACTCGCCCAGCTTTTTTCTCAGCCCGAACACCTGCACGTCCACGGCGCGGGGGGTGATGACGTAGTCATAGCCCCGGACTCCGTCGATGATCTGCTGCCGGTTGAAGACCCAGCCCGGCCGCCGGGCCAGAAGCTCCAGGATGGAAAATTCGGTGACGGTCAGGGAGATGGACTCCTCGCCCACCAGCACCTCGTAGCGGTTGGGGTCAATGGTTATCCCGTGGATGGTGAGGGGGCCGGTTTTCTTGTTTCCGCTCCCTTCCTCGGTCAATCCCTCCTTGCGGCGCAGGGCCGCCTTGATCCGGGAGACGAGGATCTTGGGGCTGAAGGGCTTGGTGATGTAATCGTCCGCCCCCAGATCAAGGCCCGCGGCCATGTCGTTTTCCTCGCTCTTGGCGGTGAGCATGACAATGGGCAGGTTCTTGGTCTTGGGATCCTTGCGCACCAGCTTGCAGATCTCGAAGCCGCTCAAGCCGGGGAGCATGAGGTCCAGAACGATCAGCTCCGGTTTTTCCCGTTTGATCACGTTGAGCGCCTGTTCCCCGTTGTCGGCATAAAGCACATGAAACCCTGCCTTGGCCAGGTTGTAGCCCACCAACTGCTGGATGTTTTCATCGTCTTCCACGACAAGGATGGTTTCTCTGGCCATTACGTATCTCCTGATCGGTTTCCTTTAGGCTATCGCATTATATGATGGCGGACAATTTTGCCCTGCGCCATATAAATAATGTCTTCGCAGATATTGGTGCAGTGATCGGCGATGCGCTCCATGCTCCTGGCCACGCTGATCAGCTTGGCCAGGTAGACCTGCTGGGCCGGGTCGCGCATGATGATCTCCTCCATCTCGGTGCGGATGGCGCCCTTGGCCCGGTCCACCTCGTCATCCTCCAGGCACACCTTGTAGGCCAGGTCGGTATCCTCGTTGACAAAGGCTTCCATGGTATTCTGGAACATCCAGATGGTTTTGGCAAACATGGCGTTGAACATCTCGGGAATCTGCATGCCGTCGGCGGCAAAGTGGACCGGGTCGATGTCGTGGAGCAGGATGACCTTGTCCGCGATCTTGGCGGCCAGGTCGCCGATGCGCTCCAGGTCGTTGTCGATCTTGAGCACGGTGACGATGAAGCGCAGGTCGCCGGCCACGGGCTGGTGCAGGGCCAGGAGGCGCAGGCATTCCTCTTCCACGCTGATCTCCATGCGGTCGATCTCGTCCTTGTCCGTGGCGATGACTTTCCGGGCCAGATCGGGATTTTTTCCCCACAACGCCTTGACCGAGTTCTGCATGTTTTCCTGCACCGCAGCGCCGAGATAGACGATCTGTTTTTTGAGTTTTTCTATTTCCGTTTGAATGTTGTTAGCCATGTTTTTTCTCCTGCTTCTTCCGTTCGGCCTGAGCTTGTCGAAGGCCTGCAGTGTCTGGAACTGCGGTTCGACAGGCTCACCGCGAACGATAATTTTTCGGGGGAAGATTTGTTTGCCTGCACTCCCTCGCGCGATCAGCCGAATCTGCCGGTGATATAATCCTCGGTTTCCTTTTTCTCCGGCATGGTGAACAGCCTCTGGGTCGGTCCGTATTCGATGAGCTCCCCGAGGTACATGTACGCCGTGTAGTCGGAGATCCGCGCTGCCTGCTGCATGTTGTGGGTGACGATGATGATGGTGTATTCCCCCCGCAGTTCGCGGATGAGATCCTCGATCCTGCCGGTGGAGCGCGGGTCCAGGGCCGAGCAGGGCTCGTCCATGAGGATGATCTCCGGGCTTACCGCTATGGCGCGGGCGATGCAGAGCCGCTGCATCTGGCCGCCGGAAAGACCCATGGCCGACTGGTGCAGCCGGTCCTTGACCTCGTCCCAGAGAGCGGCCCGCTTCAGGCATTTCTCCGCGGCTTCGTCGAGCACGGCTTTGTCCTGGATGCCGGCGATTCGCAACCCGTAGACGATGTTTTCGTAGATGGATTTGGGAAACGGGTTCCATTTCTGGAAGACCATGCCGACCTTGCGTCGCAGTTCGATCACATCGAGGCCGGGGTCGTTGATATTTTCCCCGTTGATCGTGATGGCCCCCTCGATGCGCAGCCCGTCGACCAGATCGTTCATCCGGTTGATGCAGCGGATCAGGGTGGATTTGCCGCAGCCTGAGGGGCCGATCAGGGCGGTCACCTGCTGGCCGGGAATCCCGAAGGTCAGATCCTTAAGCGCCTGGCTCGATCCGTAGTAGAGGTTCAGGTTCTCGACCTCGACCTGCGGGTTTTCAATACGGATTATGGCGGTGTCGGGTGTTGACATTTTCTCTCCTCGTTGATGACTATGATGGACTCGCAACAAGTCGATTTTTTTGATTTTTCGTCATTCCGGCGAAGGCCGGAATCCAGTGTCTTCGGATCGTTACGACAAGGATGGCCCCCGGCCTTCGCCGGGGTGACGGTGATTGCGAGTTCATCAACTATGGTCCCCAAAGCAACTGATAATCTACGAACAGTTATTCCCTTATTACACATCGGCCACGGAATGGCGTTGCCGCATCTTGTTGCGCAGATGGATGGCCGTGCTGGTCATCGCCAGCACGATCAGGATCAGCAGCAGGGTGGTGACATAGACCATGGGCTTGGCCGCCTCCACGTTGGGGGATTGAAAGCCGATGTCGTAGATATGAAACCCGAGATGCATGAATTTCCGGTCCAGGTGCAGGAAGGGGAAGACCCCGTCCAACGGCAGGGCCGGAGCCAGTTTGACCACGCCGGTGATCATCAGCGGGGCAACCTCGCCCGCGGCTCGGGCCATGGCCAGGATGAAGCCGGTGAGGATGCCCGGCGAAGCCATGGGCAGCAGGATCCTGGTCAGGGTCTGGAGCTTGGTGGCGGCCAGGGCCTGCGAGCCTTCCCGGATGCCGGGAGGAATCGAGCCCAGGGCCTCTTCCGTAGCAACGATCACCACCGGCACGGTGAGCAGCCCCAGGGTGAGGCTGGTCCAGAGGATGCCGCCGGTGCCGAAGGTCGGGGCGGGCAGCCGTTCCGGGAAAAACAACTGGTCGATACCGCCGCCGATTCCGTAGACGAAAAAGCCCAGGCCGAAGATGCCGTAAACGATGGAGGGGATGCCAGCCAGGTTGTTGACCGCGATGCGGACCATCTTCACCAGCCAGCCGTCCTTGGCGTATTCGCGCAGATAGATGCCGGCCAGCACCCCCAGGGGAAAGGAGAGGATGGACATGAGAAAGATCAGCATGACGGTGCCGAAGATGGCCGGAAAGAGCCCGCCCTCGGTGTTCGATTCCCGGGGTTCGTCAAAGAGCAGCTCCCGCAGCCGCTCCAGGTAATAGCCGCACTTGGCGAAAAACGACATATTGTTCGGCTGGTAGGCGCGGACGATGTTGGGCAGGGCTATGGCCTTGGTCCGGCCGTTGGCATCGGTGAAGATCGCCTGATTGGTGGCCAGGGCCGCGGATTTTTCCCCGAGGATGGAGACCAGCGCCTCGAACTCGGTTTTGAGTCCCTGCTTTTCCCCTTGCATGGCGGCGAGGGCCGGGGTGTTCTCCTCTTTATTGTAGCGGGCCTTGGCCAGATGGTGGTCGAGCAACTCCACCCGCCGGTTGAGGTTGGCGATCTTCTTGCCTAAAATCTGCACCTCAACTTTCCGGTCTTCCAGGGCACCAATGGTCTGGGCAAGGCTGTTGGACCCGGAAGCGGGCGGCGCGATTCCCCTGACCTCAAGTTCGCTCAAGTATCCGTAAAAATTGCCGTATTCCTGGCGCTCAAGCACATGGACATCTTTTGGATAGCTGAGGCCGGTGATTTCGGAGGCATCCACCCATTTGAAGTCAAATCCGTAGAGATCCCGGTTGCCGATCTTGAACTGGAGCCGCTTTTTGTCGGTGTGAGGGATGATTTCTTCCTGGACAATCTCCCCGAGCAGGGAGCGGCCATCCTGCAGGGTCGCCAGGGCGACCTTTTTCGGCCAGAAGACCGCGAGTCCGTTGGCCATGACGACATAGAAGAGGAGCAGGGTCAGGAAGAGGATCAGGGAAAGGGCCAGGCCCGTGGCCCAGACAAAGGGTTCTCCCTGCCGCCAGAATCTTTTGGTCATAATATTCTCTCCAAACTTATAGGACTTTGCCACGTGTCAGTCATCGGCAGCAGTGCCGATAAACCCACGAAAATCACGAAAAAGGACCAGGTAATCAGATTGAAAAGCATTTTTCGTGGATTTCGTGGCGATCTTTTTTTTTAGTACCGCCCATATTTCTTGCGTAACCGCTCGCGCACCAGTTCCGCCCCGGTGTTCACCACAAAGGTCAGGGCGAAGAGCATGGAAGCGCAGAGGAACAGCACCCGGTACAGGGTACCGCCCAGCGGCGCTTCCGGGATTTCCACGGCGATGTTGGCGGACAGGGTCCGCATGCCGTTGAAGATGGACCAGTCGAGGATGGGGGTGTTGCCGGTGGCCATGAGCACGATCATGGTTTCCCCCACCGCCCGGCCGAAACCGATCATGATCGCGGCAAAGATGCCGGGGCTGGCCGAGGGCAGCACCACCCGCCAGATCGTCTGCCAGCGGCTGGCGCCCAGGGCCAGTGAGGCGGCGGTCAGGCTGGGCGGAATGTTGGAGATGGCGTCCTCGGTGATGGAAAAGATGATGGGGATCACCGCGATGCCAAGACCGAAGGCAATGATGATGCAGTTGCGCTGGTCGTAGCGCAGCCCCAAGTCGTTGTAGAGCCATTGCTTGAAGTCGCCTGCAAAGAGCAGTTGCTCCACGAAGGGGGCAATCCCCATGGCCAGGGCTCCGGCCAGGAAGATGACCGGCACCAGCAGCAGAAACTCATGGCCGGAGCAGAAATTTTGCAGGGTGGGCGTTTTGTAGAAAGGTCGGAGCACGGCCATGATTGTTACAAAGATCAGCGGCAGGAGCAGCACCCCCAGGATCACGGCGAGAATGGCTTTTTCCACGATGGGCGCCAGCCAGAGGGCGATGAGAAAGCCGATGACCACCGAGGGGATTGAGGCCATGATCTCCACCACCGGCTTGACGGTCTTTTTAAAGCCGGCGGTGGAAAACTGGCTGGTGTAGACCGCGCCGAAGATGGCGAGCGGCACGGCAAAGATCATGGCGTACAGGGTGCCCTTGATGGTGCCGAAGAGCAGCGGGACCAGGCTGAGTTTCGGTTCGAAATCATCGGAGGCGGAGGAGGACTGCCAGACATACTCCGGCTTGTCGTAGCTTTCGTACCAGACCTTGCCGAACAGGGTTTTCAGGCTGATCTCCGGATGCGGGGAGTCGACGTTCCATACGGTGAGGGTGTTCTTCGAATCAAGGCCGATCAGGCCGTTGCCCTGGCCGGAGATGCCCGCCATGGTCAGGGCGGGGTCGAGATTCAGCAGGTGTTTTTCGCTGGTCATATGATCGAAATGGGTCTTGCCGTCAGCCCCGAGGCTGACCAGGGATTTGGAGCGGCGGGAGGGGATGATGCGCTCCACCGGGGCCTGGTGGCTGGTCAGGGTATGGGTTTTGCGGAGCCGCCGCACCCGGTCGTCTCCTTCCCCGGTCCAGATCTGGCTCCAGGTGGCAAGGGAGCCATCGGCGCCGCCCACCGCCACGGAGATGTCGCCAAACACCATGGCCAGGGCGGTGACAGGCTTATCGCCGGCGACGGCCACCACATTGTCGGTGCGCTCTGCACTCTCGTTTTCCTCCAGGTCCCAACGCAACAGGCTGCCGGCGCCGGTGCCGGCAAAGAGGGCGGAGCCTTGCTCGTCAAGGGTGAAAGCGGTGATTGGGCCCGGCAGCTCTTCATTGAGCAGAAAGGAAAAAGCCTCTTTTTTTTCATCGCCCAAGATATTGGTGGTGGCGACCTCATGGTCTATCTGGAAGCGGTTGTCCGCCAGTAGCGCCACCTGGGTCAGCCGCCCTTCATGGCTGCGGACCATCATGCTCTTGACCGGGGCCGGATAGCTGCGGGGGGGATAATCGCCCAGTTGGCTGATTTCCGGTTGGACGGTCCGCAGGCCGGAATCGTCATAAAGCAGCCGGAAATTCACCTGGGAAACGGTGACGCTGTTGTCTTCCCACAGCAGGGCAAAGACGTTGTTCTTGTTGCTCTCGACGGATTGGACCGTGGCTTTTCGGGTGGAGGCGGGGGCGGTGAAAAATGGTTTGCCCGAGGCGAGATCGTAGAAGGAGAAAAGTCCGGTGGTGTCCAGGGTAAAACCCACCTCCTGGGTATCGTCCATGCCCACGGCAAGGACAGGGGCTGTTCCGGATTTCACGGTCAGCCGGTGGCTGATCTCGGCGCCGGCCGGCTGAAACAGCGGCAGGGTCACCCGGACGATCAGCACCAGAATGGCGATGACACTGGCGATGACCAGCAGGCCGCCCACTGTGATGGCCCGGGTGGCGAACCGGTCCTGCCTGCGGACCTTTTTGATGAATTGCTTGTCGAGTTTCGGCATACCGTTCCTTGTTGTTCTCAATCCTGCGGCTTAGGGCTTCTACCGGAGAAGCCCCCGTGAAGGCCGTCTTGCAGACGAAGGCCTTCACGGGGGCAGGGGAGGTGAATGTGTATCCGGCTTGAGCCGGGGAGGGGACTACTTGTTGAAATCGCAAAAAAAGACGCGATTACAACGGTTATTGCTTCGCCGCTTTGCGGCTGTAACTCCTTGATCTTGTGTTGCGGACCTGTGGCTTTTTTTCCATTGTTGCGAGTTCATCACTACTTGAGCTTGGCGAGCTCTTTTTCCACGACCTTGGCGGGCAGGGGCAGGAAGCCGTCTTTTATGACGATCTCCTGGCCTGCCTTGGAGAGGATGTATTTAAGGAATTCGGTGGTCACGGCGGGCAGGGGCTTGTTCGGCTCCTTGGCCACATAGATGTAGAGGGTTCTGGAGAGCGGGTAACTGCCGCTCAGCACGTTTTCAAAACTGGCTTCCTGGCCCTTTTCTCCCTTTTTCTTGCTCAGGGCGATGGCCTTGACCCCGGAGGTCTTGTAGCCGATGCCGGAGTAGCCGATGCCGTTTTTGTCCTCGGTGATTCCCATTACCACTGAAGCGGAACCGGGCTGTTCCTTGACGGTATCCTTGAAGTCCCCCTTGAACAGAGCATGTTCCTTGAAGTAGCCGTAGGTGCCGGAGGCGGAGTTACGGCCATAGATGCTCATGGGCGCCTGCTGCCAGGGGCCGGTAAGGCCCACCTGGCCCCAGGTGGTGATTTCCTCGCTCAGCCCGCCCTTGCGGGTTTTGGAGAAGATCGCGTCAACCTCTTGCAGGCTCAGCTCCTTGATGGGATTGTCCTTGTTGACGTACACAGCCAGGGAATCGAGGGCAACATCGATTCTGGTGGGGGCGTAGCCGTATTTCTTGGTGAAGGCGTCGATCTCCTCGGATTTCATCGCCCTGGACATGGGACCGAGCTGGGCGGTGCCGGAAAGGAGAGCGGGCGGTGCGGTGCTTGAGCCCTTGCCCTCGATCTGGATGCGGACATTGGGGTATTCCTTGCGGAAGCCTTCGGCCCAGTAGGTCAACAGATTGTTCAGGGTGTCGGAACCGATGCTGTCCAGGTTGCCGGAGACGCCGCTTACCTTTTTATAGGCCGGGATTTTAGGATCTACCGTAACTGCCTCCGCAAAAGCGGTGGTGGCGGTGACGGCGATCAGGCAGCCTGCCAGCGCAGCCTTTGTGACATTGTTCAAAAAACCTTTGTGCATCATCATGGTGTCTCTCCTTAAAAGTGTGGTTGGGGAATAGCCTCTGCCCAGGTGTGACTTGGTCGGTTCGTCTGGCACCCACTATGCTCCCTGATTGTTAGAATTTTATTAGGGGTTCGTTAGGAGATGAACAGAAAATGAACCTTCTCGAAACCGAACACTCATCTTCGCCGTGCTAATCCTCTTTTAATCTCCTTTTAATCAAAGGGTGACCGCGCGCTAACATGTGCCCGGTACCTTCTCCGTAACATTTTGGCCGTTGCCCTTGGTCGGGCTTGTGCTTCCCGCTGTCTGCTTGTGCCGGGGAGAAATCTTTATAAATTTTACGGAAAAAGGAGAAACAGCATGAGAAAGGTTTTATCAGCGGCGGCAGCACTGGGCCTTTGCCTGGCCCTGCCCGCAGCCGCTCTGGCGGGCGCAGGGATGAGCGACGAGCAGATCCTGAAGGAGCTTGAAGATCTGCGCAACAAGGTCGCCTCCCAGCAGGAGCACATCGACGCCCTTGGGGCCATGGTGGACAAGAAGGTCTCGGCCAAGGTCGAGGAGGAGGTCAAGAAGAGCGGGGGCAGCAAGGTTGCCCTGGCCAACAAGTTTATCGATCAGCTCACGCTCAAGGGCGACCTGCGGGCGCGTTACGAGATCCGCGACCGCGACTACAAAGACAACAGCGGTTCCACCGATGTCTCCCGCGACCGCTGGCGGACCCGCTTCCGGCTCGGCGGCGTCTGGGACAACAAGGAGGAAAACTGGCAGGTCGGCGCCGGGCTTGCCACTGGCAGCGACGACCCCACCAGCACCAACGACACCTGGAGCGAGGACAAGCCCTTTGAAACCGGCGATATCCGTCTTGACTACGCCTATGCCAAGCACAAGTGGAACGATTTTTCCTTTACCCTCGGCCAGCACGAGAACCCCTACAAGAGTTCCTGGGTATTCTGGGACGGCGACGTGCGTCTGGCCGGCCTGACCGGTCATTACGGGGCCAAGGAAGGGGTATTCGCCACCGTGGGCGGCTACAGCGCCAAGCTGGTGAACGACGACAACACCGCCACCCTGGTGGCCGGGCAGGCCGGATACAACGGCAAGGTGGGCGAAGCCAGCTATACCCTGGCCGCGGGCTATCACACCTACAGCAAGTCCCTGATCAACGAAGGCCTCTCGGCATTTTCCCTGAATGCGGTTGATGAGGACAAATATGAACTCAACATCGGCGACCTGTACGGCAAGGTTTCCTTTCCGGCCGGCCCGGTCAAGCTCTCCCTCTACGGCCAGATCTGGCAGAACTTCGGCGCCGACGGAGCCGTCGGCCAGAGCCAGGCAGGCAGCAGCTTTACCCAGAAACCCGAGGATGCCGACATGGGCTGGGTGCTCGGGGGTGACGCCACATACGGCGCCTTCAAACTGGGCTATGCCTACTCGGTGGTTGAGGCGGATTCGCTCTTCGGCTACCTCTCCGACTCCGATTTCGGCGACGGGCTCTCCAAAACCAACAAGAAAGGCCACCGGATGCAGGCAGGCTACGCAATCACCAAGAACTGGTCCGCCGATGTCACCTGGCTCAGCTTTGAGCGCGACGAGGATTACGCCGCGGCCAAAGAAGATCAGGTGGACATCTATCAGTTCGACGTAAGCTATAAGTTCTAGTTCCTCCCCGAAGCGGTGTAAGCCGCCCTGCCTCTCCTCCCGAGGCAGGGCGGCCTTACCCTGAAAATAATGGCGAGGTAACGGAAAATAAACAGTTCCGCAGTATGTTGCGCAGCACATCTCACTCCTTGCACCCCCCTGTCAGAGCATCGGCAGGGGGTGTTTTTTTAAGCGGAAAAATAACCTCTCCGTAATCATTCCCTAACAGACGGGCGGTAGTGTGATTCCAAAGGAAACACAATCACCCCAACCGCATATGGAGGCTATCGCCATGTCCTGCAAACATCTTCTGCATTACCGCCGAGGCACGCACATCTGGTCCGTTGCCAGTTGTTCCGCCAAAAACACCCCTTACGTCCCCAGTCTGCGCGAGCTGGAAAGCTATTGCCAAAGCGGCAGGCATACCGTGTGCCCCGCCTATCTCTTCTCCTTCGAGATGGGGTGCGTGGCGCCGAAGGGCGCTGTTGTCTCCGGGATCGTGGCCATGCAGCCGAAGCAGCGGAAAAGCGCGTAACCGATTCATCAATAACAGGGGGGATGTGCCGTGCGGTGGAACTTGAAAAACAAGCTTGGATTTTTCTTCGTCTTTATCATGCTGGCCGCGGGAGCGGGGATGGGTGTGCTGTACACCATTTCGATAAACACCCAGCAGCGTCTCATCTCCGGAGCAAGCCAGGCAACCGAGGGCATCAAGGTTTCCGGGGAGGACGGCATCGACAATGTGCTCCTGGTCCGGGAGCTGCAGGCAGCCCTGTTGGAGCAGATGCTGCAGTGGAAGAATTTTTTGATCCGGGGTCAGTTTCTGGATATGCGGGCCAAGTACGCCCAAGAGCTGGCAAAGGGCGATATCAGGATCAGCGCCATGCTGGCGGCCGGGCAAAAGGCCCTGGCGCGGGATCCTGCCGCTTTGGATCTCTTGCAGCGGATTTCCGGGGAATATGCCAAGTTCAAACGGCAGCTCATCGTCGGCCAGGGCATGATAGAGTTCCAGGAGAAATATTCCGACGGAATCCGGGCCGCGGATCAGTACACCGGCGACCAGGTCGTGCAGGCCGTTACCCTGTCCCGGAGCCTGGCCGAACATGTTGCCAGGCAGACAGGGGTGGGAACCGGAGAGGCCATCGTCGCGGTGGGGACCGAGCATGAGGCTCTGTTCCGGCAGGCGAAAACCTTTTCTCTCCTTGCCCTTGTCGGGTCCGGTATTGGCGTTTTCGGCGTCTTTCTGTTCATCCTCTTTTACCTCAGCCGCAAGGTGATGCAGCCCTTGCTGCAGATCAAGGAGCGCTTGCAGGGTGTGGTGGAGCAGGTCTATGAGGAGTCAACCCAGTTGTCCGCCTCAAGCCTGAGCCTGGCGGAAGGGGCGGGACGTCAGGCCGCCGGGGTGGAAGAGACCGGGGCCTCCATCGAACAGCTCCTCGGCCAGACCCATGCCAACAACGAAAGCGCCCGGCAGGCCAGCGCCCTTTCCAGGGAGATGCAACAGGTGGTGCGGGAGGGCGGAGAGCAGATGGCAATGATGCTCCAGGCCATGCAGGAGATCGAAGGCCAGTCTTCCGAGGTGATGAAGATCATCAAGAACATCAACGACATTGCCTTTCAGACCAACCTGCTGGCGCTCAACGCCGCGGTGGAGGCGGCCAGGGCCGGAGAGGCGGGGGCCGGATTCGGGGTGGTTGCCGACGAAATCCGGAGACTGGCCCATAATGTGGCTTCTTCCGCCAAGGAGACCGGCGACATCATTCAGAACAATATCGAGAAGGTCAAGCAGGGCAGCGTGCTCTGCGAAACCCTGGACAAGGCGTTTGTCGAGATCCACCAGGGTATCGCCAAGGTGAACGAAGAGGTGCAGAACATCGCCCAGGCCAGTGACGAGCAGGTTCTCGGCATCCGGCAGGTGAGCGCGGCCATGGGTGAGATCGACACGGTGAGCCTGGCGGCCTCGTCCGAGGCGGAAGAGGCCGCGAGAACCGCGGCGGAGTTGCGGACGCAGGCTGTGGAGCTGCGCCGCATCTCTGGGGCGCTGATTACCCTGATCAACGGGCAAGAGGAAGCGGCGGAGGAAGCAGCCTGGGCCGAGGAAGAAACCGTTGAGTTCGTTCCCAGGCTGGTGGCCGCATGAGCCAGGCGGCGGAGGTATGCATGCTGCTGGAAAGAGAGGCCGGACGCGGGGGGTTCCAGCCCGGCAGAATATCGCGGGCAGAGATCCTGGATCTCCTTGATAATAATGGGCTCACCGCCTGGTTTCAGCCCGTCTTTTCCCGGCGCACCGGGGAGATCTTCGGGTATGAGGCCCTGGCCAGGCTGCGGGAGGCCAGGAACCTGCCCTTCGATATCGGAGAGCTTTTTCAGCGAGCGCAGGCCGAGGGGATCATCTCGACCCTCGATATGCTGTGCCGGGAAAATGCCTTCTGCCGGGCCGGGGAGCTGGGTTTTGCCCAGAGAAACGGATACCTGTATGTGAATATCTGCCCGGCCACCCTCATGCATCCCGACCACCGGGGAGGCGCCACCGACCGCTTGGCCGATGAGTGCGGCATACCCAAGGAACGGATCATTCTGGAGATCACCGAGCAGGAGGCGATCCGCAATTATGATGTATTCAAGAAGTCGGTGGAGTACTACCGGAAACGGGGCTACAAGATCGCCATCGATGACTTCGGCGTGGGCTACGGCGGGCTGAAGATGCTTTCGGTCATCGAGCCGGATTACCTCAAGGTGGACCGGCATTTCATCACCAATGTCGACCGGGATTCCTTCAAGCATAATCTGGTGGACGCCATTGCCACAGTATGCCACAAGCTCGGCATCACCGTGATCGCCGAGGGGATCGAGCGTCAGGAAGAGCTGGAGGCCATTGCCCGGTTCGATATCGACCTGCTCCAGGGTTTTTTGCTGGAACGTCCCGGGCCGGACCTTTCCCGGCAGCGTCTCGCCCCGCTGGTTGTCCGGGAGGATGTTTCGTACTGCCCGGAAGCGCCGGGCGAAACCTGCACCATCGGCGCCACCGTCAAGTACATCGAGCCGCTTTCCCCGCAGCACTCCCTGATGACCGCCCACCAGCGGTTCATGGATGATGTCAAGCTGCAAGGCATTCCGGTGGTCGATGAGCAGAGGGTGCTGGGCATGCTGAACCGGATGCATTTTCTGGAAAAACAGATGGTAGGCCCCCATGGCTACGGCTTTGCCCTATCCGCCCACCGGGCGGTCAAGGATGTGCTGGGGGATGATTTTCTCCTGGTTGATGCGGCCACGCCCATGGAGGAGGTGGTTCGGCGGATCAAGGCCCGCCGGGGCAGGCATCTCTACGACGACATCTGCGTGGCCCAAAACGGCAAATATCTCGGCACCGTGGCCATCAACGCCCTGCTCGAGGCCATCACCCGGAAAAGCATCCAGTTGGCCAAGGGCGCAAACCCCCTGTCCGGGCTGCCGGGCAACGAATTCATCCAGCGCACCGTGGCCACTCTTCTGCAGCGCAAGGTCAACTTCGACGTTTGCTACATCGATATCGACGACTTCAAGCCATACAACGATTATTACGGTTTTGAAAAAGGCGACCTGGTCATCCAGCGGATCGGCCGGCTCATCGTCGATATCGTCCAGCCAGGGGTCAACGACCGGTTCCGCTTTGTCGGCCACATCGGCGGGGATGATTTCATCGTCATCACCCGGCCCCATGCCTCGCAGCGGATCTGCCGGGAGATCATCGATGGCCTGATGGGTCTGTTGCCGGAATTCCATGGCGAGCAGGAGTTTCGCCAGGGGCATTATTATGCCCGGGACCGACAGGGGGAGCAGCGCAGGTTTGCCTTGCTGTCGCTCTCCATAGGGATCGTCAGCACCGAGGAATGCCCGGTGAATTCCTACGCGGAGCTGGCCTTTCTCGCCTCGGGGGTCAAGCGGGCGGCCAAGCAGGAGAAGGGCTCATCCATCGTCCGCAACCGGCGGGGGGAAGTCTGGTCTGAAGTGCCCCTGGAAGACGCTAAATCCGCATGAGGGGAAACAACAAGAGATGGGGGCTTCTGTAATGCAGCACAGCGAAAGCAGGATTCACCAGGAACCCGGCATGGTGCTCGTTGTCGAGGATGACGAGGATATCGCCCATTTGCTCTGCTACTCGCTGCGGAAAAAAAGGGTGCCTGTGGCGGTGGCCCATGACGGGATGACCGCCTTTGCCATTGTGGAACAGCTGCGACCCGCCCTGGTCTTGCTTGATGTTATGTTGCCCCGCCTTGACGGCCATCAGGTCTGTAGGCTGATCCGCTCGCACCCGGACCGGGACCTGGCCGGAACCCCGGTGGTCATGCTCTCCGCGCTTGGAGCCCCGGAGGATATTGAAAAGGGGATGGGGCTGGGGGCCAATGCCTATTTCGCCAAGCCTTATTCAATCAAGGATGTGGTTGCGGCCACCATGAAGTGGCTTGGAGGTACAGGTGAAAGGCTAAAGGCCCAAGGTTAAAGGAGTACGTGGTTTTTTTGCCTTTCACCTTTCACCTTTTTTTAGATTTTTTCCTGGCGCACATGGAAGGTCAGGGTGGCGCCGGTCACCGAACTGAATCCCGTATAGATGAAGAGCAGCAGCCAGAGGGCCTGAAAAAAGAGCAGGGGGGCCGGGTTCCAGAGCGAGGCCAGCCCGGCATTCAGATCGGTCCGGCTGTCTGCGCCGCTGTTGCCATACAGGGCCAGCAGCGCGCAGTAGCCCATGCCCCACAGGGCCATGTGCTGATAGGCGGAAAATTTCCCCTCGCCCCGGTAGTCGGCGCGGAAATACTCGGAAAGGATCCGCCAGCCAAGGGCGAAGAGGGCGGCGAGCAGGAAGGCGGCGCGGAAATATCCCTCCAGAAAGAGATACATGGCCGCCAGGCCGATGGTCACCGAAAGCAATGAGGTGATGGCCTGGATCGGCACCACCCCGACCCCGGCCAGGCCGGAGGCATAGGCAATCTTCTTGGTGGAGCCATGGAAGGTGGCGGCGAATGGGGCGAAGAGCCGGCGCGCCTTCGGACCCAGCTCGGATAAGGGCTTGCCGTAGCAGCAGCCGAAGCTGAGGCAGGCGAGCCGGCCGGTTCCCTCGCCCAGCAGATAGGCGACAGCCAGGGCCGCCATCGCCGGGATGAGGGAGACCAATGATGCTTCCAAGCGTGCGGCCAGGCCGTTATAGGCCGCTACTGCCGGGGGCATGCTCAGCAGGCCGATGATGGCGGCGCCGCCCACGGTGAAGGTGTTTTGTTTTTTCTCCACCGCCATGGCGAGCAGCTTGGCCGCGGCCACCGAGCAGCCCATCACCCCGAGGACCATCCCGATGATCCCCCATCTGGGCACCCCCAGGGAACCCAGGAGCAGAAAAAAGGATATCGCCCCGAAAAGGGAGCCGCTGGCCAGCAGCGCCCCGTAATAGGTGAGATTGGTGCCGTGCCAGCAGCCGTCCGATTCACCCTTTTGAGTCGGGATCGCGGCGATGATCTGCCACTTTTCCCGGGGCAACACGGTGTAGGCCCACAGCAGCAGGGGAAGCAGCGTCAGGCCCAGGGTCAGGATGAAGAGGGAGTTGCTCATCTCGTTGCTCCTTGATTGGAAAATATAGTGTTTTAGTCGCGTGCCATGGCGATGAGGGAGCGCGCCTGAACCTCGATCTCCACCAGGGGGCGGCCGAAACCGAGGCTGAAGCGGCTGTGCACATCGGTCCTTCTTCCTTTTTCCAGGAGATCCCCGGCAAAACTGATCCGGTCTTTTTCAAAAAACAGGATGTCGGTGCTGCTTCCCGGCCGGTAGAGGCTTTTGGGCTGCCCCTTGGCCAGGAACATGCCGGGGTGAATCCGCAGCGGGCGGTCATACCCTGTATCGCTGTAGCATTGCACGATGTCGCCGATCATCATGGCCACCACCTCCACCATGGCCACATGCCCCACCCCGGTGCCGCCCGCCACGTCGGTGTCGATGACGGTGACCACCCGTTTGTTCTTGGAATACGGGGTGACCACCTCCACCACCGCGCCGGGATTGCAGGAATGGTACACGCCGCCCAGCACATAATGGTCCACCACCCGGCCGGAGACCGGGGTGTGGTTGTAGTGGTACTTGTCCGGGGTCAGCCGGAAGACCGCATAGTCGCCGTGGCTGAAGGTTTCCAGCCAGTGATGCCGCTCAGCGCCCAACATCTCCTGGTAGTTGAAAAACTTGTCCTTGAGAAAAAGCGAGGAACCGGGGGCAAGGGCGCCCAGGGCCATCCGGGCGTCGGCTGGGGAGACCACGGCAGACTCCGACTGCGGCATGGGGCGGCATTCCCAATAGCGGATCTGCCGCTCGAAGATTGTGCGGGGTGTGGTGAAATGTGCGCGCGGGGCGATGCATTCGTCAAGATCGACGCCGCAGCGCGCCAGGAATCGGGAGTTGCCGCTCAAGCGCGGCCCCAGGGCCAGATCAAAATGATACAGGCCCAACAGGCTCGACATGCGGGCCGAGGTTGCCAGACGAAAAAGAAAGGGGGCCTTCTCCCGAGCCCGGGAGTAGAGAAAGCGCACGATCCGATCGCCGAAGAGTTCCTCTGTCATCACCGTGCCGTGCAACCGTTCGATATACTGATGCATCAATGCTCTCCTAACGTGTCTGTCTCGCCATCGTTTGCCAAGGAAGAATCTTGATCCGTAAGCGTTTTCCAATGCGGCAGATGCGCGTGTCAATTGTCGGCAGAAGTGTCCGACAAAGAGGCCTGTTCGCTATAGCCCTCTATGCGAGCAGGCCGATGACAAAGCAGATGCCGTGCTGGGGAACGCTTACTAATGTTTCTGCCGCTTCGTATCCAGATCCTCGGCAATGATCATGAGTTGCAGCAGCCGAACTGCGTTTGCCGGGTCAAGACAATCTCCCAGCAGCTCATCCCGGGTTTGGCGGAGGAAGCCGTCGACCTCCTGGGTGTCGAGGATGGCGGTCACTTCATCGCGCATCTCCAGGGAAAGCGGGATTTCGCCGCCGGCCATGGCCTGGATGTCCTCGGCAACATACTGCCACCCTTCACTGATCTGCTCCTGCCGCAGCTCCTCGCGGTAGTAGCGCTCCGCCGCCAGGTTGAACTCCCTGGCCGACATGTCGTAGGGGGAATCGGCGCCCCCCTTGGCGAGAATCCCGGCGGTCAACCGGCCCGAGGCCCCATACTTGGCAGGCTCCCGCAACCGCAGCTCCAGATCACCCAGCAGATCGGCAAAGCCGAAACCCTCCACCAGTTCGGCCGCCTCTTCGCGGATCACCGCAAGCAGGGCAAGGCGGTACTCCTGATGCAGCACCCGCAGGTAGCCGGGGTAGCGGCGGCTGGTCCGGGTGTTCCTGGTCTTTTTCAGGATGGCTCGCAGGAAACGGTTGGGCGTATCCTTGTGCACGAAAAAGGTGGGGATGCCGATGGCGGTGCCGAACAGGATCTGGCGGCGCTCGCTTTCCACAAAGGGGGTGTCGGGGATGTGCTGATGGCTGCAAGCGCCTGCGGCGATGAGCTTGAAGGCCAGGGAGTTGAGCAGCATCTGCAGGTCGGTGGCCCGGCCCAGGTCGCCGGCGAACTGCTCAAAGAGCGAATAGTAGCGCGCCTCGAAGCCGGAAAAGCCCATGACCTCGAATTCCCGCAGCTTGTACGGCAGGTAGACCGACATCCGTTTGTCAAAGATCCCCATCATGTCCAGGTCTTCCTTGAGGCGGCGGTCGTTGTGCAGCCTCCCGTCCTGGCTGGCGCTCCGCTCCGTGGAAAGCAGGGCCACCGGGTAATCGATGAGCCGGAAATCCGGGATGAAATCCCCCTTGCAGCGGCAGGCTCCCCCGACGATCTGGTCGATAAGCGGCGGGCCGAACGGGGTGAGCGCCTGGCCGCAGAACTTGTTCTTCGCCTTTTTCCGCCAGCGCCGCCAGAGCATGCGCAGGTGGGTATAGTCCAGTTGGTGGGGGAGAAAGCCCAGGGCCTGCTCCGGGTGGAAGTCCTCGAAGGCCAACCGGTAGGGCGCGGCGCTGTAGGTGGTGACAAAAAGGGGCAGGAAATGCTCCATGATCTTGGCCACCAGGTCGCCCATGCATTTCTCGTGGCGGGGGGTGAAGCCGGAGGCCGGGTCGTGCAGCAGCCGGGTCATCTTGCGGCTGCCCATGCTGACATGGGTGCCGTTGTTGGCCAGGCTGATATTGGAGGTGTGGGGCATCATCACCAGGTTGGTGGTGATGATGCCGGCCTCGCGCATCTTCATCACCGCGTTCAGGTGGCTGCGGCTCAAAACCTGGTGGCAGAGGATCATGTACTGGTGCTTGGCCTCGCCTTCGTCCCAGCCCGAGAGGCAGGGGCTCATGAACAGCTTGCGGTAGAAGGCGTCGGAGATGCATTCGTTCAGGGCCCGTTGCCGCATGGGCGGATGCGGGGAGAAGAAGAGCATGGCCTTCTGCCCCCGGTGGGCCAGGGCGAACTTTTCATTGGCGTACATGATCAGCAATTGGGTGAAGAGGAAGCGTTTGGCCGTCTCCCTGGCCAGGGCCCGGCCATAGCCGGTGTGGGGGGTCATGGCGGTGACATGGAAGGAAAAGGTTTCCGGCGAGGTGTTGTCGCTCAGCAGATGGGTGAGCATCCGGCTCCCGGTCCTGCGCACTGTTTCCTGGCTCTTGCCTTGGCCTATGACATCGGCCAGGGCCAGCTTGAGCAGGTAGCTGATGGGGATGCGCAGGTGCGTTTCGCCTTCCTCCTCCACAAAGAAGCGAGCACTATCGGTCCGTTCGCCCCGGGTGGGATCCTGCTTGTCGGCCTTGAGGTCCGCGGCCAGGGTATGCAGTGCGTTGGGGTGCAGGCAGGAGAGAGGGAAGCGCACCCAACTGTTCTCCCAAACCTGTTCCACGTTGTCGCTGAGGTAGCGCTCCAGATCCCGCCGGGCCCGGGGCGAGGTGTCGCCGCGGTCGGCCCGTTTGATGATGTTGGCGTAGTAGCTCGATTGCTCGATGGCCCGGGGGAGATCCGCCGCCTCGCGGGTGCCGGATACCGCCACCTGCAGCTCGTTTTCGCAGCCGGCGGTGGCGTCGGAGCCGAAAAAAGGCAGGCTGGTGGGGGAGTTGGGGTCGAGACCGAGCAGGGAGATGCACTCGCGTTCCGTGGGTCTGGGGGATTGGTCCACACCGGATTGGGACATTGAAGTGCCGGCGAAGGAAAGTCTGCTCATCATCTCACCCCCCTGGTTAATTGTCGGCGGTCTGCCGTCACCCTCTTTTCTTAAGAGTTATAAGGGGGGTCTGTGAGGGGCGTGTTAGAGTCGCAACATGATTTGGTTCAGGAGGGGAGGCAGACCAGGAGGGGGGGAGCGAGTTTTTTCAGTCGTTTTTTTCCCGGGACCGAGAAGGGGTTGCTTGATCAAGGAAGTATTGAGCCCAGCATTCCCAGGCGGTGGTGTCCAGGGTGCAGTCACTGGGGCAGGGGTACTGTTCAACCACATGGGGGCACAGCCCGCTTCTGGCCGTGCAGATATGTTTGGCCGCCTTTTCGAGGGCGGTGCTCAAGGTGGGCTTGTCATGTTGTATTGGTGTTTTCATCGTGGTTTTCCTTATAGAGCAGGATGGTGAAGGTTGTGCCCTTGCCGACTTCGCTTGTGACACCTACCTCGCCTCCGTGTGCCTGGACAATGTGTTTGACGATGGCCAGCCCCAGGCCGGTGCCGCCGACTTTGCGGTTGCGGGCCGCATCGCTCCGGTAAAATCGTTCGAACAACCGCGGCAGGTGGTGGGCACATACCCCCACGCCGAAATCCTGCACCTCGATGGCGATGGTTTCCGCATCGCGCTGCCCGGCCCGGATTATTACCCGGCTGCCTTCCTCGCTGTACTTGATGGCGTTGACGACGAGGTTGGTGATTGCCTGTTCGAGCAGGGGGCTGTTGAGGTTGGCGCTCAGATCATCCGGGGCGTCGAGTTCGAGGCTGATTTTTTTCTCGGCCGCCTTGGGCCCGCAGGTCTCAATGGCCCTCCGCAGGGGTTGGCTGATCTTCTCTTCCGCCAGCACCAGCTCGGTGTGTTCCTGCTCCTGTTCCAGCCGGGAGAGGGCGAGAAGATCTTCGATGATGGCGTGCAGCCGCTTGGACTGCTTGGCGATGATCTCCACAAACCGCCGGGCATCCTCGGGGCTTTCCAAGGCCCCGTCCAGCAGGGTTTCGGCAAAGCCTTCGATGGAGGTGATCGGGGTTTTCAGCTCGTGGGAAACATTGGCCACGAAATCGCGGCGCATGTTTTCCAAGCGCCGGAGGTTGGTGACATCGTTGATGACGATGATCGCGCCGCTGGTCATTTCCGAGGCGTCCTGGAACCGGGTGCCGTGGGCGTAGAAATATTTTTCCTGCCCGTCCCGGCCGGTGAGGTCGATTTCTCCTTCGATGGGTTTGGCCGAGGCAAGGGCTTGGCTGATGAAGCGTTGCAGGGCGAGATTGCGCACCGCCACCAGGGCGCTTTTTCCCCGGATTTTTTCCGGGGCGATATCGAGCAGCCTGGCCCCGGCCTGATTGATATCGAGGATGCGCTCCTCGGTGTCCACGGTGATCACCCCCTCGACCATGCTGGAAAAGACCGCCTGCAACTGGCTGTGTTGCCGGGCTATGGTTTTGATCCGGCCGTCGAGCTGATCGGCCATGGCATTCATGGCCCTGGCCAGACTCGCCACCTCTTCGGCCCCTTCTTCCCGCAGCTTGGTGGTGAAAGCGCCGCCGGCAAAACGTTCCGCGCCCAACCGCATCTCTTCCAGCGGCCTGCTGATGCGTTGCGCGATGAACCAGGCGACCAGGGCAACCACCAGGGCGACAATCAGGCAGCCCCAGAGAATCTTCAAAATGATTGCCCTCAGTGCGTTGTCGATGAAGGTGACCGGGATCGCGGTTCGCAGCACGCCCCTGGCCTTGCCGTTCTGCACCAGGGGGACAGCCACGTACATCATTTTTTCCTGCAGGGTGTGGCTGAAGCGCAGCGAGGGCGCGGGGTGGCCGGCAAGGGCGGCGATGATCTCCGGCCGGCCGGAGTGATTTTCCATGCGGGCGGGATCTTCATCGGAGTCGGCGAGAACCTCGCCGTCTGTGCCGGTGACGGTCAGCCGGGTTCCGGAGCGCTTTCCGGCGCTGGTGCAGAAGGCCTGCAATGCCTCCGGGTCCTTTGCGGCCAGCAGGGAGAGAACATGCTCTTGGGTCAGGTGGGCCCGCGCTTCAAGGCCGGCGCCGGTCTGGGCCAGTTGAAAGGCGCGGAGGGAGTATGCCCCGTATCCGGCGGCGGCCAGCAGGGCGATGATGGTGATGAGGAGCTGGCTTGGATACAACTGCCAGATAAGGCGTTTATGATGCATGGCAATTCCTGTTGCGGTTGGAGTTGATCGGGCCAACAGCAACAGGATAGCACGGGATTGTTAGAATATGATCAGTATATTGTTACGATCCTGCCCCTTGCAAAAAAATATTTTCCCCTTCCGACAGCCCTGTCCGAAGGAAGCTACGCTCATTCAGGGAAAGGCTTCTTTCCGCGTCTGGGAACGCCGGCGGACGGCGGTCTGGATGCGGATGCCGGTTTTCCCGGGGATGCGGGCCTTGCCGGGGAATACGGCTTTGCCGAACCATACGGCTTGGCCGAGGTGTGGGGCCTGGCCGAGGTGTGGGGCCTGGCCGAGGTGTGGGGCCTGGCCGCGCCATAGGGCTTGCCCGAAGAGGAGGGCTTGTATGACGGCTTGGCTCCCTTGTTGCCGCGCCCGGGGTAGCCGCCGCCGGCTGGTTTCGCAGGGCGGCCTTTGGGGGTGTCAAGGGTCTTCACCTCGACGTCCCGGCCATTGACCTTGAGGCCTTGGAACACTTCGATGATTTTCTGGGCGAAACGGCTGTCCGCCTCAAGCATGGCGGTGTTGTCCAGAATCTCGATGCGCCCGATCTTGATGGAGGCCGAGCCGCTGGCATCGTTGATCTGGCCGATGAGCCGGGCCGGGTAGAGGCCGTCCTTCTGGCCGATATTGAGGTAGAACCGGCTGAAATGCACGCGTTCGCCTCGGTCCCGGTCGTCCTGGCGGCCGAATCTGCCCTCCGGGCGGTCCGTTCTGGTAAATCTGCTCTCCGGCCCCTTGTAGTCGTCATCCTGGCCGCGGCCCTTGTCCGAAACATTGATGTCCGGGGCATTCTGGTAATGGGCCAGGATGTCGGCAAACTCCTGGGAGACAAAACGCAGGATCAACTCGTCGCGGTCGAGATCGGCCAACGCCTCGGTGATGGCCTCCATGAAGGGGGCGAGCCGGGCATGGTTTACCTCGACGTTCTTGATGGTCTCGATCTTGTGGAGGAGCTGTTTTTTGCAGACCTCGTGTCCCGAAGGAACCTTGCCCAGCTCGAACTGCCGTTTCATCTTGCTCTCGATCTCCTTGATGCGGAACCGCTCGCGCATATGGATGATGGAGATGGAGATGCCGGTCTTGCCCGCCCGGCCGGTGCGGCCGCTGCGGTGGGTGTAGTTGGCAGAGTCATCGGGCAGGTTGTAGTTGATCACGTGGGTCAGGTCGGTGACATCCAGGCCGCGGGCCGCCACGTCGGTGGCCACCAGCAACTGCACCGACTTGCTGCGGAAGCGCTGCATTACGTAATCGCGCTGGCTCTGGGAAAGCTCGCCGTGCAGGGGGTCGGCGTTGTAGCCGTCCTTGCCGAGCTTGTCCGCGACATCGTTGACCTCCTGGCGGGTGCGGCAGAAGATGATGGCATACATGTCCGGGTTCATGTCAACCAAGCGGCGCAGGGCCAGGTAGCGGTCCTTGGCGTGGACCATGTAGTAGACGTGGCGGATGTTTTCCGAGCCGGCATTGCGGGTGCCCACCGTGATCTCCAGCGGGTTTTTCATGTATTTCCTGGAGATGGAGGCCACGCTTTGCGGCATGGTGGCGGAAAACAGCAGGGTGTGCTTGTCGGCCGGGGTTTGGGCGAGGATGGCGTTGAGTTCGTCCTGGAACCCCATCTGCAGCATCTCGTCGGCTTCGTCCAGCACCACCGAGCGGACAGCGGAAAGATCGATCTCCTGGCGGCGCATCAGATCGTGCAGCCGGCCTGGGGTGGCGACGATGATCGGGGCGCCCTGCCGCAAGGAGCGGATCTGGTTCTCGATGCTGGCCCCGCCGTAAATGGCGCACACCCGGATGGCCGGGAGATTCTTGGCAAAGGCATTGAGGTCCCGGGCCACCTGCATGCAGAGTTCCCGGGTCGGGCAGAGCACCAGGGCCTGGGTCTTGCGGCTGTCCGGCGAGCAGAGCTGCACCAGGGGGATGCCGAAGGCCGCGGTCTTGCCTGTGCCGGTCTGGGCCAGGCCGACGATATCCACCGGTTTATCAAGGAGGATTGGAATGATCTGCTCCTGAACCGGGGTCGGCGCGGTAAAGCCCAGGGCTTCGAGGGCGGTGACGATGTCGGGATGGATGCCAAGGTCAGCAAAGGTGCTCATGATGGTGTTCCTTATTGAAGGGCGTGTGGGTGAAGGGTTGCTGTGCAGGAAAAAAGAGATCCTTGCGGCCCAACGCCCCATAAACAAAAAAACCGCACGCCCTCGGCAGAGGCTTTGTGCGGTGCGCTTTTGTTCGTATAGCGATTACAGGCAGAGGCAACACAATGAATTGCGATATTTACCATGGTTCGTTGAGGAAAGCAAGCGGAATGTCTGATTGTTGCCTGAACACGCCATGGTGGCGCGAAAAACAGGCGCGGCGCGGCCGGAGTTTAGAGCTTGTCCGTAAATAATCTTTTCAGGGATCGCGCCGGATTTTGAGACGGATTTGGGTGGGACGATTGAGCAAAACCACAGGCGTAGCAGCGCTACGGCGAGGATTTTTCGATTGAGGAGCGGCCAAAGACGGCCAAAAGCCGGATACGAGCACCAAAGATTTATTTACGGACAAGCTCTTAGCCGTCGCTTGTTCTCCCGCCGCCCATGGCCTGGTACAGGGCAACGCTGTCGGCAAGGCGCCGCGCCTGCGCTTCGATCAGGCTGATTCGCGTCTGTTGCGCCTGCTGTTGCGCCGTAAGCAGTTGGAGATACCCGGCCGCGCCCAGCGAGTACTGGCGCTGCATGGATTCGAGAGATTCCTGCGCCGCGGCATCGGCGGCAGCCAAGGCGGCCAGCCGCTGCGCGTCGTTGTCCAGCGCCCGCAGCACGTCGGCGACATTGCGCAGGGCTTCGAGCACGACAATCCGGTAATTCGCCGCCGCCGCATCGAATGCAGCCAGGGCCGCACGTTTTTCCGCCGGCAACCCGGGGTTGAACAAGGGTTGGGTGAGTTGCGCCACCAGGCTCCAGACAGCGGAACCGCTCCCGAACAAGGCGCCGGTGGTCAAGGCTTGCGAGCCAAGCGCGGCGCTGAGGTTGAGCTGTGGGTACAGCTTGGCGATCGCCACGCCGTATTCGGCGTTTGCCGAGTGCAGCAAGGCCTCGGCAGCCTGAATGTCCGGGCGATTGCGCACCAGTCCGGAGGGCACGGTAAGCGGCAGATCGGCTGGCAGACTGAACTCCTGCAAGGAAAAGCATGGCAAGCCTCCCGCGCCCGGTTCCCGACCGGTGAGTACGGCCAGAAGATGGTCGTTCTGCTGGAGCTGGTTGCGCAGCAGCGGAATCCCGGCGCGAGTCTGTTCCGCCAGGGTTTGCAAGGCGAGCACATCGTCGGGAGCGGCATGGCCGAGGCGCACCCGTTCCCGGGTCAGGCCCAGTTGTTCTTCCTGGGAATGGAGGATGGCCTCCGTGGCCTGAATCTGCCCGGCCAGCATCGCCTGGGTGACGGTGGCGGTGGCGATGTTGCCCGTCAAGGTCAGCCGGGCGCCTTCCAGTTGGTAGCGCTGGTAATCGATGTTGGCGGCCAGGGCCTCGAGGGCGCGGCGGGTGGCGCCGGCTAAATCGAGCGTATAGCGAACGCCGACGCCGGCGTTGTAGAGCGAGAACTCCCGGGGGTCGCCAACCTGGCCCAAGGAGCTGGGGGAGGTTCGCTGCCGCTGGCCGCCGAGGGTGGCGTCAACCTGCGGATACAGGGTAGATCCGGCCTGTGCGGCGTACAGCTCCTCCGCCTGGCGCAAAACGGCTTGAGATTTGGCCAAGGTGGGGCTGGCTTGCAAGGCATCATCGATCAGCCCATTCAGTTTGGGTGAGCCGAGTTCCTGCCACCATTGCGGGTTGACCCAGCCGCCCTCGACGAAATGCTGTGATTCTCCCAATGGCGTGGGGGCGGAGGGTGTTTGCGCGGGCAAGGGGGCGGCGGTGTAGGTTGCGGTATCCGGCGTCGCAGGGCGCCTGAAATCGGGACCAACCGCGCATCCCGTCAGCAGGCCGAAAAAAATGAAGGCAAAGGAGAGGTGGCCACTGATCGTTTTAGCGTTGCTCATAAAAATGCTCCTGGAACGATTTGCGAAAACTCTGATGGCAGGCAAGACAACCATTTTGCAACGTTGCAAACGCAGAAATTACCGCCGGCCTGTCCTGACGCTCAGCCGCTCGTTTCAGTTCCAGCCCGGCTCGGTGGTTTTTCTCCTCATGGCCTTTGAATTTTCCGGCATCGGAGCCGATGAAACTCAAAATACGCATCTTTTCAGCCAGCGGAGGCTGGGGGTGGTCGGCTATCCGCGGTGCGATTTTTGCCACCAGGGCCCAGTCTTCACGGGAAATGCCGTCGGTAACGGCCTGCATATCCATGGCCAGGTCTTGCATGATCTTGTGCAGGGCAAGCGGTTTGACTTCAGCGGGACCGGTGGCCCACGCCATTGAGCTTGCAGGCATCAGAAACGTGCCGAGCAGACCGGCGGCAACGATTGTTTGGAAAGTAGATTTGTCTTTCATTCGAACTCCCGTCCTTCGCCGGCTTCCTCGTAGGTCACGCCATCGCGGATGTGGTAGATACGCTTGAAGGTCGGGATTATCTTTTCGTCGTGGGTGACGACGATAATGGCGGTTTCGAGCTTGCGGGCCATGTCGTTGAGGATTCGAATTACCGCCAGAGCACGTACGCTGTCGAGTGGCGCCGTGGGCTCGTCGGCCAGAATAACCGGCGGGTGATTGACCAAGCCACGGGCAATGGCCACCCGTTGCTGTTCGCCGCCGGAAAGCTGCGATGGCATGGCCTTGGCGCGATGTTCCACATCAAGGGCTTTAAATAGTTCTACTGCCCGGCTGCGTGCCTCGGCGTTCGGTATTCCCGCCAGCATGGGCAACAGGGCGACGTTGTCGGTGACGTTGAGAAAAGGGATGAGATACGGCGCCTGGAACACAAAGCCGATTTTGTCGCGGCGCAGTGCCCGCAAGTCCTTAACCATCCAGCCGTTGTCGTAAATCACCTCGCCGCCGAGAATCATCCGCCCGGCGGTAGGTTCGATCACCGCCCCCAGGGCTTTGAGCAGCGTACTTTTGCCGGACCCTGATGGCCCGATCAGGCCGACCACCTCGCCGGGGGCCACCTGCATGTTCACGTTTTTCAAGGCATCGACGGCGGTGTCTCCGCTGCCATATCGTTTTTTTAACCCTTCAATATGAATACCTTTGCCTGCCATGTCAACCTCCTATGGCTTCGGCCGGATCGACCTTGAGGGCGACACGAATAGCGATAATGCTCGACAGAACGCAGATCACCACCACGGCGATAAAGCCGAATACCGAGTCCAGCGGTTCCAGCAGCACATATTTGGGAAAGAACGGCGCCATCAACAAGGTGGCCGATATCTTGCCTACCACGAAGCCGATCAAGCCCAGGGCGATGGCCTGCTGCATGATCAGGCCGGCAATGGTGCGGTTTTTGGTGCCGATCAGTTTGAGCACGGCAATCTCGCGGATCTTGCCAAGCGTCAGGGTGTAGATGATGAAGGCGACAATGGCCGAACTGACAATCGAGAGAATCACCAGAAACATGCCGATCTGTCTTGCCGAGGTGGCGATCAGCTTACCGACGAGAATCGCCTCCATCTGGCCGCGGGTGTAGACCGTCAAACGCTTCCAGCGACGGATCGATTGCGCCACTTCATCCGCGTTATGCCCGGATTTTATCTGCACGAGCACCGCGTTGACGTAGGGGTTGGTGCTTTGCGAAGCGATGACTGCTTCAAGTAAACCCGGTACTTGCGGCCGGTTGAAATTCGGATTTTCAGCGGTGCGACGTCGTTGCTGCAGGATGGCGTCATTGTCCTTGAGAAACTGGGACTCCTGGGCATCCTTGAGCGGGATGAACACCATCGGGTCGCCATTGGAAGATACCATTCTCCTGGTCAGGCCAACCACGGTGTAATGGTTGCGGCGGATTTGAATGCGGTCGCCAAGCTTGAAGCCGGAGGCGATATCGGCCACGGCCTCGTAATGGCCACGGGTGATTTGCCGGCCGGCAACGAGATATGGAGGCCAGCCGGGTGTACCGGCTTCGCCGGGCGTGACGCCGGTGACCATGGCGCGTACGTCACGTTCACCCTGGCGCACTTGCATGGTGAGATAGGTGATGTTTGCCACCCGCTCTACGCCCGGCATGCCGCGGATGGAGCGCCAGGTGTCGTCGTAGATGCTCGACGACTCAGCATAAGGTCCGAGGGTGTCTTTTTGCACCACCCAGAGATCGGCGCCACTGTTGTCGAGCAGCACCTTGGCGTCATCCACCATGCCGCGGTAGATGCCGGCCATGGACAGGGTTACGCCGATCAGCAGTCCAAGACCCACGCCGGTAAAGACGAATTTGCCCCAGGCATGCATGATGTCCCGGCCTGCAAGGCTGATCATGGCTTCACTCCGGGAATCCGGTCAACGATGTCGATGCGGTTGCGCGCACTCAAGGCCTTTGCGCTATAGAGGACCACCTGGTCGCCGGCTTGAAGCCCTTCGCGCACCTGCACATTGCCCTCCAAGTCGGCGGCGCCCAAGATGACCGGGATGAAGCGCAGGTCGCCGTTTTTTATCTGCCACACCCCCAATCCGCCATTGCGCCGCAAGATAGCGGCATTGGGGATGGTCGGCGCGGCGGGCAGCGCCGGCAAGGCAACGGTGACTTCCGCCAGTTCGCCGACCGGCGGCAGCGGCTCGGGAAGCTGGTCAAATATAACCTTGGCCAGCGTTTCCTCGGTCACTGTGTCGGCCAATGGCTCCACCCGCAACACTCGCCCCGTCCGTAACTCGACTGTCTGCGAGCGCAAAACGATTGTGGCCGGCAACTTGGCGGCAAGCCCGTGCGCATGAATCTGGTCGAAGCGCACATTGACCCACAGGCTCTCCGGATCGATCAGCTCCACCACCGCCTGTCCGGCGACAATCGTGGTGCCGGGGTCTGCATCGCGCGCGGTGATCAGGCCGTCCACCGGAGCGACAAGCTTCAGGTTTCTGCGCTGGGCGATCAATGCCTCGCGATCGGCCTGGATGCGAGCCAACTCCTCCCGCGCCGCGTTCAAGCCCGCTTCGGCCACCTGCAGCTCATGCTTTTTGGTGGCCACGGTTTCCTCGCTTATGGCGCGAACTTCCAGCAATTGTTCATAGCGCCGGGATTGCGTTTGCGCATAGGCCTGGCGCGCCAGGGCTTCATTGAGCAGCGCCTTGGCGCGCTTCAGCGCGGCCTCCTGGCCTTGGATCCGTTCGTCAAGGTCAACCGGGTCCATTTCGCCGAGCACCTGTCCGGCTTTAACCGTATCGCCCACATGCACATCCAGGCGTTTGATCCTGCCTGCAAAGGTAGGACCAATTCTGTAGGTGTAGCGCGCCTCAATGGTGCCGATGCCGAACAGGGCCGGGGAGATGGCGCGATCTTCCACCGAGGTCACCGTCACGGGCACCGGGGCAAGCGGCCCCGAACGCAGGGCGACATAGATGAAGAGGGCGAGAAGAGGCACCAGCACCAGCACCAGCGCCAGGGTGCGTCCTTGTATGGGGAAACGTTTTATCATGGTGTGCTCCTTATTCCCTGTCGGAAAATGGCAAAGACTCTTGGCGCATCATGAATAATGCGTCCTACGTCATTGGCCAATAGTGATTGCATCACCAGTCCCTGGATCATGCCGATAAAGAGAAAGGCGGCAGCCTCCCTGTCGAGATTGGCGTCCAGTTCTTTATTCGTTTTCCCTTTTTCTATCAGCCGATGCAGTCGCTCTCTGTAACGGTGTGTCAGTGTTTGTACAATGCGCTTTGGTATCGTCTCTTCAGCATGTTGTAATTCGCCGAACAGTATGCGGGGGATGCCCGGGTGCTCAATGATGAAATTCACATGCGCCATGAACATGGCCTCAAGCGCGGCGAGCGGAGACGGAGCGGCCCGCGCCGCTTTATCCACCAGGAATAGCAGCCGCTCTGCCACCCACTCTATTACTGCTTGCAAAATGGCGTCCTTGTTGGGGAAATGCCGAAACACCGCGCCCTGGGTCAGGCCCATGCGTTCGGCAATGGCAGCCGTCGTGATATCGCTCGGGTTCCGTTCCGCAGCCAATTTGATTACGGTGTCGACGGTCACCGCGCGGCGTTCGCTCGCCGGAAGATATTTGACATGAGGTATCATAAGAGCTCCTGTAAAGGTAGTAATTGATTACTACCTTTACAGGAGCCGTTGATTTTGTCAAGATTTTATTCAGGTCAATGCGTGTTCTACTCGCGGCACATCAAACCCCAAATGATTATAAAAGCGGGCTAGGGATGCATGCTGGCAAGGATGCTGGGCAGATTGATCAGGTATTCCCGGATGGCGTCGCGCACCGCGCGGTAATGGCCCAGGGCCTCTTCCTCGCTGGCGGCGGTTCGGGCGAGACGGGGCGGGTCGGGAAATTCCTGGTGCAGCTTGATCGCCTTGCCAGGGAAGAAGGGGCATTGTTCGTTGGCGTGGTCGCAGACCGTGATCACGTAGTCAAAGATGGCAGGCTCCAGTTCGGAGAGCAGCTTTGAATACTGGGTGCCGATGTCGACCCCGGCCTCGGCCATGACCTTCACGGCCAGGGGGTTGATCCCGTGTTTTTCGATCCCGGCCGAGTAAAATTCGTACCGATCCGGGTGGAAATGTCTGCCCCAGCCTTCGGCCATCTGGCTGCGGCAGGAGTTGCCGGTGCAGAGGAAGAGAATTTTTTGTTTGTGCATGGAAAATGATCCTTTCTCTTGATTTCTGGTTCAGCAGCAGCCTGCGACCCGGCAAATCGCCTCCCGGATGAATTCCGGGGGAATGGCTTCATGGGCCTGGCCGTGCCTGATGATGGTCCGGCAGGATTCCTCCCTGCCCGTGAGTTCACCGCAGGAGCAGCAATTGCTTTCCGAGGCCGTGGCTTGGGGGAGAAAGGCCTCAAGCGGCGTGCCGTTGATGAGGATCAGGTTCGATTGGGTGATTTCCGCCCCGCTCAGCTTGGTTTCCGTGAACAGGATCTCCACCCCCTTTCCCCTGCATTCCTCCCGCAGGCGTAGCAGCATCTCCGTTATACCCTGTCCTGTCTCGGCGCACCGGTCGCAGGTTTTTCCTTCTTTGTCCAGATGGCGCCATTCAACCGTGATTGTCCCCATTGTCTTCTCCTAGATGACCAGATTGAAAAGATATCCCACCAGCATGATGCCGCTGCCGACCACCACGACAAAGGTGGCGATGAGCGCCGGTTTCAGCACCTTGCGGAGGATGCCCACCGCAAAAACCACCAGGGCAAGAAGCATCAGCACCTTGGGCGTGTCATAGAGGAAGAACCGGGTGGCCTTGCCCAGGCGGCTGTTCGGAGAGAGCGCGAGCAGTTCAAAATATGGTCATGCCTCGGCATTGTCAAGGGGGCAGATTGGAGCGGGGCGGGCTGGAGGGTCTGGAAACGAGGCGCTTCCGCGCGTTATGGCCCGACCTGAACGGCTGTGCTCGTTATTTCCGGGGAAAGGGTGAAACCGGTTTTTTTCAGGAGAGATGGATTGACAAAGACGTTCCAGCGTTGGTTGGCGGCAATGGGGATGCTGTCCGGCCTGGCGCCCTTGATGATGCGCAGGGCCGCTTTGGCCGCCCATTCCCCCTGTTCTCCTGCGATCTTGGCCATGGTCAGCATGCTGTAGGGCGCCATCCAGTCCAGGTAGGAAACGGTGAATTTGCTGGCCTTGTCCCTGACCCGGGCAAGGGCGAGATCATGGTTCCAATCGTTGATCCCGGCGTTGTTGCCGAGAATTATAAAGTCAACCTTCTGCGCCTCGAGGAAGGCGTTTTCCCATTCCGCCATGGTTTTCACCGGCCGGTGCGTGATGGTGATGCCGTGCTTGGCGTACACCTTCTGGTTCAGGGCAACTTCCTTGTTCTGGGTCATTTCGTCCGCGGAAAGGAACACCCCCTGCCTGGCATTGGGAACGGCTTTGCGGACCTCCTTGGCCAGGGGTTCAACGGGGCCGATCTCCACCATGCCGGTGGTGTTGCGGTAGGGGTAGCCATAGGGCTCCACGGTCCAGTTGACTCCGCAAAATACCACGGGCACCGCGGCATTCTTGAGGTGCGGCATGACCAGGTACCGCGAGACATTGTCGTCGGCGGCGATGACCACATCCGGTTTCCAGGTTTCGATGAGGTTTTTCGCTTCCAGCCCCTTTTGCCGGGCGAATTCCGGGGAGAGGTTGCGTTTGCCGTCCATGTAGAACTTCTTGATCTCGCACTGGCCGCGCAGCACCTTTTCCATGGCGCTCTCAATGTCGTCATTCCAGACATAGCCGGCATGGTAAGAGGAAACGTACAGGCAGCGGGCCGCGAATCCTGTTTGCGGGATGAGCAGCGTTGCGGCGAGGGTGAGGAGGGCGGATTTGAGGAAGGGTGCGCTGATTCGGGATGTGTGCATGGGGCGGTTCCCTTGCTGGCGGATGGGGGACTGAAAGAAGGGGGTAATTGTCTTATCGCAGCATCATAGCATCGGTGATGGAAAAAAGAACAGGAGAATTTCCTGGGTGGGGTCAGCCGGTGAGCACCTGGTTGGAAAGCTCGTTGGTGTCATCGGTTTTGACCGGAAAATGGCTGGCCAGGATACCCCCCACCGCTTCAATCTCCCGGCACAAGGCGTCGCAGGCCTGCCCTTGCCGTATGCCGGTGGCGACCTCGTTGGCGTAGGCCTGCAGGGTTTCCTGGGAAATTTTCAGGGAGATGCCCCTGTCCGCCAGAATCCAGACCTTGTGTTCGAGCAGGGAGATGAAGAAAAGCACCCCGGTGTTGTCGCGGGTGGTGTGGAGTTCCTTTTCGTAAAAGGTGCGGAGCGCCCGTTCTGCCACCCGGAGTTCCTTCCGGCTTTCGGGGATGAACAGCCGGAGCAGCGGGGGGCAGATTGTGGCCAGGCTGCCCACAAGGGTGGCGCCGCCCAGCACAAGGGGCAGAAAGTATCCGAGGCTGTCGGCCAGGAAAAGATCGGTGATGACGAGGGCTATCAGGCCGCCGATGCTGAGGCCTGCCAGTATTCTTGCTTCGGGGTAGGTGTCGCTGCTGTCCACCACCATGGCGACAACCTCGCCGGAGGTTTTTTTCTCCACCCCGGAGATGGCCGCGGCGATCCGCTGCTTTTCCGCCTCTGTAAAAAAAGTCTCCGCGCGCATCATCTACCAGCCCCCCGAGGCGCCGCCGCCTCCGAACCCACCGCCGCCGAAGCCGCCAAAACCCCCGCCACCGCCGCTGCCAAAGCCGCCGCCTCCCAGATACATTCCTCCCCCCCGTCCGGCATTGGCAAAGAGGATCGGGAGCAGCAGCCCCAACAGGGCGCCGCCCGGGATAAGGAGGAGCAGGATCAGCCAGCCCAGGGGCGAAGAGACCCCGAGGGAGGCGAACAGCGGCAGGAGCGCCGCCCCGGTGAGGGCTCCTGCCGGCTTGCTCAGCCGTCCGAGAAAGCCGACCAGGATGGCAAAGAAGATGAGATAGTTGAACAGGGAGGATTGGCCGGAGGTGCGCGCTCCCCGGCCAGGTCTGCCGGTACCCTTGAATTCGCCCCGGGCGGCGCTGATGATCGCGGAAACTCCGGTGGCAAAGCCTTCGTCAATTTGGCCCGCCTTGAAACGCGGAGATATGACCTGGTCAACGATGCGGCCGGCAAGAAGGTCGGTCAGCACCCCTTCCAACCCTCGGCCCACCTCGATGCGGATCTTGCGGTCGGCTTTGCTGACCAGGAGCAGGGCCCCGTTGTCCTTGCCCTTCTGGCCGATCTTCCAGGCCTCCACCGTGCGGATGCTGAAATCCTCCAGCGCATCGCCTTCGAGGGAGGGGATGGGCAGCACCGCGATCTGGGGGGGGTCGGGCGGCTCCAAG